>ERZ777305.2126-NODE-2126-length-18485-cov-2.784102_pt1 | contig 18485 bp, 18 predicted proteins | sample MGYA00374965_ERZ777305 | MGnify/ENA primary metagenome ERZ777305 (study PRJEB29328, sample SAMD00013331) | mouse gut metagenome | study: EMG produced TPA metagenomics assembly of the Metagenome analysis of fecal microbiota from mouse which was promoted... | reverse complement strand
GATTGCCGGTGATATAGACATCGCTGCCGGCAAGATCGGCTCCGCGAAGCTCGATGTGCACGGGGTGCTCCTCCTCCCCTAACCAGTTGTCACGCTCAGCCATAAAGGCAAAGTAGTGCTTGAGGGCATCCTGTATCGCCGGGAATCGGACGCGGTTATGGGTGTAATCGGGAAATTCGGCTGTGATTATGCGGCAATTTCCTGCCACAGGGGCTATGGAGTCGGCATGGTTCTTGACACGATACCACGAGTCGCCCCAGCTTGTGTCATTGTCCCATACCCATGTCTTGGGCTCGTTGCCCATCGAGAGGTACACAAAACGCGGCTCTGACCGTTTGGTGAAATCATAATTGATGAAATCGTTGGCAGGACGAAAATCATCATACTCACAGTTGGGCGACATGGCGATTATGTCATCAAACAGCTCGTCGTTGAGCATGGCATCCATCACAAACGATGCACTCAGCGAGTGACCAACAGCGAGCGAATGACCATTGGCACGGTAATTCTGCTTGAGATACGGCATCAGTTCTTCGCGCAGAAACGCTTTAAGATCCTCGGAGTGACCGAAATAACCGTCTTCGCGAAACAGTCCGCGTCCCACTTCCTTGACAGGCTTCGGGGTGTAATCGCTGTTACGCGCATATCCGATCTCGGGCAGATGCGGCGAGCAGATGCCCACCACAATATACGGGCGGATATTCTCGTCAAACTGCTGTAATTCGTAATGGGCAAGCACGGTGATGAAGTCAAACGTGCTGCGCCACTGCGCGTCAAACACGTAGATGATATCGTAGTCGGTCATCGTCTCCTCGTCAAAATTAGCCGGGGTATAGATGAGCACCGGGCGCAGGTGCTGGAAGTATTTCGATGGCATGTCTATGCGCTCCATACGCGCTATCTGCTGGCCGCATACAGCCATCACGCCCAATAGAGCCAGGAGAAGCGATGTGATAATGTGACGTTTCATAGTTAGTCAGAAGTTAGAGAGGAGTCGGGAGAATGTTGTCATTTAAAGGCTTCGGGAGAGCCTTGGATAAACAGCTCAAAGCGCGGGTTATCAAAGCGTTGCGTCACTCCAATGTTGATAAACGTGCCATTATTAGGCACCTGAAACACACGTTCATGTCTGTTTTCATTGTGAGTCTCCGTGAAATTGGATGCACGTGCGGCATCCTTCTCGATAAGCCCTTCGATCTTCTTGACGAGCGCGGGGTTTTCCTCACGGATTTCTATTTCGCGGAAATAGTTGCCTTTGCTCTTCACCGTAGTGATTGAGATACCTTTCTTGCCGTTGTAGGAGCCGTCAAAGAGTGACTCAAGAGCGAGCTGAGGGGGCTTGGCATACGCTATAATGGCGCATACGAGCATGCTGAGTGTTAAGATTGACTTTTTCATATTCTGATCACATATATTGTTGTTGATATTTCTGGTGCAGGCGCTGTATCTCAGCCATTTTCTGCTGCTGGTCGCGGCGAAGTTCCGCCGACCGCTCAAGCATCGCATTTGCCTTGTCAATGTCGGCGCGGATGATTGCCTCAGCCTCAGCTCGGTCATCAATGCGGTTGCCGTCGACATAGACCATGTATGTAGCGTCCGTCTGCTTATTTGACGTGCCGAGGTACATAAAAGTTGCAGCCGAAGCCAGCAGGATGAAAAGCGATGCAGCGATATTTACCACACTCCATCGCTGCCACCGCTTCGGCCTGACAGCCACAGAGCGCTCTGAATCCATCGACAGCCGCAACTCAAAGTTCATCAGTTCCCTGACCTCATCAATCAGCTCCGAATGGACATCATCATAATGGAGCAAGACAAAGTGCAATTCCTGCTCTTGCGGCCGTGTCAACCGGCACTCAAGGTAGAGGCGGCAAAGCTCTTCAAGTTCCTGTACGGAAAGTCGGTCTGTATTATTGTCGTTCATCTGCATTGTCTTTGGTTATAAAGTTCACGGATTTTCTTACGCGCCCTGTGCATGTTCATCCTGACTGCATCAATCGACTGCCCGGTCCGCAGGGCGATTTCCTCGTAGCCCATGTCGCCGAACGTGGCCATGTCAAACACTTCACGTTGCGCCACGGGAAGCGAACGGTACAGTTCGCTCTTGATGCTGTCAAACTCATCGGGCTGCTGCGGCTCACAGGGACTGTCGGGCAGCATGTCGGCGCCCACAAAATCATGGCGGCGGCGCAGACGGTCTATGCACTCATTGCGTAGCACAGCCACGAGCCTGTGATGCGCCTCATCAGCCGATTCAGGCTGAGCCGATGACCGCCACAGTTTTATGTATGACTCTTGCATGGCATCCTCCGCCTCGTCACCGTCTCTGAGCAGGTTCAGAGCCACCCGGTGGAGCTTTGAAGCCAGCCCTATATATGCCGATGTCAGAAAGTCCGTTTTCATATCTCTGACCTATATACGCAGTCACCATGCGAAACATAACAAAGATAATCAAAATTTTTTCAAAAATCAGCTTGTTGACGGCTGCACCCTGGTGCTCAGATCAAGCAGCGACTCTCCCCTACCGCCGTTTTGGCCGCTACTGGCAGCGCGTCGTGCGAGACGTTTGCGATGCTTAGCGATACGGCGTTGACGAGCAGCCTCCCTCCGCAAAGCGCGTTTCTCCTCGCAGATGGCCCCGGTGTCGGCCGACAGCTGCGTTTGAAGTGTCTGTTCCTGTCGTGACGCATCTTGGGACTCCACGGCCACGCGGCGATGCCTGGCAGCAGCCCGAGCACGGCGCGAACGCTCCATCGCCTTGTCAATCTGCGGCTGTAGAAGCGCAAACACCACCCTCTCTGTTGATGACAAATCGGTTGCCACAGTGTGGCTGTCTATATAATCGTCTATACAGCGGATAAAATAATCCTCGCGGACATCATCGCTCAGGGTGGCCGCGCGGCAAATCAGTCCGCGCAATGATTCATAAAAATTACGTGACACAGGGCGAACCCACTTAGCTCTGCGCCCTGATTTGGCTTTAGTTGTTTCCATCAGTGAAATAATTTTGTGATACGTCACAAAATTATCCCGCCGATTACCTCCGGGCATGCGAAAACATCAGCCATATAGTGATGTTTCCGTATGCCTGATCAGTCGGTCAACTTATGTATTATGATTTCAAGATCCTCCTCCGGGGCAAGGTCCATCTGACGGCGCAAACGCCAACGGGCCTGCATCACCGACTCCTTGCGGATATTGAGGATACGGGCTATATCTCCGGTGTCCTTCCCTGCCCTGACGAAAAGGGCCAGACGTCGACCGGTCTTACCCACCTTGGGGTAACGCTCCATGAACCCCTTCATGAACATGGAGTCACGATAGTCTGCATCATCGCCCTCATCCTGCGCCGGAGCCTCAGATGCAGCGCCTGAGCCGGAATATACATGCCCGGCAGCTGTAGCCTCTGCGCCACACTTCTCCACCTGCGACAGATCCGAGGCCATCTCCTTGCGTCGGTGCCTCTCTATCTCCAATTGCGTCAGTAAGAGTACACGGCGGTGACGGTTGACATATACCAGCACGAAAACGACCGCGGCGGCGATAACAGCACCCACCGCTATTATGGCAATCCACATGATGTTGCGGCTCCTCTGCTTGTCCTTTTCGGCATTCAACGACACCTCGTTAATCATCGCGGCCGTTTCACTGGCTATGACATCGCCTTTCTTCTGCTCTCTCAGATATTTGTCAACGGCTTCCTGATATTCAACGGAGGCATTTTGCAGCTGGACTACATCACCGTACCCCGACAAAAGACGGCAGACGGCCTTTTTTATTTCCAAATCTTCCTCAGGCAGATAAGCATATTCGTCAGCAGACCCAATCAGCTCCAGCATGCGTTTTTTCTCATCTGCCGTGCCGACACCCATACCGGAGTTAACCATCGAAGCCCCGACAAGAATATTCATCCGCGTCAACGCCGGGTTGCTGCTTGACATTCTCCATGCCGAAGCCAGAGCTGCCGTATCACCTGTCATCTCATATTTGTTGAAATCTATTATAACATTGACGGTTTCATCGCCACAGTAGATACTGTCAGCCTTCATTTCATCAAGGGCCTTCACCGCCCCGATAGTATCGCCAGCATAAAATCGGCAGGATGCCACATTGACCTTGTTGTTGAAGCGCAGCAACGGCAGGTCAGCCCGCTCCAACAGACTGTCGGCCATCAATACATATTCCAACGCCTTGTTGTGCATCCCGGCTTCTGACATCTGCTGAGAGAGCATCACACAGCGCGAGAACGCACTCACCAGATCGCCCTCATCCAGAAAAGACTTCAAATCAGACACATACCTGTTGTACCGGTTCAGATTGTCAGTGAAATCCGTAGGCTGCTCGATGGCCATACGGTAAAGGCGATAGTCATGGGGGAAGCTTGACGAATCACACATCTGCATTGCCAACCTGCGCAGAGAGTCGCCGCGCTCAAAGTCGCCATGCATGAATAGCGAAGTACCCTCCCAGTATGTACGCCGATGCGCGTAGACGCCAGTGGGATCCTACTCCTTTGACATCCTGTCATATTGCTCTACGAGCGATTCAAGGGAATCAGGGTCAATATAGCTTTGCAGACCGCGGTCAAGACGTACCAGCAGAGAGTCAGAAGGCATCCCGGTGGCTTTCCACCCAAACGGCACCAGTCGGTCAGACTTGCGTTCACAGCCCGTGGTAATGACCAGCAAACCGAATGTAATAACAATGGGAGTGCATAGATGTGCGATAACTGTTTTCATACCACAAATGTACTACACATATTCTCTACCGACAAGCACACCCCCTATCTACAAAACATCTACAAAATCTAAAAAACACTTCCAGAGATTCCGACCATGAGAAAAAAGAAGAAGAAATGATTTTATTATGGATATTGCAATTCAGAAAAAAACCAAAGTTTCAGACTGCCTGTAGACCTGATAGAACGGCTTAACAAACTCGCAAAAAGGCAGAACCGCAGCCTTTGTAACCCGAAGGCTCCCACATGCCGTCATGTCATTATTGCAAATTGCATGTTTTAACATTTCCGATGGGTCAAAATGGGTCAAAAAGAGTGCGTTTGGGACATCTACCAGCCTTTTTATTTACCGACATATCATCAGGAGTTCTGTCTGCAGCTGGGGGATTTTAGGTAGAGCAGGAGAGGCATTAGTATGATGTAATGCGCTGATGGGCAGGAAAATAAAAAAAAGAATGAGTAACGAAAGCCGAAGCTTGTCAATTACTCATTCTCCTCTCTCCTCTGCGGTATGGACGGGACTCGAACCCGCGACCCCCTGCGTGACAGGCAGGTATTCTAACCAGCTGAACTACCACACCATTTGGGATTTATGTAGGTCATTAATCATAATGATTTTTCTGACCTGTTTTGTTCAGACTCCTTTGTGGAAATTTGTCTGAATCATCGTTTCTAATGTTCTCTTGCAAGCGGTGTTATTTCCTTTTTGCACTGCAAAGGTAAGAGCTTTTTCTGTACCCTGCAAATCTTAGCCGATATTTTAACTAATTTTTACATATTATTTACGCCCTGAAATCGCCATTTGAGAGGCTGTAGGCCTATATTCAGCTGCCATAAGTCTATATATCAACGTGTTATTATATAATGCACATCAGTTGATGGGTTCGCCCAGATAGTCACGGCCTGAGGGTGCAGATTCAGGGCCCCCTGCCGATCGCACAGCGGATTTGCTGCGCTTCCTTGATTTGCCTTTCCCGGCCACGGTATCCGCCGGCGATTTCACCGAAACGTCAGGAACGACCTCAGCCGGCAGCTCCGGCGCGGTTTCCACTGCCTCAGGCTCCATCTGCCCATCCCGTGTCAGCACCGACAGGAATCTGACGGTAAGGAACACCAACAGGGCCGCTGCCAGCAGAAGCAGCCCTGTCCGTTCGGCCGATGTCAGTTTTTTCATTTGAAGATATTAGAAAACAGTATTATGCCGATAAGCACAGGAGCCACCCAACGAATCACGAAGAGGAAAAACGGCCCGAGATTGCTACGCATGCTGCCACGGTTAGTCAGTTCGTCAATAAGCAGCCCCTTGGGCGCAAACCATCCCATATATATGCAGGTGGCCATAGCTCCGATGGTCAGCATGTATTCAGACGTCAGATTGTCAAGGAAATCAAATATATTACGCCCGGCAATGTGTATATGGCTCAATGAGCCCATGCTCAACGAGCATATGCTGCTGAACAGAAACAGAGGCATAAGCACCACGAAACAGGCATTGCGACGACGCATCTTAAACCTGTCACACAGAAACTTTACCGAAACCTCGGCTATGGATATGATTGACGTCAGCGTGGCCACGAGTAGCAGCAGGAAGAAAAGAGCCGACCATATCTGAGTGCCGGGCATATGGTTAAACACCTGTGGCAAAGTGACAAACACGAGCGTGGCACCCTGGAATGACTCGTTTTCCAGACCGAAGCTCAGCACCGCAGGGAATATGATGATACCCATAAGTACCGCCACAAGCAGGTCAAGTATCGAAACGATAAAGGCCGTGCGAGTCAGATTGGCCCGTTTCGGGAAATAGGACGCATAAGTAATCAGGATACCCATGCCGAGGCTGAGCGAAAAGAAAGCCTGACCCAATGCGCTGAGTATCATAGACATGGAGATTTTGCTGAAATCAGGCTTGAAGAAAAACTCCACACCTTTCTGTGCCTCGGGCAGCGTCAGCGACACTATGCAGAAAGCAAGCAAAAGAGTGAAAAGCACCGGCATGAGCACATTGCTGACACGCTCTATGCCTTTCTGCACCCCTCCGAGCAACACCGCCAGCGTCAGGCCTATCATAATATAGGTATTGATGAGCGGATTCCAGTCATCGGCAATAAATTCATTCATGTGAGCCGTAAACATCCCCTTGACATCGGTAACGCCGGCCACAGGCTGATAAAGATGCCCCGTGATGGACTGCACCATATACTCAAACGTCCAGCCGCCTACGACCGTATAGAAGCATAGGATAAGATAGCTCGCCAATATGACCAGATAGCCCACAGCCTGCCACCCTTTACGGGCTCCGAGTTTCACGAAGCTGCCGGCGGCATCGCTTCCCCCTCCCCTGCCAAGCGCAAATTCGCTCAGCATGACCGGGATTCCGAGAATAAATACGCACAGGACATATACAAGGAGAAATGACGAACCGCCGTTGGCCTGCACCTCGGCAGGAAAACGCCATATGTTGCCCAAACCTACAGCCGAACCAACCGTGGCTGCGATGAGACCTATTTTTGAAGAAAATTGTACCTTTTTTGCCATTCTTTCACAAGATGAATCACAAGATAAATAATAAAATGTGTGCAAAATTAGTTATTTTTGCAACAACAAACAATTATGCGTCAATTTCACAGCCAGAGAATCACACTACTTACGATATGAAGCCTGTAAGTCTGCTATATAATATACCGCCATGGCTCATCACAGCCGTTGTCGCTATCATAATCACCCTGCTGTTGCTGCTGCCACAGCCGCTGCCCGACGACATGTACCGGATACAATGGTTTGAGGGAGCTGACAAGGTGGTCCACGGACTGATGTTTGCCGCCCTCGGAGGAGCAATCGTGACCGACAGCCGGCTCTCAAAACCTGTGGCAACCTGGGCACGCGCCAACATACTCATGGTCATCATCATAGCCACACTGGCCTCAGCAGCTTATGGCGGCCTAATGGAGCTTGCCCAGAACTGGCTCAGCCTTGGGCGTGAAGGCTCGTGGGGTGACATGGCCGCTGATGCCATAGGTGCTGCCGCAGGGTCGGTGCTGATGGCCTTTGTCAGAATTTAGCAACCATCCATGACAGCTGATTGTTGGAAGTGACAGGAAGGCATTACTTGCCCGACACGCCCCTATCTACATCCCTATTATTTATTCTTGATTTAACCCCACAACGAAACCCATGTTACAATTCATAACCGCACAATCTGACAGATACAGCCTCATGCAAGAGGTGGAAATGGCGATAGCCGGCGGATGCCGCTGGATAGAGCTACGTATGGACCACATTCCCGGCAACGAACGCCATGAGGCAATGAAAACAGCTGCTGAAGAAATAAAGACGGCATGCAAGGAAGCTGACGCATTTCTGGTAATCAACGGAGACGTTGAACTCGCCATAGAAGCCGAGTGCCACGGAGTGCACCTAAACCGCGGCGACATGAAGCCGACAGAAGCACGCGAAAAGATGGGTCCGGCAGCTGTAATAGGCGTAACCGTAGACACTGCCGATGAAATAATAGCCCTCAAAAACAAGGATATAGACTATGTAACGCTTGACACCGCCGACACAGACAAAATACAGGAGATAGTCACAGCTGTCAGGCAAGCAGGGGTAAAAATCCCCATAGTGGCAGCCGGGAACGTCACCATAGAGTCTATACCGAAACTAATGGAAGCAGGTGTCAATGGCGTGGCAGCATCTAAGAGCGTCATTGAGGCCGAAAATCCTGAAGAATATATCCGTCAGCTACTGTCAGAGTGCCGATGAGATAACTTCAAAGCTCCGGTCCATCACCGACTGCAAATCGTGACCTTCGGCAGGGGCCACTATAGGCTCGTGCACTGTCAGGGTTATGGTGCCCCAATGCGGCAGCTTCTTAAATCGCGGCATCACGTCATAGGCTCCGTCGATAGTCACAGGCACTACCGGCAGATTAAATTCCATGGCCAGACGGTATGCGCCCTTCTTGAAGCGTCGTATCTTGCCTGTATGCGTTCGTGCGCCCTCCGGGAACACCACTATCGACATGCCTCCGGCGAGACGCTTCTCGGCTTCCTCCATGGTGTGGCGTGTGGCACTCGGAGAAGAATTGTCAACGTATATCTGGCCTGATTTTTCACATGAATAACCGATAAGCGGAATCTTGCGCAGACTCTGCTTCATCATCCACCGGAAGTTATGGCCCAGATAGCCGTAGACAGTGAATATGTCATAGGCGCTCTGATGGTTGGCCACAAACACATATGAGGTATTGCGGTCAAGTTTGCCCACATGGCGCACCCTGACCCTCACGAGAGTCAGAGCCAGCACTATCCGTGACCACAGAATCTCGGGGTAATAGCCCCACCATCTGCCTCCGCCACAAGCGCATCCCACTATGGTTATCAAAGCCGTGAGTATCGTGACCACCAAGCAGATGGGCATCATGATGCAGAACAGGTATATTCTATACAGTACGAGCATGGGTGATTGATTTATCGGGGTTGGGTAATAGACAGATTAATGAGAGTGAAATTCACGCATGGCAATCTGTTGGGGCGTCTTTTTTTTGACCGACGGGTGCAAGGGTTTGCGAGTCCCCTTTTCGGTATCAATCCTGACGCCCTCACCCTCTACGACATCCTGTATGGTATCTGAGAGGATGGTGACACGCGAATCTTTGCTGAGCATCTTGTGCAGCCGGGTGATGGTCTCGTTGTGCATGCGTACAAGAACGGAGCCGTGTAGAGATGCACGAAAAACGGGCCATACGCCTTCTGCCCGGTATCTTTATAGGTCCAATCAGTCGAATTGTATATGCCGATTATTTCAAAAGTACCTTCGGGAGTCTTGCAATCGTCCTTCTTGCGTTTCTGTCCGCGGTTACGCGACGAGCAGACAGGGAAACGTCCGACCTCATCGCCATGACGTGTCACGAGCGACAGACGGCGTTTGCTCTTGTTAATCACGACATCAAGAGGCAGAGGCATGAAGCCCGGAGGATAGGCATATTCATCGTCAAGAAGCTCATAGACCGATTGGGGAGCTTGACCGGCTCGGTATCCTTGTAAGCCGACACGACATCATACAGTTCGGGGACAAATGAAACCTGCGCAGAGACACTCTGTATCCCTGCAATCAGACACAACATGGTGATAACAATCGGGTTATATCGCTTAAACCGCACTCTGAAATGCGGTGACAAATCTATAGGCATTTATAAAATCCATAAAAATATTCCTACTGCAAAGTTACGAATAAAATCCGACATTAGATGCTGTATTATGGCATCAAGAGAGATTTACCACCGTGATGCCGGCTCCGCCGAAACGCACATCCTCGTCATGGTAAGAGGCCACGCCACGGACTGTGGACAGGTAGTCACGGATACACTGCCGCAAAGCCCCGGTTCCGGTGCCGTGGAGTATGCGGACACGCTGCGCACTGAACTGTATGGCATCGTCAATGAAATATGTAACAGCCTGCAGAGCCTCATCGGCTCTCATGCCCCTGACATCTATCTCCTGCTTGAAATCAAGCTGGCGGTTGCGTAGGCTGTCAGTGGTAGACGCACTTATGAATGATGCCTTGCCGGCACCCGACTGCACTTTGGCTATCGTCGGACGCAGACGTGACACATCTACAGTGGTCTTAAGCATGCCGAACGCCACCAAAGCCTGAGAGCCCTGTATCTGGAGCACCTTGCCTACCGTGGTCGACCCGTCAAGACGCACATTGTCACCCTCGTGCACCTCCTCCTTCTTGACAGGAGCAGCCGGAGCGGACGATTTCTTCTTGGATTTCTTGGGGGCTTTACGCAGCGCGGCGTTGCTGCTTGACGGCATGGAATCGTCACGGCTCAGTGACAGCTTCTCATCGGCAAGACGGCGGCGCGCGGCCATCGCTACCTCCTTGTCGGCCTGGGCTTTGCGGATGTCGTGGATGGCACGCTCTATGGCTGCATTGCTCCCTTGCAGTATCTCAGATGCCTGATGCCGTGCCTCGTCGAGTATCACACGCCGCTGCTGGCGCAGATTGTCCGCCTCCTCCTCATACCGCTCAAGAGTTGCCTCAAGTTTTTTCTCCTTGGCTTTGATGGAGATACGTTTGTTTTCCCAGTAGCGTTTGTCGCGTGCGATGTCAAGCAAATACTTGTCCACGTCGATGTAATCACTGCCCACAATCTGCTCCGCCTCTGATATTATGGAGGCCGGGAGACCTATCTTACGGGCTATCTCCATGGCAAACGAGCTGCCGGCATTACCTATGGAAAGCGTAAACGTCGGCTGCATGAGATGTCGGTCGTAGAGCATGGAGCCGTTGACCAGGCCATCTGTATCCTCGGCAAAGTGCTTGATATTCTGATAGTGGGTGGTGACTATGCCCCACATGTGCCGGTCATTGAACGCATGGAGAGTAGCCTGGGCTATCGCACCTCCCATCGTAGGGTCAGTGCCGCTGCCCATCTCGTCAATCAGCACGAGCGAGGTGGATTTGCCGGCATTGACAATGGTCTTCATGCTTCTCAGATGTGACGAGTAGGTGCTGAGGTCGTTCTCTATCGACTGGTCATCGCCTATGTCCACCATGATGTCGTCAAATATGCCGGCGTGGCTGTTGTCATAGAGCGGCGGCAACATGCCGCACTGCATCATATACTGCAAGCAACCGACAGTCTTGAGCACCACCGACTTGCCTCCGGCATTGGGACCCGATATGATCAGCAGACGGTCACGCTCGTTGAGGTTTATATCGAGCGGCACTATCTTGCGTCCCTGACGGGCAAGCGACTGGAGCAACACCGGGTGACAGGCATGGTACCAGTCAAGATGCGGCCCGTGGTGGAGCGTGGGCATAGTGCCTCCTACTTCACGGGCATACAGGGCTTTGGCATGTATGAAGTCCAGCTCGGCAGCGACATCGAGAGCCGCGAGCATGTCGTCAATATGCGGGCGCAGCAGATCGGCCGTCATCACGAGGATACGGTTGATTTCGCGCCGTTCGTCGTTCTGTAGTTCTCGTATATTGTTGTTGGCCTCAACCACCTGTGACGGCTCTATGAACACAGTCTTTCCTGTGGCACTCTCATCATGTATGATGCCCGGCACACGCCGCTTGTTCATCGGCGCGACAGGTATGACCAGACGCCCGTCACGCATGGCCGGAGTGACATCCGATTCCAGCACCCCTTCCTGCACGGCCTGTGATATGACTCGACGCATGATATTGGCCATTGATGCTTGCAGACGCTGTAGACGGTGGCGTATGTCAGCCAGTTCGGGCGAAGCGTTGTCAAGTATGTTGCCGTAACGGTCCATGATGCGGTTGATGGCGGCCACACATTGCGGCAGCGGCATCAGGGAAGCCGTCACCTCCTGTAGGGCCGGAATCTGCGAGACGCCCTCTTCATCGCAGTGCCGGGCCATGAAATCCACTATATCGCCCACAGCCGAGAGCGAACGCCCCACACTGAGCAGTTCGGCAGCCGGCAGCCATGTGCCCGGCACACGCAGAGACTTGACCTGTCGGGTCACGTCACGCACATCGTCAAGCGGCATGTCATCGCCTGACGCAATCAGTCCGGCCATCTCATGCACCCGGGTCAGTGCACGCGCCACTATATCGTAGCTGTCAGAAAAACGCATGCCGTCAAGCAGCCTCTCTCCGAGCGATGATATGCAGAGTTCGCGCACTTGACGCCTCACATGGTCAAAACCTATCTTATGTTCGAATGTGTCTGGAAAAATCATAGATACAAATTTACGATTTTGTAGCTGTTTTTCAACAAATTTTGACATGAGGGTGTTTTATTGATACATAATGGATTTGACAACATAACAAGAGCGGGCCTAAGACCTATGCTTAATTCTTGACGATAATTCAACTTTTAAATTCTACACAATTATGAAACCTCTCAATCTTCGTTTACAGACCACTCGCGCATGGTGGGTAGTCTTATTAGTAGGAATTTTGATGGTATTATGCGGATTTGCCTACTGGTTCTGGCCAGCAGCCGGTTACGCTATCGCCTCACAGATATTCGGATGGCTGCTGATTCTCGTAGGTATCGTGCAGCTGCTTGTAGCCGCTTCCAATGACCACCCGCGCCAGTGGGGATGGTGGATAGCCGGCGGCATGATTGACATGTTCATCGGCTTCATGATGGTACGCAGCATCATCCTGTCTGAAATCATCTTCCCCTATTTCCTGGCTCTGATATTCATCTTCTGGGGCATCAGTGCTGTCTGTGGCTCGGTCACTAACCGTACACGCCGCTACTGGTGGCTATATCTGGTCAACGGCATTCTGCTGATGCTCATCGGATTCCTCTTCATCGAGGCCGGATGGACTCAGGATATGTGGATGACCAGCTTTATCTCCTCTCTGGCATTTATCTACTGGGGATTTACCTTGGCCATCGCAAGCTATGACCTTCGCCCTGTAGCCGGACGTGGCGACAACTGATAACCGGAGACACAATCTGACAGACATACATAAACATGTCCGGCGACCGAGCTGATAACCGAGGGCGATTGTACCTCAAAGCCGGTCGCCGGACTGTTTTTAAGCCTCATCAAGGAGGAAATCAGAGTTTTTTCATTATATTTGTATTTCGGGAGTTAAACTATACGCTTCCGAATCGGTCTAATCTGAAAACATCTATGATTAAGACCAATCAACCACTCTCTCTGTCAATATTTAATGAAAACGTTAGTATGAAAACTCTGAAAGTATTGTTTCTTATGGCAGTTGTCGGTGTGACATCGTCGGTCATGGGCCATGCCCAGAGCTACGATGACGACATCTACTATACCGCACCGTCAAAAAAAGAGGCCAAAAAGGCATCCAAGCCCACGACTGCTTCGACAAGCAGCAATGGCTATGGGGTCACAACCGTATATGACTATCCGGCTGCCGACACATACACCGTATTGCCCTCACAAGGTGGTGCGATAATGGATGTGGATACCTATAACCGACGCGGATTTTTTGCCACAGATACCATCTCGGTCAATGACCTGCCGCAATATGAGCGCATCGCATCACAGTATTATTACCCCGATGCCGCCACCGTCAATATCGACGGCTCGGGCAGCACCATCTATACCTCCGGCGATGTCAATGTGGTTAATGCCACGCCTTCGGTAAGTTATGTATATGGCAACCCGTACTACAACACATGGTACGGCTATAACTACTACAACCCCTGGTACACTCCGGGCTGGTACGATCCGTGGTACCGACCGGGCTGGTCAATCAGCTGGGGATGGAACAACTACTGGGGGCCCTCATGGTCATGGGGATGGAACTATCCTTGGGGTGGTCCGTCATGGTATCCCGGATGGCGCCCTACGCCTCCTCCATCCCATCGTCCCGGATGGCGTCCAGGTCGTCCGAGCCCCGGCCGCAATGATCTGCGTCCCGGCCGGCTCCCCTATCCGGGCAACCGACCCGGTCATCGCCCGGCCTACGGCACATCATCACCAGGCAGAGGTACATATACTCCCTCCAACGGCACATCGTCGCCCGGTCGCGGCAGCTACACCCCCTCCAACGGCACATCGTCGCCCGGTCGCGGCAGCTACACCCCCTCCAACGGTACATCGTCGCCCGGTCGCGGCAGCTACACTCCCTCCAACGGTACATCGTCGCCCGGCCGTGGCAGCTACACCCCCTCCAACAACAGAGGGTCTTCATCGCCCGGTCGCGGCAGCTATTCGCCTTCGTCACCCGGACGTGGTGGCAGCTCCATCGGACGCGGATCGTCGGGCGGAGGTCGCAGTTCAGGCGGATACTCCGGCGGTGCCCGTGGACGCCATTAATGATTTACGGGACCTGCTACCCAAGCAATATCATATTAAATCAAAACAATATGTCAGGTGTTTCCTGAATCCTAATCATGAAAATTTCAAGATTGACACTGCTGGCCTCGGCGATATTGCCTCTGGCAGCCATGGGACAATCCGCAGTTGACGGATTGCAGATGAACCGCAACGACCTGAGGGGTACAGCCCGTTTCATGTCGATGGGTGGAGCTTTCACAGCCCTTGGCGGTGACCTATCTACCCTCACCCAAAATCCCGGCGGCATAGGCATCTACCGCTCCAACGAGGTGGGAGTGACCATGGATATAGACATCATGTCAAGCAAGTCCGAGACACAGGGCTACAAGATGACAAATGACATGACCAAGGTATATTGCCCCAATTTCGGATATATTGGCACATGGCGCACCGGCAACGAGATACTCCCGTTTTTCAACTGGGGAGTATCCTACGGACGCGCTCGCAGCCTTGACCGCCGCTATCAGGGATATGTTGACCAGCTGGGCGGCTCTCTGACCAACCATATGGCCACCTATCTGACAGGCCAGGGTTTCACTTCGGCAGAACTGTCGTCAGGCAGCACCGCACACAATCCCTACGATTACGATTATTCATGGTTAGGCGTGCTGCTCTTCAACGGCGGCGAAATCAATCCGATTTCCAACCGGCCTACCAACAATATGTATCAGGGTCTCTATACTCCCGGAAGCTCGTCGGCCAACGCGAGCTACTTCGTAGAGGAGAAAGGATACATCGATGAATACTCCATAAATTTCGGCGGAAATTTCATCAACCAGATTTACTGGGGTCTCGGCATAGGTATCACAGATATTGATTTCAAGCAGTGGACCACCTATGGCGAAGGCATCGACAACGGCATGATGCCCTATGACGACGGCACAGCCATGAAGGTGGCCAATGGCAATGGAGCTTTCGCCCTTGACAGTTACAAGCACATCTGGGGCAACGGTGTCAATGTCAAGTTCGGTATGATATTCAAGCCTATCAACGAGTTCCGCATCGGTTTCGCCATCCATACTCCTACCTGGTATTCTCTGACGGAGACCACCTATGGCAGCGTAGACGGCAGCTTCGAGGCTCAGACTTCCGGTCCGCTCGGCGCTACACAGCAGCACCCCTACAAGTTCTCGACATATACCAACAACGGCTATGACTCGTGGGTAGACTGGGAATACCGTACTCCCTGGAGACTGATGCTCGGAGCCGCCGGTGTAATAGGTCAGAAAGCCATAATCAGCCTTGACTACGAATACAATCCGTATAACCAGATGCACTTCCAGTCAAACAACGGTGTGGACTTCGCCCTCCAGAACGAGGATGCAAAGAACTATTTCCAGGCCACCAACACACTTCGCCTGGGTCTGGAATACCGCGTGACTCCCTCATTCAGTCTTCGTGCCGGTTACAGCTACGTGTCATCGCCTGTCAAAGGTGAGTCAAAAGTCAACGAGCTTAACCATTCAGATCTCTCAATGGCTACCGGAGGAGCATATGACTACAACACTGACGCTTCGTTCACGCTTGACAACGATACCAACTACATCACTTGCGGCCTCGGATACCGCTATCAGATGTTCTACGTGGACGCAGCGTATGTCTACCGTCACACATCCTCTACCTACTATCCGTGGACTGACTCCAAGGAGACATCAAAGCTGACATTTAACGACCACAACATAGTGCTGTCATGCGGACTGAAATTCTAACCCTCTCCACAACAACGGCATATACGCATGACCGATAAGTCACGCAGAGAACGACAGACTCCCGGTGTCGAGGTTGACCTTGACAACCGGGAGTTTCAGAATGCCTGGAATCTGATTGCCCATACCAACCAGTCGGTGTTTCTGACAGGCAAGGCAGGTACGGGCAAATCCACATTCCTGAAGTATGTCACGGCCAACACTGACAAGAGTTATGTGGTGTTAGCTCCCACGGGCATCGCGGCGGTCAATGTAGGCGGACAGACGCTCCACTCTTTCTTCAAGCTGCCCCTCAAGCCGCTGCTACCTGACGATGTGGAGTTTTCGCATAACAGGCTACAGAAGCGGATGAAGTATTCGGCTAAATTCGTCAAACTGCTCAAGGGTCTTGACCTTATCATCATTGACGAGATCTCAATGGTCAGAGCCGACATAATAGATTTTGTAGACAAACTGTTGCGCCATTATTGCCGTAATCCGCGTGAACCGTTTGCCGGCAAACAGCTGCTCCTTGTAGGCGACCTTTTCCAGCTCGAGCCGGTGGTCACTCCCGACATGAAGCTCCTGCTACACAGATATTATCCTAATGCCTATTTCTTCTCTGCCAGCGCATTCCGACAGATTCCGCTCGTGTCGGTGGAGCTGACCAAGGTCTACCGTCAGACTCAGGAAGATTTCATCAGGCTGCTTGACCGGGTCAGGATGGGCAACCCCACCGCATCTGACCTCGAGCTTATCAATTCACGCATCAATGCTCCGGCATCAGATACCCGCCGAAGCAAGGATATGGTCATGACACTTGCCAGCCGCCGCGACACCGTGGAGGCTATCAACGACTCAAGGCTCAAAGAAATACGCCGCCCGATGCGCACCTACGAAGGCGTCATCACCGGCGAGTTTCCCGACAACAATCTCCCTACGCCACGCACCCTGCAACTCAAAGAGGGAGCACAGATAGTATTCGTGAAAAACGATTATGACCGCCGATGGGTCAACGGTACCGTTGGCAAGGTGACGAAATGTCTGCCCGAACGCATAGAGGTCACACTGGAAAACGGCACCACCCACGAAGTTGAGCAGGAACGGTGGGCCAACATAGTCTATGAATACGACGAGAAGCGCAAAAGCGTCACTGAAAAAGAGATAGGAGCCTATGTGCAGTATCCTGTCAAACTTGCATGGGCGCTGACCATACACAAGAGTCAGGGACTGACATTCAACAACCTGATAATAGACATGGGTTCCGGAGCGTTTTCCTCAGGACAGACCTATGTGGCCCTAAGCCGCTGCCGTTCGCTTGACGGCCTACGTCTATTGTCGCCGCTCAGCCCCAAGGATATATTTGTCAATCGTGCCATCTCCGAATTTTCACATACATTCAATGACGAGAAACTGCTTCAAAACGCCCTGCGCAGGGGGCGCAGACGCGACAATCTGAAGAAAGCATCCGAATTGTGGGAACAAGAGGAATACGTGCTCGCCTATGACAAGATGAGAGATGTGTTTACCGACGAGCCATCATTGCTTGCCAACCCTGTGCTCAACCGATTCATGCGCTCCAAGATAGCACGCCACCAAAAGGAGGCACAGGAGGCCATCAACAGCCTCACCGAGCAGCTTGGAGAAAAAGAAGCGTTGCTTGCCACGCTATCAGACGAGTATGTAGAACTCGGCTACTACTGTCTGGAAGACGGCCAGGAGCTTACCCCTGCCCTGGCCAACTTTGACAAAGCCATCCGCCTCACCCCCGACAATGTCCGCGCCATGATAGGCCGGGCCCTCGTGCTGATTGAGCAGCGCGAATTTCACGATGCCATGGACACCCTCCTCAAAGCCCAGTCCATAGCCCCGAAGACCGATAAGAAATCACATGAAATCATCAGCCTCTCCATAAGGGAGATTGAGCGTAAAATCATGTCATAAACATCCTTGTAATATACAACAATGGCCTCCTTAGTGATTCTAAGGAAGCCATTATTATTTTTGTCCGTGTGGCAGTATATATCTGCCTGAGACAATTATCAATCCTTGACAGGAGTCTTGAGGCGACGCTCCTTGATACGAGCCTTCTTGCCTGTGAGACCACGCAGATAGTAAAGTTTCGCACGACGCACTTTACCATACTTGTTGATAACGATAGAGTCAATGAAAGGAGACTCGATGGGGAAGATACGCTCTACACCGATGTTGTCGCTCATCTTGCGGACGGTGAAACGCTTCTTGTTA
>ERZ777305.2124-NODE-2124-length-18508-cov-6.629925_pt1 | contig 18508 bp, 16 predicted proteins | sample MGYA00374965_ERZ777305 | MGnify/ENA primary metagenome ERZ777305 (study PRJEB29328, sample SAMD00013331) | mouse gut metagenome | study: EMG produced TPA metagenomics assembly of the Metagenome analysis of fecal microbiota from mouse which was promoted... | reverse complement strand
TCCTCTAAAGTTTCTTTGGTTCTTTCTGTTCACAGAAAGAACAGTACCCTCCCGTAACCAAAAACAGACATAATATCAATTTAAGCGTGTTTTACATGAGTTAGCAAATCATCGGGTCGTTTATTCAGGTAATGGTTTTCGCGTTCGCGCATTTTGGCCGCATCGGTTTCGGTTTTGTCCTTATATCCCGCCAGGTGCATGATTCCGTGGATGATAACCCTCAGGAGTTCCACGTGGAACATCACACCGTACTCCTCCGCATTGTTCCGCACCGTGTCGACACTGATAAAGAGATCGCCCGACAGCACCGAGCCCGCCGTGTAGTCGAACGTGATGATATCCGTGTAATAATCGTGTTGCAGATAGTGCCGGTTCATCTTCAGGAGATAAGCGTCGCTGCAAAAAACCACATGGATATCTCCCGCCTGAAAGTTCTCCTCCGCCACCGCCGCACGTATCCAGGCCGCCACCGCACGTTTGTGGCCCGCGATGCCGAACGCCGTATCTTCCGAATGAAATGCAATGGCCATAATCGTTTTCTTCGTTATCGTTTGATCCAGCTCTCCGGATTGAGGTTGTCGCTCTCTTTCCAGAGTTCGAAATGGAGAGTCGCCTGTTGATTGGCCGGCGCCTTGGCGACCGTTCCGATCGCCGTTCCCTCGATCACCCGTTCGCCCTCGCGCACGGAGACCGACTCCAGATTGGAATAGATCGTCAGATAGGCACCGTGCCGCACCATCACCGACATCCCGAGCCCCTGGAAAAAGAAGACTTTCCGCACCTCTCCCTCGAACACGCTCCGCACCTGGCTTCCCGCCCGAGCCGCCAGATTGATCCCTTTGTTATTGACCTTCACCCCCTTCTGATCCGGATGGTCGTGCAGTCCGTAGCGATCCACCACCACTCCCTCCACCGGTCGATCCAACTCCCCTTTCCGGGCCTCGAAACGCCGCGTCAGCGCCGGATCGTCGCTCTTCACCCGGGTCGTCGTTCCTTTCCGGGCATTCGCCACCGCACTGCTCTGCTTCCTCACCTCCTTCTCCACCTCCTGCTGCAACCGCCTCTCCAGCTCCGTGACTTGTCTCCGCCGCTTATCCGCCTCGGCCAGCAGCTCTTTCTCTTTTCCCTTCAGGGCGCTCTGCGTCCGCTTCAACTGCCCGCGCTCCTCCTCCAGCCGCACCAGCTCGGCCGCATGCTGCTGCCTCAGTCCGTCGAGCCGATTTTTTCTCTCGTCCAGCTCCGTCGTCTCGGTCTTCAGCCGAACCGCCAGATGTTGCAACTCGGTCGCCTTTCGCTGTAAGTCGGCGCTTATATGTTTAACATAATAAAGTCTCCGTGCAGCGTCTGAAAAGTCACGTGCCGAGAAGACGAACGAAAGAAAGCTGTTATGGCGATAATTCTTGTATGCGATCCGTATAAGTGCTGAATATCTGTCCTTTAGGAGATCGTACCGTTTTTGCAGTTCGGCGAGCTGCCGCGTTTTCGCACTCAAGTCTCCGGTGAGTGTCCCCATCTCGGTTTCGATCCCCTGAACGATCGACTGGCGGTTCTCCAGTTTCGTTCCGATCAGTTTCAGGTTGTCGAGTGTCTCCCCCTGCTCCTTCCGGGTATCTCCGACCAGCCGGTTGATGCGCGCGATTTCGGCTTCGGCTCTCCGGATGCGGTCTTTCACATCGTCGCACCTCCCCGAGCCGGGAAAGAGAAGCAGCATGGCCGCAGCTATGGAGAAAAGTCGCCGTCTCATAGTCATTTTTTCCCGTTTTCAACCGCCTCCAGCCGTCGGAGCCGCTCTTCGATCTTCCGTCCGTCCGCTCCCGCCTCCAGCGCCCGCTGCCAATAGGTCTTGGCCACAAAATATTCGCCCAGTTCGAACAGGATATCGCCGTAATGCAGGAAAAGTTCCGAACTTCCGTCGGTATCCAGCACCAGGGCCTGACGCATCAGGTCACGCGCCTCCTCGTATCTCCCCAGCCGGTACAGCACCCACGCTTTCGTATCGAGAATCGTGGCGTTCTGCGGCGTCAGCTCATTGGCCCGTGTCGCCATCCGCAGAGCCCGCTCCAGCTCTCGTCCCTCCTCGCTCAGGTAGTAGGCGAAGTTGTTCAGCAGCATCGCCCGGTCGGGCGTCAATTTCAGTGCCCGTTCGTAATATTTATAAGCCTCCTTGTGCTTTCCGCCGAGGTGGGCCATATCGCCGCAGAAACTCAACGCCTCGCTCGTAATCGAGTCGTTGGTCGAATAACGGATCACCTCATGCGCCGCCTCGATCGCTCCGATCGTGTCGCTCCGCTGCAACCGAACGGCGAGCCGGGTCATCCCGAGCTCCGGATCGTGCGGAAAACGCATCTGAGCCTCAGCCATATAACGGTCGACCGTATCGGGCTGTTCTCTGAAGTGCGCCAACTCGATCGCTGTCCGATAGAGAGACAATGGTACCCGCCCTTCGCCGATCCATCGGGCCAGGTATTCCTGTGCCGTCTCCAGCTGCCCGCCCCGGATGAGGTGCCTGATATAAAAGTCGCGGGCCGTACTGTCGCCCGGCGCCGACCACAACACCGCATCGGCCAACCGCGCCATGTAGACGAAATTTCGCTGATAGAAATCCGGTGATCGTCCCCCCACATAGAGGTCGAAATAGTTCACCTTGGCCTGCACCGGAAAAGAGGGGTTGGCAAAAACCGGCATCAGCGCCTCCGGAAACTCCGGCCACTGGTCTTTGATCCGGTAGTACTCCGCCAGGGCGATCCTGGGCCCCACGCCCGTCGAATCGATCTCGATAGCCCGCCGATAGTTCTCCATCGCCACGCTGTCGCGCCGCAGCGCAGCCGCCAGCTCGGCCAGCTGGATGCGGAAAGCGCTCTCGTCCGGCATCTCCTCGCACACCCGGAGCATGTAGTCGTATGCCTCGGCATATCGTTCCGCCCGGATCAGCGCCTGCCGTTTCATCTCGACCGTCTGGGACTGGAATCCGCTCCTCGCCTGCAAGGTGTCCAACAGGACGATCGCCTCGTTCGTCATCCCCCGCTCCAGCTTCAAGGCAGCCAGTATCGAGATGAGCTCCAAATTCGAAGAATCCCGCCGGAAAAGCTCGGTAAACAAGCCGTCTGCCGCCGCATAGTCGCCCGCCACCGCCATCAAACGGGCATAATTGTCCGCGTAGTCCGCACACGCCGGATCGATCTCGTAAGCCCTCCGCCCATACCTCAGCGCCGTCTCCTGCTCGCCGATCATCCGGGCGATGCCCGAGAGACGATAGTACGAAGCGGCATGCTCCGGCACCTCGCGCAGAGCCGCTTCGTAACACTGCGCCGCTTCGCGCAGCGTCCCGAGGTTCTGCCGCTTGACCCCCTCTAAGTAGAGTCTCGACGCCTCCTCCCTCCTCCGTTCCCCCTCGTCGCCGGAAGCCATCGCCGAACTCAACGCGAAGAGCCCGATAGATAGATATTTCAGCCCTTTCCGAACCTGCATCATCTGTTTTTACGAATTATTTCACCCCCGTCGACCCGAAGCCGCCCTCTCCGCGCCGCGTCTCGTCCAGCACGACCGCCTCTTCCCACTCCAAACGCTGGTAGCGGGCAAAAACGAGCTGCGCCACCCGCTCGCCCGGCTGCATCTCGAACGGTTCGTTCGACAGATTCACCAGCAGCACCTTCAGCTCGCCCCGGTAGTCCGGGTCGATCGTTCCGGGCGAGTTGATGACGGTAATCCCATGCTTGGCGGCCAGTCCGCTCCGCGGCCGCACCTGAATCTCGTACCCCTCCGGGATCTGGAAATAGAGCCCCGTCGGCACCATCACCCGCTCCAGCGGCCCGATGGTCATCGGTTCGCGCGTATCGGCCCGCACATCGAGCCCTACGGCCTGCGAGGTTTCGTAAGCCGGCAGCGGATTTCCCGACCGGTTGATGACTTTCACTTTTTCCATAACGTACCGATTTTTCGTCCTCCGAGCTCCACCTTACAGGCGACGAGCAGATAGATCAAAAGTAGTAAAAAATTGAGCGTTACCCTCCCCCCGTCCGGCAAAAGCGCCGTGGCGTACGAGAGGCCGAAGATCGCGCCCCCCAACAGGAAATAGAACCCGATCCGCCGCAAATCGAACGGCACGGGAAAGTATTTCCGACACAGCAGATAGCTGGCCGTCACCATCGCGAGCATCGACACGACCCGCGCCACCGCCGCTCCGTGATACCCCATCGAAGGAATCAGCAGCAGGTTGAGCACCAGTGTGACGGCCACTCCCGAACCGGTGATGTAGATCGCCACCCGCGTCTTGTCAGCCGCCTTGTACCAGAACGAGAGGTTGACCAGAATCCCCGCCAGCAGGTTGGCCAGCAGCAGGAGCGGCAACACCCCCATCCCGCTGCGGAAATCCGACCCCACGATATAAGCGAACTCGCGGGCAAAGAGCGCGAGTACCAAAAAGATCGCGATGCCCGCAATCGTAAAGTATTTCGTCGCCTCGGCATTGGTCGTCCGGAAATCCTCCTTCGAGAAGCCCTGCAGGAAGAAGGGCTCCGCCCCGAGGGTATAAATCTGGCGAAAAATCATCAGCAGCGCTGCAATCTTGGCCACCGCCGTATAGACCCCCAGTTCGGCATCGGCGATCTCGGCCGGGAGCATGAAATAGATCAGCTGTCGGTCGATGAAGTCGCCCGCCACACCCATAATTCCGGCCATCATGAGCGGTATGGAATAGGCGAAGATGCTTCGCAGCAGCGGCAGCGAAAAAGCCCTCGAAAGCAGTCTGATGCTGTGCGGCAGTAGAAGGAGCAAGGATACCGTACTGGCTATCAAATTGGCCACTACGACCCAGAGCGGGCTCTCCGTTGCCCCCGGCACATAGGAATAGAGCAGCACGCAGGCCGCTACATTGACCCCCACGCCCGTCACATTGACGATCGTATAATAGACCGCTTTCCGCTCCTCGCGCAACGCCGCGAGCGGAATCGCCGCCACGTTGTCCACCACGATCAGGGCGGTCATCGCCGCGATGCAAGCCGGATCGAGCCGCATCACCCCCGCCAGCGCCCCGTTGCAGGCGGCCATAATCACGCCGAACAGCGAGGCCATCAGAGTCACCGCTCCCCATGTGGTGGTAAAAAGGCGGCGTTTTTCGCCCGGCGTCTGACACTTCGCCGCATAGCGGAAATAGCCGGTCGCCAGCCCCATCGTCAGCACGACATTGGCGAACGGAATAATCCCGTAGAGCAGATTGACCTGTCCGTAGACCTGTTCGGTGAGGATGCGGGTCAGATAAGGCGTCAGCAGGTAGTTCAGAAACTTGGACAGAATGGCGCTGACGCCGTAGACCGCCGTCTGCGAAGCCAGTTTTCTGAGTATGTGAGCCGCTGCCATGCGTTTTTATTCGATCAACATATTGCATCCCCGGAGCTGCGCCCCCTCGATCCGCCCCAGCACCCGGAACGATCCGTCCGGATAGACGATCCCCCGATCCTGTATAGCCAGAAACGAGCACGACCAAAGATTGGCCAAGTCGATGATATTCAATCCCCCCGTTTTCCCCATCGCGAGCGGTTGCAACGGGCTCTGCAAATCCCTTGTCGAGACCCGCATCCACGGCGGACAGCGAAACAGCCCCTCTCCCGCTGAATAGGCCTGTGAAAGCAGCTCCGTCATGCCGTACTCCGAATGTATCTCGGCCACGCCGAATACCCGTTTCAAAGTTTCATGCATGGTTCCACGTGAAACCTCCCGCCTGCGTCCCTTCATCCCGCCCGTCTCCATCACGACAGCATCGGCCGATAATTGCAACTCAATCCCTTGATTAGAAAGATATTCCGCATAGTCCAACAACGCAAAAGCCACCCCGATCAGCAGAATTTTCTCCCCCTTTTGCGAAGCAGTTGCGAGGTCGGCGGTCAGTTTGTCGTGGTCGTACAAATAAAATCCCCCACAAGCCCCGTTTTGCGCCTGCAAACGCTCTACCATATAGACCAGCGACGATCCTCGCCGCTCCATATACGACGGCAGCAGCGCAAAAATGCTCCACTCCGCCGCAGCCCCGTAGAAGTGCTCGAAACCGTGCGTAAAAGCCTCGTCGTACAATGCCGTCGAAGCCACATAGTGGCGACTCGTTTCGTTGCCCGTCGTCCCGCTGCTGGTGAAGACCGTCTCCGGCTCACGGTCTGTCGCCGCGCTCCAGATCCGGTGAGTCTTGAAAAACTCCACCGGCAGGTACGGAATTTCGTCTACCGTGGAAATCCCCCCCGGATCGATCCCCAACAGATCGATATACTGCCCGTACGGCTCACAACGCTGTGCCTGGAAGCGGAACACCTCCAACGCCAGCGCCTCGTCGAACCGTTCCGAAGCAAAAATCCGATCTTGTAGCGCAACAGCCATCAATACAGGTAGTTATTGAACGGATACCGTCCCTCGTGAATCTCCCGCACCATGCCGTACAAATCCTTCCGCAACCGGTCGATATTGATTCGCTCCGCCGCCGAGATAAAGATGCACGGCACCCCCTCGTTCCTTGCCATCCAGCTTCGCTGGAGCTGTTCGAGCGTCCAGTTCTCGCGCGTCTCGGGCAGCAGATCGTCCGCCTCCTTCTCGACGTAGGTATAAGCGTCTATCTTATTGAAAATCAAAAAGACCGGCTTATCTCCCGCTCCGATCTCGCGCAGCGTCCGATTGACCACCGCGATCTGATCTTCGAAATTGGGGTGCGAAATATCGACCACATGGAGCAGCAAATCGGCCTCTCTCACCTCGTCGAGCGTCGATTTGAACGACTCCACCAGCTGCGTGGGCAGCTTGCGGATAAATCCCACCGTATCGGACAACAAGAAAGGCAGGTTTTCGAGCACCACCTTCCGCACCGTCGTATCCAGCGTGGCGAAGAGCTTGTTTTCTGCGAAAACGTCGCTCTTGCTCAAGAGGTTCATCAGGGTCGATTTCCCGACATTGGTATACCCCACCAGCGCCACCCGCACCAACGATCCCCGTCCGCTACGCTGAGTGGCCATCTGGCGATCCACCCTGACCAGCTGCTCCTTGAGCCGGGCGATGCGGTCGCGGATGATCCGCCGGTCGGTTTCGATCTCCCGCTCCCCTGCCCCGCCGCGGGTTCCCGTCCCCCCACGCTGCCGTTCGAGGTGCGTCCACATCCCGCTCAGCCGCGGCAACAGGTACTGCAGCTGCGCCAGCTCGACCTGTGTCTTGGCATAGGCCGTCGTGGCCCGCTGGGCGAAAATATCGAGAATCAGCCGCGTCCGATCCAGAATCCGAACCCCCAGTTCCCGTTCGAGGTTCCGGGTCTGCGACGGCGAAAGCTCGTCGTCGAAAATCACTGTTCCGATCTCCCGTTCTTCCAGACAGGACTTGATTTCGCTCAATTTTCCGCTACCCATAAACGTCCGCTTGTCCGGAGCCGGCAGTTTCTGCATGAAGGTCGCCGCCGTCTCGAACCCCGCCGTCTCGGCCAGAAACCGCAGTTCGTCCAGATACTCCTCCGCCTCGCGCACCTCCTGCCGGTCGCGGATCACCGTCGCCAGTACCACCTGTTCCGGCCTGTTTTCCGCCGGATTTTCCATCGTTTTTTCTTTTCCCATCCCCATCGACAACAAAACAAGCAAGCGTCTCCGGAACCCGTCCAGGTTCCGCGACGCCCGCTTACAAATTTACGCTTTTTCGTCCACCTACCGTGCCTTCTTCCGCAGCTTTTCCGGCACGATCTGCGCCGGCCCGGTCACCCTGCCGTCCACCATGGCACGCCAGTTGAGCCGCAGCCGGTCGGCCGTTCCCCGCCGATAATTGACCTTCCCCGTCCACGAGTCGATCAACAGATCGAGATACATCTCCTCGCTGACCGGAGTTTCCTCGCCGATCTTCAGCCGCACGTACCACATCCCGTCATGCTTCTCGCAGCAAATCACCTCGTAATCCGGACTCTCGAACCGCCTCGGATCCCACAGCCGCACCAGCTTGGGCGACACATCGACTTCCGATTTCGGCCCGTAGAGTTCCGAATTGAGCTTCACCTGAAAGTTCATGGCCGGAACCAGCGTATCGAGCCGCATGACCGTCTCCAAGGCCTCCTGCCGTTCTTTTTCGTTCCGGAAACTGTCTCTGTCCGGCGCGTCGTATGCCTCCACTTTCCCCTGGTACAGCGCAATGTCTCCGTCCGCCTGCGTAGCGAGTTTCAACACCGCCGATCCGTTCTTGGAATCGATGGCGAAACCGAGGTTGAAAAACCCGTTCACTGAATCGACACAACTCAGATCGAGCACCCACACCCCGTCCTGATCCTTCTCCGCGCTGTTCACCGAGAAGTGTTCCTTATCGACCCACAGCGGCCCGCCCATATCGGTCATCAGCCAGAGCGGAAAACCCGGTGTCTTGTAAAAATACCCCTGCACCTCCGCCGCATGCCCGCTCTCCTCCTGCAACACGTCCGGCACAAAGCGGAACCTCATCTCCTCACCGACCCACCGGTCGACCTCCTGTGCCCGCACAGGAAAAGCGGCGACGACCAGTCCCAGCAAAAAAGCCGCTCCGACCGTCATCCGCCGGATTGTCCGAAAAATCGATTTTCTCCGATCCATATCTTTCCAAACATTAACGTGAATCAACCATACTCGTGTTTCGATTGCCGCCCGAAAGCCGGCAACCGCTTTAAAGATAGTCGTTTTTCACTTCTCTTCCAACCTTTTCATGAAAAAAGGCGGCCGGAGAGCGAAAAATCGCTTCCCGGCCGCCCGATTTCAGTTATCCCGACCGCTTAGTATTCGCGGATATTCCCTTTGTAGGTGATCGAGTTCGCCGCCCCCGGATTGTTCTGATCCAGCGACTTGTTGGAACGTACCTTCAGAATAGCGACCCCGCTCTTGGGATTGATGGCAAAGTCGAAGTTCAGGTTCGCCCCATTGTCCGCCACTGCAGTAAACTTTACTCTGAAAACGCCTTTCTTATCCGTTTCGCACGTCCAGCCGTCATACCGGTTGGTATTTACCCCCGGGCAGTTCACCATGTAGACTTCCAGCGAATTGGGCCGGATTTTGGTGTATTCGTACCGCGTAATGGTCGTCGTCCCGGTATTGGGCTGGATGTATTCGTACGGTACGAACTGGAAGTTTTTGGCCGGTACCACACGGTTGATGAGTTCTGCGGTGAGCATCTCCTGACGTGCCTTTTCGGCCGCCTTTTCTTCCTTGGATTTCTTCTGTGCCTGTGCCGAGAAGCTGACCGTCATGAGGGCGGCCATCAGCAAAATCACTTTTTTCATGGTCTTTTGTTATTTGATTGGTTAGTTTTCTGTCGTTTTCTATTGGACGATTCCGTTTCCCGTCGGTTTAAAAGCCTCAGAACTGCAACTCCCCCTGCCCCGCAATCGTCTCCACCGGAATCCCCAGGTGTTCGTACGCCCTGGCCGTCGCCTCCCGTCCCCTCGGCGTCCTTTTCAGGAATCCCTCCTTGATCAGGAACGGTTCGTACACCTCTTCGATCGTCCCCGCATCCTCGCTCACCGCCGTGGCGATCGTCCCCAAGCCCACCGGCCCGCCGCCGAACTTGTGGATAATGGTCGAGAGGATCCGGTTGTCCATCTGATCCAGCCCCCGGGTATCGATATCCAGCGCATCGAGCGCATGCCGGGTGATATCGAGTTCGATCCTTCCCCCGCCGCGCACCATGGCGAAGTCTCTCACCCGCCTGAGCAGCGCATTGGCGATCCGGGGCGTCCCCCGCGACCGTCCGGCGATTTCGCCCGCCGCATCGGCGTCGATCGGTATGCCCAACACCTGCGCCGACCGCATCACGATTCCCTGCAAAGTGGCCACGTCGTAATATTGCAGGTGGCACTGGATCCCGAACCGGGCCCTGAGCGGGCTGGTCAGCAAGCCCGACCGGGTCGTGGCCCCGATCAGGGTAAACGGGTTCAGTTTGATCTGCACGCTCCTCGCGCTGGGCCCCTTGTCGAGCATGATGTCGATCTTGTAGTCCTCCATCGCGGAGTAGAGATACTCTTCGACGATCGGACTCAAACGATGAATCTCGTCGATAAAGAGCACATCTCCCTCTCCCAGATTGGTGAGCAGCCCGGCCAGGTCTCCCGGCTTGTCGAGCACGGGTCCCGAAGTGACCTTCATGGTCACCCCCAACTCATTGGTAATGATATTGGCCAGTGTCGTCTTCCCCAATCCCGGCGGCCCGTGCAGGAGGACATGATCCAGCGCCTCGTCGCGCATAATGGCCGCCTTGATAAAGATCGAGAGGTTTTCGACGATCTTTTCCTGTCCGCAGAAAGCTCCGAGCTCCTGCGGGCGAATCTGTTCGTCGAACTCCTTGTCGGTCTCTATGTTCCGTATTTCGCTCAATGTCCTTTGACTCCGAATTTACCTCCGAAGATACACATTTTTTCGTTCCTTACCACATAGCCGCGATTTTTTAGGAAGAGAGACCATTCTCCATCGACACCGGATGACCGTTTGTGTCTTGCGGAGCACGTGAGGCGCGCGGTCAGAGAACATTGGGCCGACACAGCCAATTGCCCACCGCGGGCACGCGGGGCCCGGCCGGCCCGAGGCCAGTTCCAGCCGGCTCAAAGCTCGACAGTCGCCCGCCCGCCTAAAGAGGGATTTCGCTCGTTTTGCGGCGAGCAAAATCGAGATGAAATCCCTGCGGGCGACGGTTGAATTGCCCGCGCGCGACAGCTGGAGTAGGAAATCATTCAAAAACGTTGTTCGCTTTTGAATAAGATTTCCGCCAGCGCGCGGTTGCGGCGGAGCGACAGCGGAGCCGCAGTGAGGCGGACACGGGGCGGAACCATTGGCTACGGTTTGGACGGAACTTTTGCGACCCTTTGGGTCGCGCAGTCCGTCGCCATCCCCGGCGGCGGGCTGCAACTCGACGGAGCTCGTTGCGCCTTCCGCTGGCGCCGCACTGCGATGGATTTTCAGCTCCCGCGGCCAACGCGTTCGTGTTACGGCGCGGAGCCTTTATTATTTTCCCGAGATCGACAGCCGAACAACGTTAGATAAATCGGGTATTTTCCGCGCGCCACGCCTTAAGGGGGAAATCTTGTTCAAACACGACTGCGTGTTTGAACAAGATTTCCCCCTTAAGGCGTGGCGCGCGGGTCTTAACGCTCTTTTTTCAGTCGCCCGCGGCAATTCTCGTCGGTTGGCACTTGGCCAACCGACAGAATATGCCCTTTTACGCGGGCGGGCGACTATCGAGCTTTGTGCCGGCTGAAACTGCCCTACGCGGGCGGCGGCCGAGTGACCTCGGCGGGACAGAGCGATACTACGTATCGCTTACTTATTTGCTTCGCCCTATTCTCTGGCCGCGCGCCCGCGCAGGGCAGATGCTGGGTCGGCCCCAATCCTTGTACATTCTCCGATCGCCCGGCACAAAAAAGCCCGGAGAACCGCTATTCCCCAGGCTTCGCTATTCCTATCCTCACAAGAAATTACTCCTCTTCCCGCTGCAACCCCTGCACGTAGATCGCCTTCAGCCGCTGCACCCGGTTCTTCACCGACGGCTTCACAAAATACTGCCGTGCACGCAACTCCTTGATCACTCCCGTCTTTTCATATTTCCGTTTGAACTTCTTGAGGGCCCGTTCGATATTTTCACCCTCTTTGATCGGCATGATAATCATATCCGTGTATCCTTTCTTTTCGTTTTTACTGTGATGCGCGTGCAGATCTCCCTGTCGAAAGAGAAAACGATTCCGAACCCCGCACGCCGGGCCTCCGAAACCTTTCCAAACGTATGTGTTCTCAGTTATCCATCGCCGGTCTCCCGGCTCCATCCGTTCCTAACCTCCCTTCGATCGCTCCCCGTAGCGGGGATTTGAGACGACAAAGATAACCATTTTTCCCGACAATCTTTTTCATCCCATTTTATTTTAATGAAAGAGATAGATTTATTTAAGTAAAAAAGAAGAGTAAGAATCCCTGTGGATGGCGTGGATAAAAAGATCGAATTTCGGTTGTGTAATCGGTTTTCGACATTTTTTCCGCTGCTTATCCACAATTCCTTTCACTCTTTTGAATTGATAGACTGTCATTTATCGGATTTTTTCCACACATCTCTCGATAGACGATTCACATCTCTTTTTGCTCTCGCATTTGATGATAACCCTCCTTTTTCGGAGCACCGAAGATGTGGATGAAAAAAGAAATTTTTCGGTTGCGGATTTCGATTCCGCATACATATGGATTTTTTCCCGGACGGATCAACCCTTCGTCGTCAAAAGTTGTGAAAAGTTTCCGACAGCCTTTTCACAAAATAGCGAAAATAACCCCGTTCTCGTTTTCAGGAACTTCGACCCGTGCAACCGAAAATATCCACACCCTGTACACATGCACTTCGGGCGAAAAGCCCTACCTTTGTCATCGGGAAACTTTTTCTTCTCGGGTGGATACAACAGCTTCGACCTATTTTTTGCAGCAGACAGCCGGTTCGGTGCACTTCCCGACCGGTTCGGAATCGGTCGACCGGTCGTCCGATTCCCTCCGGTGGTTGCGGCCGGCCGCCTCGTCAGCCGAAATATGGGGCTCCCGTTCCACTCTCTCCGCAGAGCTCACCCCGCGGGGAAACCTCGTTCCGGTCTCTCCGCCGCACGATCCGTGGCAGACCTCCGTCGTCATGGTCATCCTCATCTGCTTCTACTGCTACGTCCTCTACCGTTTTCGGCGGGATATGGTCAGCTGCCTGAAAAACATCGGCCGCACGGAAGACACCCTTACCCTGATGGAGGGCCAGGGAGCCGATTTCGTCTACTTCCTGCGCAGCGGCATCGCCCTGGCCGTCCTGGCCGGTTCGGCGCTCGTGATGGCCTGGCTCGAGATCCGGTGGCCGAGGATCGAAAGCTACTACCTCTTTATCGGATCCGTCGTCCTCTTCCTGCTGATCATCCTCTACCGCCGTCTCCTCTTCCGCCTGTTGAAATGGCTCACCGACGAGAAACACATCTTCGACGAGATCACCTTTATCGACCGCATCGACATCGCCTTCGTCGCCCTGCTCTACGCTCCGCTGGCCATCGTCATCGGCGTGAGCGGCCGCCTCTTCGAACCGGGTCTCGTCGTGCTCGGCGGTCTGGTCGTCTATCATTTTATAGCTCTGTATAAATACTTTAGATTACGCGCGTTTTCTAAATTGCAATGGATTTTGTACCTTTGCTTCGTCGAAATCCTGCCGGTGAGCTTCATTCTCGCCCTGGCACTTCGGCAGAGCAGCAGCGTCATCGACTGATTTTATGGCGAAAACACAGAAAGTAAAGCGGATACTGATCGCTCAACCGGCTCCTTCATCGGACAAGTCTCCCTTCTCGGAACTGGTTTCCAAACACAAACTCGAAATAGATTTCCGACCCTTCGTTGCGGTCGAAGGAGTGACCCCGAAAGAATTCCGCGCCCAGCGGGTCGATGTGCTGGCCCATACGGCCGTGATCTTCACCTCGCGGAAGACCATCGACAACTTTTTCAGCCTGTGCGAAGCATGTCGGATCCAGGTGCCGGAAGACATGAAATACTTCTGCGTGACGGAAGCCATCGCGCTCTACCTGCAGAAATATATCGTCTACCGGAAGCGGAAGATTTTCTACGGGACGGCAACCTTCGTGGATTTGATGGAAGTGGTGGCCAAACACAAGGACGAGCGCTTTTTGGTCGCCCTTTCCGACCCTTATAAGCCTGAAATCGAAGCATTGCTGGGGAAGACCGGAGTGAAATATACGAAAATCATCCTTGCGCATACCGTGGCGGCCGACCTGTCGGACATCTCGATCGTCGACTACGACCTCGTGGCATGTTACAGTTCGGCCGACGTGCGGGCCCTGCGGGAGCGGTTCGAAGTATTGCCCGAAGGGATGATCGTCGCTGCACTGGGGAATGCCACCGCCCGGGAAGCATTGGGCGGAGGGCTGAAAGTGGACATCGTGGCGCCGACACCTCGTTTTCCCTCGTTGACCATGGCCATCGACAAATACGTGGCGGCAATCAACAGCGGCGATTCGGTCGAAGGATTCGGGATGACGGCAGCGGACTTGGGCAGCGAGTCCCCGGCTGAAAGTAAAAAAGGGAAAGCAGCGACGAAAGTTTCGGCATCGTCGGGCAGCAGCAGACGGTCGGTGGCGGCTACGACAGGAAAGTGACGAATCTCATGGATGCACAGTCGTTACATAGGTCGGACGGGACGGGTGATGCGGAGGGGAGGCGGTTTACTTTGCCCAAAAGCGAACGGCTGGCCGCACGGAGCGATATCGGACGCCTCTTCACGTGTGGAGAGGCGTTTTTGGTCTATCCGGTGAAGTGCACCTATCGGTTTCGCCCGGACGGGTCAGCGGATAACCGGATGATGGTGATCGTGCCGAAACGGAACTACAAACGAGCCGTGGATCGGAACCTGCTCAAGCGCAGGATGCGCGAAGCCTATCGGCAGAACAAGACCCGGATAGGGGTGGATGTCGCCTTTTCGTATGTGGCCAAGGACGAACCGGCCGATTATCGGACAATTGAGAAAGCAGTGATATCGATATGGGAGAGACTATGCAGGATGCACGACCGACCGACAACGGCAGCGGAGTGCAGCGACGGATCGGGTGGGGGAGGAGAGTAGCGATTGCTCCGTTCGTCTTTTTGATTCGTCTCTATCAGTCAGCGATTTCGCCATTTCTGCCTAACTCCTGCCGGTTTACCCCCACCTGTTCGGCCTATGCTCTGGAAGCCTTTCGCAAGCACGGTTTGTTCCGAGGTTTTTATCTGACCGTTCGTCGTCTGTTGCGGTGTCATCCGTGGGGCGGTAGCGGTTACGATCCGGTTCCGTGAAACAGGTTGTTCGAGGCTGTTGCAGCAAAACGCAGTTTTGCCCGTCCACGGGACGTGGGGCCCGGCCGGCCCGAGGCCAGTCGAAGCTTGACGCGCGCCACGCCTTAAAAAGGGAAATCGTTCAAACACGACTGCGTGTTTGAACAAGATTTCCCAAGGCGCGCGAAAAATCCGTCGCCCGCCCGCTTGAAGAAGGATTTCACTCGTTTTGCGAAGAGCAAAATCGAGATGAAATCCCAGCGGGCGACGGTAAATGCGGCGGAGCGATAGCGGAGCCGCATGGGCTGACACGGGACGAAGAGCGACAGGCCGAATGCGGCGGTGAATTGGGCTAAATTTAGAGCGGGCCGAAGCCTGCGGGTCGCAAAATCTTTGGAGTACTTCAACCCAAGCCCGGGTTCGAAGTTCCCAATCAGTCGAGGCTTCCGTTTATTCCGAGAGGCAACGCAACTGAAAACCGTGGGCGCGATTGTGCGCGTAGCTGGGGTAGAGGTCCTGCGTGCCGAAGGCCAAATACCGCACCGTGACGTCGCCCGTCACCGGCGTACACGACCAACTGCACCCGTTGTTGCCGATGCCCCTCGCTATGCCCTCCCAGCCCGTACGACCGAAGTCGCGGTAGCCCGGGGCGGGGTACCAGGCAAGTGGGGTTCCCGCAGTACCATCGCTGCTTACCTTGTACAACCGACCGTTGGTCGCCTTGTAATCTCCATTGGTGTATTTTTCACCCGCTTTCCCATCTGAATAGTACGGGAAGGTACCGGTCAAGGGTTGATCCAGGTCTGTCGCCCGCGTAAAGTCAGACCAAGTTCCGTTCTCTGTTCGCGCGCCTTGGAAAATCTTATCCAAAAGCGTGGAACGCTTTTGAATGATTTTCCTCTTAAGGCGTGGCGCGCGGTCGAGCATCGACTGGCCTCGGGCCGGCCGGGCCCCACGTCCCGTGGACGGGCGAAACTTGCGTTTCGCTGCGGCCGTGTCTGCCCCTGTTTATTCCGAGAGGCAACGCAACTGAAAACCGTAGGCGCGGCCGTTCGCGTAGCTGGGACCGAGGTGCGCCACGCTGAAATCCAAGTACATGCCAAGGGTACCGCTAACCGTCGAAGACCAGCTGTAACCGCGGTAGCCGACGTCGTCCAGCGCGCCCGTATCCCGATGGCGATAGCCCGGGGCGGGGATCGGACAAATAAAAATGCCGGCAGGAGAGCCGGCAAAAACAGAAGGACAGTGAGAAAGAGAGCTATTCCTTCTTTTCCTGCTCCACCACCGCCGGCAGCTCCGTCTCCGCGAACGACGCCGGCACCTCCAGCACAGGCAACCGCCTCATCCGTCTTCCGACCGCTAAGATCGCCGTCAGACCGTAAATTCCCGTCAGCACCCACAGCGTGATGAACTCCGGCCCCACATCCGCCAGCGTCGCCCCCATCGTCCTGATCCGCACCACCGCATTCATCCCGTTGCTCGACGGCATCATCCGCCCCAGAGCGTACATCCACTGCGGCATCCCCACCGTAGACCACGTGATGCCGCTCACCGCCAGAAACATCACCGACGTCACCACGATCACCAGCATCGAGCTCTCGCGCCGTTTGAAAAACGTTCCGATCGTCAGCCCCAGGAAGATGATCGACAACAGATACGGTACGAAAACCGCCAGCACCGACCAGTGGCTCCCCTTCATCGGATAGTCGAAGAATTTGTACTGGAAGCCGAACATATAGAGTATCAGCGGTATATAGAGTATCAGGTAGGCCAGCGTCTTTCCCGCTACCATCCGCCCCGCTCCGTATCCCTTGAACCGGTTCCACATCCGCCGCTCGTACCACGTCCCGCAGACCAGCCCGATCCCTACCAGCAGCAACTGTTGCGAGATCAGCACCAGCACCCCCGGCATGATCGCCGTCGCATATCCTCCCACCGGATTATAGAGCACATCCACCCGGTAATCCACCGGTCGTGCCGTCCATTCCGCCTCCTTCTGACTCAGTCCGGAAGCCATCAGCGTCCCCATCTGCACCTTCGCTCCGGCCGTCATGACCACACCGCTCACCGCGTTCAGGAAGTCACTGTATAACAGAAAATACCCCCCGTCCGCATAGAAACTGACATGGCTCTGTTCGCCCGCCAGAATCCGTTTCTGGAACCCGTTCGGAATATAGAGCACCCCGTAGACTTTCCGATGGAGAAAGAGCGACTTCGCCTCCTCCAGACTCTCCGCCTCGTACCGCACCGCCGCCTGAGGCGTGGCATCGAGCATCCGCGTCAGCTCCCTGCTGCGTGCCGTGTGGTCCAGATCGACCACCGCAACCGGAAACTTCCGCACCACCTGAGGCGCATAGACCAACGGGTAGATCGTCCCGTAGATCAGCATCGCCCCCAGCAGGATCAGCATCGCGCCCCCGTCCCTGAAGATCGAGACGAGTTCGGTTTTCGTTATTTCCCAGAATTTTTTCATGGCATCAATCTTTCCCGTAGTACTTCGGGTTCACCGCGATGTGTTTGAGCCTCGGCATCAGCAGAGCCATAGCCGTCACGAATACCCCCATGGCCGCCAGATCGCCCAGCGACCGTGCCGGCGGCGCCCCCCTGAGGCTCTGTTCGATGAAGAGGTCGATAAAGAAGGTGTACGGGAAGAGTTTCGAAAGAGCGACGATCGCCGGATACATCCCCAGCGCCGGAAAGGTGAGGCCGCAGAACGAGAGCGAAGCCGTAGCGAACCCTCCCGCGATCGACATCGAGAAGCGCGTGTTGGCCGTCAGAGCGACCAGCATCACCGAGATGGCCATATAGGCCAGAATGACGAACAGATTTCCCAGCACCAGCAGCACCGCGGCATGTCCGTGGAAAGGCATTCCGAGGAACCGGTAGAGCAGCGTATTCATCAGCAGCGAGATGAGGCAGAACATCAGCAGATAAGGCGCCAGCTTAGCCGCCAAGGCCCGTGTGACGCTCCCTCCCGCCGTCTCGATCCACTCGGGGGCCGTCCCCTCCTTGAGTTCGATCCCCACCACATAGACCGTCACGATCGCGACCGTCACGATCAGGGCGAGGAACATCACCCCCGGCAGCAGGTAGTAGGCATAGCTCCCGTACGGGTTGAACAGGACGTGCTTTTCGAACGGAATGGGGTAGGCCATGGCATATCCCTGCCGCTGCGGAATCCCGCGGGCTCCCAGCAGCTGGGTCTCGATGCCGATGTTGAACGCCTGCAGCACGGTGGTGATATCGCGCTTCAGCATCCCCGAGTTGAGGATCTGCGCTCCGCTGATTTCCGCCGTGACCTGTGCCCCTCCGTGTCCGGCATAGATGTCGGCCTGCAAGCCTTTCGGAATGACGAGTACGGCATTGACGAGCCCCTGTACCATGGCCTGCCGCCCCTGTTCGATGCTCTCGACGTGCAGGGTCACGGCTGCCGACGGCGTGGCGTCCACCATCCGGATCAGCTGCCTCGACAGCTCGGTCTTGTCGCCGTCGTACACGGCGACGGGCAGGTCTTCGATCACGCCTTTCGCAAACAGCAGGCTGTAGAGCACGCTCATCACGGCCGGCAACACGATGACGGCGGTCACGAGTACTTTGCTGTGTCCGAAACGCCTGATTTCGCGCAGTATGCTCTTCCTGAAGGGTCCCATTCGGGTTATTTTTTTAACAGTTCTTTTATCTGTGTCTACCCGCAGAGAACTGCCGCTTTTTGAAAAAAGCGGCACCAAAAA
>ERZ777305.2119-NODE-2119-length-18559-cov-3.029075_pt1 | contig 18559 bp, 15 predicted proteins | sample MGYA00374965_ERZ777305 | MGnify/ENA primary metagenome ERZ777305 (study PRJEB29328, sample SAMD00013331) | mouse gut metagenome | study: EMG produced TPA metagenomics assembly of the Metagenome analysis of fecal microbiota from mouse which was promoted... | reverse complement strand
TGGGGATACCCCTTTCCAAAAATTGCTTCTCTATTATACTGAATTTCAGGGGAATTGTAAACGGAGAAAAATTTTTCTTGACCTTTCCACTGTGTCAGGGTATAGAATACCCATAGGAACCGGTTCCCAATAGCTTCGATCGAAGTTAAAATTTCAGGAGGGATGTCATGCTCACCATCGGCGAATTTTCCCGGCTGGGGCGGGTATCGCCCCGAATGCTGCGCCATTATGACGCCTTAGGGCTTCTTTGCCCGGAGACGGTTGGGGAGAACAGCTACCGCTATTACCGGCAGGAGCAGTTGGAGCGGCTTCTGCAGATCCGGCGGCTCCAGGACTACGGCTTTCCCCTGGCCCAGGTGGGGCGGCTGCTGGGCCTGAGCGATGAGGAACTGCTGCCCCATCTTCACCGCCGCCGGCTGGACGCCCACTATGAGGTGTATCGGATGCAGGAGCGGCTGCGGGAGATGGAAGAAGACATCCTCCGTATGGAGGGAAGACCTATGCCGGAGGACAAGTATCATGTTATTATTATGCCCGACCCGGAGCAGACGGTTTTTGGGATCCGCCGTACCGTTCCGGTGGCAAAGTTTCACGACCTCTTTCAGGAACTTTTTCGGGAGATCGCCCAGCGTGGACTGAAGCAGACCGGTCCCATCCAAATGCTCTACCACAGCGAGGAGTTTGATTATGAAAAGGCCGACGTAGAGGTCCAGGCTGTAGTGGAGCCCGGACCCGGCACCACCCAAAAGCCCGCCTACGCCGCCTGTGCCACGGTACTCCACAAAGGACCCTACGAAGGACTTCCGGGGGCATATGAGGCCCTGGCGGCCTGGATGGCCCAGCACCCGGAATACCGCATCTGCGGTCCGGCCATCGACCGCTATCTGAATGATCCGGACCTTACGCCTCAGGAGGAACTCTCCACCGGTGTGCTTTTCCCGGTGGAAAAGATATAAAAGAAAAAGGGGCGGCCCCATAAAGTCATGAGGCCGCCTCCTTTTTATTCCCCCAGGGTCTCCAGAAGCTTCTCCAGCTCCTCCAGTGCGCGGATGGCGGGAACGTCGTCCTCCACCGAGCCAAAGCCATAGGCGGCGTGGATGAAAGGGACTCCCGCCTCCACGGAGGATTTATGGTCCAGAGCGGTGTCTCCCACATAGACCGGCTTTTTCAGGTCATGGCGCTTCACCACCAGGGCGATATTTTCCGCCTTGGTAAGACCGGTATTCCCGGCAGACTCAAAATCAGTGAAATATTTCCCCATATCGGTCCCGGCAAAAAAGGCTTCGATATACCCCTTCTCACAGTTGCTTACCACAAAGAGCGGATACGTTTCGCTCAGGACGGCCAGAGCCTCCTCCACGCCGGGATAGAGGGGAGCGCCGTGTCGGGCCAAGTAGTCGTTTTCCACCCGGCAGCAATGGGAGATGACCCTTTCTATGGTCTCCGGGTCCAAACCGGGGATCAGCCGCTCCACGATATCAGGAAGCAGCAGCCCCATGCAGGGGAAAAGCTCCTCCACAGTGATAGGAGGCCGCTGGATCCCTAACTGTTCCAGCCCCAGCGTCCAGCTTTTGGCCACGGCCCCGGTGGCGTCCCACAGGGTCCCGTCCAGATCAAACAGAATACCGTCAAACATAAGGTTTCTCCTTTCGCCTTATTATAAAACGAATTTGAGACGTTGACAAGGGGCCCTGCTTGGGATAAAATAAGAAAGTTCCATGTGTAAAGGGAAATGCCGACGAAGTCGGCGGAGCAGCCACCCCGAAGGAGAACACAAATTCATATGCCCACGTAGCTCAGCAGGATAGAGCAGCCGCCTCCTAAGCGGCAGGTCGGACGTTCGAATCGTCTCGTGGGTGCCAGAAACGCCGGGGAGAACTCCTCCGGCGTTTTGTTATGGGCTCAGGCAGAATAGTTGTGGATAGCGGAAGTGTTTCATAGATCTATAAAAGAATTATGTATTGCTAAAAGAAATACAACATGGTATAATAAGAGAGAAAGGTGGGATCTGAAGTGGCAACAAAGACTGCTAATATATTGGCCCGTGTGGAACCAGACGTGAAAGAGCAAGCGGAGATGATCCTGGCAAAGCTGGGTGTTCCGGCGTCCACCGTCATCAATATGCTCTATAAGCAGATCATCATGACCAGAAGCATTCCCTTTTCCCTGTCTGTTCCCGCCGCACCTCTGGCCCGGGACGAGATGGATACCGCCACATTTAATTCCATGATGGAAGAAGGCATGAACCAGGCGAAGGCCGACAGGGGCGTCTCTTTGGAGGAAGCCTTTGCCGCATTGGAACAGGGCGTGTAAGGTGGAGCGTTAGGAGGTAAAGGTAACCCCCTATGCCTTGCGGCAGATGCGGGATATTACCCAGTATATTTCCGCCACATTGCAATCGCCGGAGAACGCTAAAGCTTGGCTGGATAGGATGAAAAAAGAACTGGCTTTACTGTCCTCCATGCCGGAGCGGATACCTTTGACGGAAGAGGAGCCGTGGCACAGCGAGGGCGTCCATAAGATGGTGGTAAAAAATCACCTTGTCTATTTCTGGGTGGATGCACTCCACCTGCGGGTGTGGATCATCGCCGTTGTTTATGGGCGGCAGAGCCAGAGGGAGCAGTTGGATCGGATGGATATGGAACTTTTTGACTGAGTCCGGCCTTCCCACGCTTCTGCCTATTTTTGTACTCCTAAGCGGCAGGTCGGACGTTTGAATTGTCTCGTGGGTGCCAGAAGCGGCGGCGACCGAAGGGTCTCCGCCGTTTCTCTTTTTGGATCCAGTGGTTTTGGGGCGGGGGATGGCGAGGGAGGGACAAAAAACTGGTGGTATTTGCATGCCCCTTTTAATTGCAATTACCTTCCGTTTCCTATATAATAAGAAGGAACAAATTAGAAGACAGGTGGAAAAGGGGGGCTTACGATGAAAGGGATCCGGACTATCGTGTCTGCGTGCTTGGTTTTGGCGCTGCTGGGCGGCGTGGGGGTCGGCGCCGCGGAGCCGGAGAAGGACGCCTTTACGCTGGGGATCTATACGACTACCGATATGGTGGGGAAATGCAGTGACTGGGACCCCCTTTTTGACGAGGAAGTCCCGGACAGCTATCTGAAGGTAGCTTCCGCCATGGCGTTGGAACGGAAGTCCAACGACGCTGTGATCCTGCTGGATAACGGTGGCTTCACGGGAGGCAGTTCTGTGACATGGAGCAATCAGGAGACCGGGAGCGGAGAGAAAGACCCTCTGACCCTCAGCCTTCGCTACTGTGGGTACGACGCCGTTTCCCTCGGCACCCAGGAATTCCGCTTTGACGAAGAGGCACGGGAGTCCTTTAAGAAGGGTCTGACCGCAGAGACTGATTTCGGCGCCAGAGTGGAGGCTCTTTGCGCCAATGGAGTAAAGAAGGGGCAGCAGTCCGGGGAAAAGCCCTATGTGGTACGGAGTTTTAAAGCCTTCGAGCGGGAATACCGGGTTGGGATCCTGAGTTTTGGGGAGGTAGAGCGCCCGGAACAGACCTGGTCTGGAGAATACGAAGGCGTGAATTTTCCTTATGAGGAAAATCAAGCCGCTTCTCTGGCTTATGCGTGGGAGCAGGAGTGGAAAAAGGTCCTTCGGGAAGAGGAGAAATGTGACTTTGTCATTGTAATGCTTCCCTTTGGAAGTGGGAGCGCTCAGGAGGCCTCCGGCGGCGTGGAGCAGGAGGACCGGGTGGCAAGTTTTGTCCGGAACACCACGGGGATCGATATGGTCGTGGCGGGTCGGGATCATGTTTCCGGCGTATCGGCGCTTATGACGCCGGCGGGCAAGGTGATCCCGGCGGTCAACGGCGGAGGCTCGGGACTGACAAAGACCGTACTGAAGTTCCAAAGAGATGGGTCCTTTATGGTGGTGCGCAGCGAATGTCTGGAGCTTGCGGACTATGAGAACGATGAGGGGTTAAAGGGGCTGATGAAGCCCTATTATGAAAGTGCGGTCTCCTTTGTGGAGGAGAGGATCGGGACGCTGACCAGAGGATGGGACAGCGATACCAGTCACTATTACGCCACCGACGATACGACGGACCTGTTTCATGAGATCCAGATTTGGGCTACGGGGGCGGAGTTGTCAATCTTGGATGCCGGAATGCTGGAGGGAGTTTCCGTGGCCCAGCTTTCCAGGCAGGCGGGAGGGACGCCCATCTCCATCAAGGATTGCTGGGCACTCTTTCCCTATGGAGATTACCGGCTTTGCGTGGTAGAAATGACGGGGAGACAGATCAAGGATTGGTTGGAACGCTGTGTCAGCACCTACACGGTGAATAAGCAGGGGAAGATCACCGGCGGCGGTATGGGCGCCGATCAGATCGCCAATCTGCACTATGAAGTCTATCTGGGTGCGCCGATTGGCTCCAGGGTGGAAAACATTACCTACCAGGACAAACTTGTCACCGAGCGCCAGACCTTCCGGGTGGCGGTAAGCTCCCGCCGTCTCAGTGCCGACGCCGCCCAGGATGAATATGGCTGGTATGCCGCAACGGGGATCGGCCTGGAGGGAGAAAAGGTGCTGTGGGACAGCGCCCAGTCTCAGGAGTTTGGAGGAAAAGGCGGTTCTTTCTTCTCCATCTTTGTGGACTATATAAAAACAATGGAGGCCCAGGGAAAGCGGATCATGCCTACCGAGCCCAGGGGCTTTTGGACCGTGGATCCCGGAGACAGCGCAGAGGTGCTCTCGCCGGTGACAAGGCTGGAATTGATCCAGCAACTCTATCAACTTTCCGGTGAGGAAGGGAACGAGCCTCGGGCGCCCTTTTCCGACGTGAACAATGATCCGGCGGTGAACTGGGCTTATGCCGTCGGGATATCCAGGGGCAACGGCAGCGGTCAATTCTGCCCCCAGGAAGCCATTACCAGGGAACAGGCCATGGTCATGTTTTTCCGTTATGACCAGGCCCGGGGCAAGGTGCCGGAAAAGGACTGGCAGGTGGGCGTTACCTATGTGGACGCCGCCAAGATCTCCGTGTGGTCCGGCGAGGCGCTTATGTGGAATGAGATCTACAATTACCTGACCCCTGACGTTGAGAATTACCTTCGGCCGGACGAAAAACTAATGCGGGGACAGTTGGACGCGGTCATAGAGAAGATGAAATAAAGAGAGAAAAATAAAGAGAAGGACAGGCGCAATGCCTGTCCTTCTCTTTTCATCAAGAAACTTATTGACCAATGCTCTGGAGATATTGTTGGTTCTCCTCAGTCAGAGTAAGACTTCCCATGTTATCTGCATTCCATGCCTGGAATTTCTGATAAAATTTAATGGCGGCATCACGACACTGGGGAACCTCTTCGGAGTAGGACTGCAAAATGTGGAACGTTGTTTGCCAAGCCTCACTGTCGGCGGAGCAGTAGTCCAGATATTTGTCCAGTGTGGCAACGGCCTGCTCTGCCTGTCCCGTGGAAAGATAGAACTGGGCCAGATAGGGGGGGATAGAGTTGGAATCCGCCGCGGCAAGGCGGAGGGCGTATTCATTGGCCTTCTCCAGGACTTTCCAATCCTTCTCAGGATCTGCCTCTCTGGCCAGGAAGACATAGGAGAGAAGGTAGTCGTTCTTTTCAAAGAAATCCAGCTTGGCGGCCCGCTCCATAGAGCGGTATACGTCCTTTTCCTTATTGTACTGGGCAATGTTGACCGCCTTCATGTTAAGGCCCAGGAATACGGCGAAAATGACGGTGAGCGCACCCATACCCACTACACACCAGCTGCGGGCCTCTTCGCTTTTGGAAAGGAGGGACAATTCCTTGCCGCAGCACAGGCAGATGAGACCCAGAATGCCCAAAGCCATGGGAAGGTAGTAATGGAAGGAAAAGACCACCTCTACTCCGGCATGACCGATCATAAAGACCAAAGCGGCGCCAAGGGCGGGGGAGAGGGCGTTTGCCGCCTCCTTTCGCCGGAGATTTTTCAGAATGGCAGCGGCGCAAAGCCCCAGCATACCAAGAAGCAGGACAAGCCCTACGATACCGGTGGAGACCAGGGTCTCTATATAGTGGTTGTGGGCGTATTTTGTCTCATAGTAGAAGGACTGTACGCCCTGTACTGAATTTTCGAAGGCGCCCAGCCCCAGGCCCACAATGGGACTGCGCCGGAAGAGCTTCATGCCGTCGGCAAAGAACACCACACGCTGAATGGCGTTCTGGTTGGCAAAAAGGCCCTGAAGCCGGTTGGCAATGAAGCCGGGGAGCAGTTTGTAGTGGAGCTTTAGTTCCGTGGAGCCCCCATTTCCCACAAGGGCTGCGGAATCCAGGGTCAACGCCTCTTCAGCGTAAAAGTTGAAATAGGTCACAAGGCTGCCCTCGGGAACGGTAAAGGAGGCGCCCTGAGCCGGGCCGGAATAAAGGGTGGTGCTGGTGTGCATCATGGTTTCCTGCTGGTTTTGGCTCTCAATGGTCACCTGAAGGCTGCCGGTGGACTGAGCCTCCAGCGTGTATACCCCCGGTTCGGGATACTCCGCCCGGCGAAGGACCTCTCCTCCGGTCATAGCGGCAGGGCCCGTCATGGTGACTGCCAGGGCGGCAAAGAGGACCAGCAGGAACAGGACGGCCCCAAAGAGAACACCTACGACCTTTCCGCCCCGCTGAGCCAACTTGCCGGAAAGCTTTTGCCCTAAGAAATGGTCTGCCAGGCACAAAGCCACCGCTCCGCCTATGGCGCAAAGGAGAGGGATGGGCTGGAACCCAGTCCATTTATCGAAAGAGGTAAGGAATACAGGGAAAGCTCCGGCCAGGGCCAGAACAAGGGTCTCGATCATCAGGATCAGCAGGGGGGCTTTCCGTCCCTTTTGCTCCAGCAGGAGCAGGACCAGGAAAGCAAGGCAGATCATGCCGCTGGCGCCCATACTGAAGACCAGCAGGAAGGCCAGGGCGTTGAGGAAAAGACAGCAAAGGTGGAAGCGGCGCTCTTTGGGACGGGAGGTGGATACCGCCAGCCCCAGGGCCAACAAAACCCCCAGTCCGGCAATGCCGGCAAAAACGTTAGGGTTTTCATAGACCGAATTCATCCGCACCCCAGGCTCGACGGCGTTGGCGCTGATGCCGATATAGTCCATGGAGGAGCTTTGCATCAGCTTAAAAAAGGGAACGCTGATCCAGTGGGTGGAGAGCATGTCGATGCTGACAAGGCTGGCCAAGGCGGTGCCGCCGGAAAGCACAGAAGCGGCCACCCGACCACTGGCGGGGCCTCTGCGTTCCCAGGCCAGGATCAGCAGAAAGAGGCAAAAGCCTATCAGCAGCCGCAGAAACTCCCGCAGGGCAAACTTACCCGAGACAGCATAGAAGGTGGAGATCCCGCCCATCAGGATCCACAGAAATACCGCCGCCATAGGAAGGGAGAGGGAATCCCGCACAGTGGAGAACCGGATGAGGCAGGAGACCATGGCTGCAATGACCATGGTCATGGCAAGGGGTTTGACGGTAGACTGAGAGGTAAGGCATGTCCCAAAGAAGAACAGGAACATCAGGACCACCGGGAGCCACCGCCACTTGGCGGGAAATTCCGGCGCGTCCGGCAGGAGGACAGGACCCGCCGGTCCCTCCGTGGACATAGCCTCAGCGGGCTGGATGGGAGCCTCGGCAGGAGGCGGGGCAAGAGGGGCTTTTTGCTTGGCTTTTTTCTTTGACGGCATTGGAAGGACCTCCCGGTCACTGTAGTTTTTCCTGGTTCTTTACACCCTTAAAAAGGGTCATAAACAAAATTTTAACGTCGAATAGCAGCGTCCAGTTTTCAATATAGTAAACGTCATGGCGGATCCGGTCCTCAATGGAGGTATCCCCCCGCAGTCCGTTGACCTGGGCCCAGCCGGTGATACCGGGGCGGACCTGGTGCTTGACCATATAGAGGGGGACCTCCTCCTTAAACTGTTCCACATAGAAAGGAACCTCGGGCCGGGGTCCCACCAGAGACATATCTCCCTTGAGAACATTAAAGAACTGAGGCAGTTCGTCAATGGAAAACTTGCGGATAAAGGCTCCAAACCGGGTTTTCCGGTCGTCGCTGTCGGTACTCCAGGCGGTATCCGAGGCGTCGTTGAGGCGCATGGAGCGGAACTTGTACATATAAAATTTCTTTTTGTTGAGCCCCACCCGTTTTTGCTTAAAAATGACGGGCCCCGGAGAACTGAGCCGGACCCCTATGGCGGTGAAGAGCATGATGGGTGAGGTGAGAAGGATCAGGAAGAGGGAGCCCACAATATCCATACTTCGTTTCATAAAGGCGTTGCCCACATTGTCCAGGGGGATCCGCCGCAGGTTGATAAGGGGCAGGCCGTTGAGGGAATCGATCTGGGGCCTGGAGGGCATATAGTCGGCGTAAAAGGGAATAAGGGAAAGGCGCACCCCGCTTTTTTCGCAGGCCTGGATCAGCGCCGGCATCCGGTCATATTCCGTCATTTCCAGGGCGGCTACCACCTCGTCCGGCTTTTTCCGGTCCAGGACCGTATCCATCTCCTCAAAGCTGCCCAGATACTTGGAAGCAAAGGGGGCGGGCTTTTCTGAGATATAACCCAGGATGGTAAGGCCCAGTTCAGGGGACTTTTTGACCTCCCGAAGATACCGCACAGCCAGAGGACCGGAACCCAAAAGGATAATGTGTTTCTGGTTATAGCCCAGACCCCTGAAGTGATAGAGGACCTTGCGGACAAAGATCCGCTTTCCGCCGGTAAGAAGGTTTACCAAAAAAAAGTCGATGACGATGACGCCGCGGGAAAAGTGAATGCCACGGATCAGGAACAGGGCCATCTGCAAAAGGATAAGACCCAGGGTATTGGCCCAGAAGATACGGCCCAAGTCTTGGTAGAGCCGCTTTTTCCGTACCGATTCATACATGCCGAGAAAGGCATAGATCAGTATGTGAAGAGGGGCCAGAAGCGCGGCAGCCAAGATATACCGGCTGAGAGGCACCGAAGGGATCCCGTGGAGGACATAGAACCGGACCCAAAAGCTAAGGGGCCAGGAGAGAAAGACCAGCAACGCGTCCAAAGCCATATTCAAATGATTTAAGAAGCGTTGGTTTTCACGGATCATAAAGGGTCATCCACCTGTTTCTTTTTTTCACATTATAACAATATAGGAAAAGCTTGTCAATTTATAGGGGCCGGGACAAACCGGCAAAGTGGGCGGAGTTGCCGCCGTTCCCATCGCATTCCTCTTGCTTTCCGCAGTAGGATTAGCGTATAATCAAGGTGCAAGACACAGAAGGGGGGGTGTCCATGGAACGCAAGGCGCTGTTTACCGCCTCTACATATTCCCATATTGCCCATTTTCACCGTCCTTATCTACGCGCCCTTTCCAATCAGGGCTGGACGGTGGATGTGGCCTGCGCCGGGGCGCGGATAGAGATACCGGAAGCCCGGCGTGTCATTCACCTGCCCTTGGAAAAATCCATATCTTCCCCTGTCAATTTTAAGGCCGCAGCCCTGCTGCGCCGGGAGATGAAGGCGGAGGGCTATGCTCTGGTGAGCGCCCACACCTCCCTGGCCGCTTTCTTTACCCGCCTGGCGGCCCGGGGGCTGGATACGGTGGTGGTGAACACCTGCCATGGCTACCTGTTTGACGAAAATACTCCTTGGGCCAAACGGAACATCCTGTTGGGGGCGGAAAAGCTCACCGCGGGGCGGACAGACCTTCTTTTGACCATGAACCGGCAGGATGAGGAGATTGCCCGCCGCCACCGGCTTGGACGGCATATGGCGGCCATTCCCGGCGTGGGGGTGGATTTTTCCCGGCTGAACGCCGCGCCCGGAGAGGCGGGGGAGGCCCTGCGCCTGGAGTGGGAGATCCCCCAGGACGCTTTTGTCCTTCTCTATCCTGCGGAATTTTCCAAACGGAAAAGCCAAAGGACTCTTTTGCACGCAATGGCCCTACTGCCCCAGCGAGCTTATCTGCTCCTTCCGGGGAGTGGAGAACAGTGGGAGGAGTGCAAAGCCCTGGCAAGGACGCTGGGGGTGGAGGACAGGGTCCGGTTTCCCGGGCAGGTGGGGGATATGGGGCCTTGGTACAGGGCGGCGGACTGCGCCGTGGCCTCCAGCCGGAGCGAGGGTCTTCCCTTTAATGTGATGGAGGCCATGTACTGTTCTCTTCCCGTGGTGGCCTCCGCTGTCAAGGGCCATGAGGACCTGATCCGGGAAGGGGAGACAGGCTTCCTCTTCCCCTGGGATGACGCTTGGCTTTGCGCAAAACGGCTCCGGCAGCTGATGGAGGATTTGCCCTTGGCCGTCCGGCTGGGCCGGACGGGCCGGGAGGAAGTAGAGAAGTACACTCTGGAGCGGGTTCTTCCCCAGGTGCTGGAGGCCTACCGGACGGTCCTCCCTGGGGTGGAGGTCCCCATTTCCGCCGGGGCCTTTTGAAAAATCACAGGGGAGAGCATTTCATGGATGTTCTCTCCTGTGATTTTTTTCTTGAAAAAATGGCGAAAATAGGAGGAAAAAAATAGATGTTAAAGAAGAAAAACCCCTGTGCAATGCTTGTAATTCCATAGGGTTTGTGATAACATATGCTTGTCCCGCTATGTAATCAGATAGCGAGAATATATTTTGCACCTTTTATAGACAATTCATTTATTTTGTCATATTTACAGAATGAAACAGGATGTCTCCGGTAGGAGGAACAGATGTGAGTGAAAAGAAAGATTCTATAAAGCGAAAAAGCCGAGACAATGAGAATATCCAAATGCCGAGGTTTTGTGTTGGGTTGTTTGTGGCCTATTGGCTTCTGATCATAGCCTTCTATTTTTTGGCGGGAGACCAGCTTCATCTACGCCGGTCCCGGGGAGAACTTATTATGCCGGGGGCGGAGATGGGGACTGTGGAACTGGTCCAGGGGGCAATGGTGGAGCAACGCTTTACCGTTAAGATCCAGCGTCTCAGTGCCGTAAGCGTTCAGTGGGGAACTTACTATCGCCCCAACGCCGGAACGGTGACCATGGAACTCTGGGATGAGAGCGCCGGAGTTCGTCTTCTCTCTCAAAACTATGACGCAGCAGCTATTCCGGAAGGAGGAATCACCGTCCTGACGGCGGAGGAACCACTGGAGGGCCTGTATGGGGCAGCCTTGCTGCTGCGGCTCCGCGCGGACTCCCTACCGGGCGCCGCAGTTTCCCCTCTGATGAACCAGACCGCTCCGGCAGCGGAGGGTTTTTCCCTTAGCCAGAACGGATCTTCTCTTGAAGGCGTCCTCTGCTTTTCTGCTTCGGGGGAGGATTATATCTGGACAGGGCTCCACTACTGGCAATTTGCCGCCGGGTTTGGCCTTATGCTGGCCCTGGCCCTTTTCTATGTATACCGCCGTTGGGCCACAGGGCAGCACAGCTATGTGGTCTACGCTCTCATTGCGGTAAAAAAATACCGGTTTCTTATCCGTCAACTGGTGGGAAGAGATTTCAAGACCAAGTACAAACGCTCGGTGCTGGGAATGTTTTGGAGCTTTTTAAATCCCCTGCTTACCATGCTTGTCCAGTATTTTGTCTTCTCTACTATTTTTAAAAGCGATATTCCCAATTTTGCCGCTTACCTCATCATCGGCACGGTGATGTTCAACTTTTTTACGGAAGCCTGCGGTATGGCCCTTACTTCTATCATTGGCAATGCTGGACTGATTACCAAGGTCTATATGCCAAAGTATATCTATCCCCTTACCCGGGTTATGTCCTCGGTAGTGAACCTGGCCATTTCTCTCATCCCCATGCTTATTGTGTGCGTGGGAACTGGAGTACGATTTCATAAGTCTGCCGTGCTTATGCTTTACTTTCTAGTGTGCCTAATGATTTTCAGCCTAGGGCTGGGGCTGTTGCTGTCGGCATCCATGGTATTTTTCCGGGATACCCAGTTTCTGTGGGGAGTATTCAGCATGATGTGGATGTACGCTACCCCTATCTTTTACCCGGAGACCATTTTACCGGAAAATTTCAGGTTTATTCTTCAGATCAACCCTTTGTACCATTTTTTGAAAAATACCCGTATGTGTATTCTGGACGGGCTGTCACCGGAACCGGTGATCTACGTCCAGTGTTTTTTGATAGCCGCCGGTATGCTGGTAGTAGGGGCACTGGTGTTTCGCAAGAGCCAGGACCGGTTCGTGCTGTATCTGTAAAGGAGGCCTATTATGAGTAAAACAATGATAGAGGTCTCCAACGTGACTATGCGCTTTCGAATGAACAATGACAAGATTCTCTCTCTAAAGGAGTTTATTACCGCTGCTCTCCGAGGAAAGCTGGAGTATCAAGACTTTACTGCTCTGGAAGACGTTTCTTTTTCAGTAGAGAGGGGAGAGACATTGGGACTCATTGGGCGAAACGGTGCGGGAAAGAGTACTCTGCTGAAGGTGATCTCTGGAATCCTAAAGCCCACGGAAGGCAGTGTGATGACCCACGGCAATGTGGTCCCCATGTTGGAGTTGGGTAGCGGCTTTGACTTTGACCTAACAGGTCGGGAGAATATTTTCCTCAACGGGGCTATTTTGGGTTACAGCGAGGAATTTCTAAAGGAAAAGTACCAAGAAATTGTGGACTTCTCCGAGTTGGGGCAGTTTATTGAGACCCCTATTCGCAATTACTCATCAGGAATGCTGGCCCGTCTGGCCTTTTCAGTTGCTACGGTGGTTCATCCGGACATTCTTATCGTGGACGAGATTCTTTCGGTGGGCGACGCTCAATTTCAGGAGAAAAGCAGGGCCCGGATGCTGGAACTGATGGGTGGGGGAACTACGGTACTTTTTGTAAGTCACAGCATTGACCAGATATTCCAGATGTGTTCCCGAGTCCTATGGCTAGAGAAGGGAAAGGTGAAAATATTGGGAAAGGCCGATGAGGTGTGTAATGCCTATATCGGATAGGGTAGGCTTAGAATGGGCTTAAAGCTGTTTGTCATTTCCCATAAGGATGTCGATATTCCGGTTGCTACCTATTTATATCCGATACGTTCAAATAGAACAGACGGGATACAGATTGCGGAAAAAGAAAGTTACAGTGAACTGCGCGCTCAGTATTGGGTATGGAAAAATGAGCGGTTTGACAGTGCGGATTATGTTGGATTTTTCCATTACCGAAGATATTTGGATTTAGATAAAGAAAAATTGTTTGATCCTTCCTTAGGACAGAAAAGGCCGCTTCCATATCGAATTAAAAGAAAGCCCGATGCAAGAGTGTATTCGCACCCGGAAATTGAAACGCTTGCAACCCATTTTGATGTGATTGCTCCGGTATGGGAATACACGGGAGTTCCTGTCTGGAAACGCTACAACGCCTCAAAAAAGCAGAGAGCGGAGGATTTGAAAAAGATATATCAGATCGTTTCTGATAGGTATCCGTCCTTTGTACCGGCAGCGAACCATTATCTGTCCGGTAGTGGGGAATACTACGGAAATATCTATATCATGCGTGGGGATTATTTTCGGAAATACTGTTCCTGGCTATTTGATATTTTGACGGAATTTGACCGACGGACGCCGGATGCACCACCATTTACGGACGGGTTTCTGGGGGAACGCTTGTTTGGAATTTACTTTACATGGCTTACGTGGAGTGGAGTGCGGTGTGGAGAACTTCCACGACTTCATTTTTCAATATACGACGACGAGGCCCATCACGCAGGCCGGGAATATTTAGTCAATTTACTTCTGCGCCCAGGAAGTAAGCTTCGCGGGCAGCTGCGAAAGACGATTTACAGATTGGGGTGACTGCCGATGGAAAAGGGACAAGCGGACCATTATAATTACATTGATTATTTGCGGGCAGTTGGTATGTTTTTGGTCGCCTGGCCTCATTTAACAGTAAATTTAAATCCAACATGGCAGCCGCTTTTGATCGTTCAATGGTTCTTTAATCGCCCGCTGTCCATCACACAAAATTTTGGCGCTTTAGGTGTTTATATTTTCTTTCTTATCAGTGGCTTTCTGATGTGTGAACCCTCTCGGCGAAGCCCAAAAGCACCGGGATGGTATTTTCTCTATAAAGTGGGAGGAGTTCTGCTTCCTCTTTGGGGCGCTATGCTTACTTTTTTTCTTTTTACAAAAGGGATAGAATTGCTTTTTGGCTTCCAATGCTGGTGGTCACAGTTTTCAGTGCTGGATTGGATCAAATCAGCGACACTTTACCCATATATAAAAGGAACAACGGATTTAGTAAATAGTGTTCTCTGGTTCCTTTTTCCTCTGCTCTTGTTTATACTCCTTGACGCACTCTATCGTATTTTTAGTAAAGAACCGTCTTTATACTTTGTCATTTTTTCAATGCTTGTCATAGTTCTTTGCTTTTGTTTACAAAGCTTTTTACCAATATCAATCTGTGCAAACCTTACCTATATTCCCGTTATGCTGTGGGGATATTTAATTAACTTATGGCATCGTAGATCAATTTCGTGGAAAAAAGCGTTTTCCTATGGAATTCTTTGTTATGGACTGATGCTTGTTGGTTTTTATCAATTTTTTAATTACTATTATGAAGAAGAACCTTACATGCTATCAGCAATCCTTGCCCTGCTCCTTTTTATTATTATGCATTTGACGCGATCCCCTGTGCAAGCGCCAAAAATAGTAAAGTTTCTTTCCTCCATTTCCTATTCCTTCTATATTATTCACAGCCTCTATGGAGGGATGATTATTTCCGCTCTCTTTTCCCATATACCATATGGTCTTGCTTTGATTTGCGGAGTAAGTGTATCAATAATTATGGCCTATATTAATTACCGCTATGTGGAACGTCCTATCAAAGCGGGACTGGTTTTTTTTGCAGAAAGGGTGAACGGTATTTATGAGCGACATTAAAATATTTGTTTCTAATCGTATTGATTTGAACAGCGAGTTGATAAGCAATCCTCTTTTTATTCCTGTGCGTTGCGGAGCGGTGTTTGACTCCAGACCGGAAACAACAATTTTAGGTGATAATAGTGGGGAAAATATATCTGAACGGCGAAAGACATTCAATGAATTAACTGTGCAGTATTGGGCTTGGAAAAATGTTGATGCAGATTATTATGGCCTGTGCCATTATAGAAGATATATGATTTTTTCCAAAAAAGAGTTGCAAGCAGATCCTTATGGAAACGTATTGTTTGACATGCTGAATTATGATTCCTGTATGGAATGTGGTCTTTTGGATCCGGTAAGGATGCGAAAAATAATTGAGGAAAATGATTTTATTGTTTCTGTTCCGTACGATGTGACCTATCGGGGATTCCGCAATCTCTATGAGCATTATACAGAGGTTCCTATGCAGCACCGAAAGGATATGGAGACAGCGCTTGAAGTGGTTCGGGAGTTGACTCCTGAATATACGGAAGCTGCGGAAGCTTACTTCAATGGCACGCTCTTTTATCCCTGCAATCTGTTTATTATGCGAAAGCCGATATTTGAAGAATATTGCCAGTGGCTGTTTACGTTGCTCTTTGAACTAGAAAAAAGGATTGATATAAGTGGGTATGATGAACAGGAACAACGGGTTTTTGGTATGCTTGGAGAACGCCTATTTGGCGTGTTTTTTACTCAGTACATTAAAACCCATCCGAATTGCAAGTACCGCATAGTTCAGCGCGCTCTGTTTTGGCATACAGAGCAAAATTATGAGTGTCAAAAAACGAAAATTAAAAGTATAAAACGAACAGTGAAGAAATGCTTAGGAGAATCAAGTTATATATATCGGTTCTTAAAATCCATTTATTATTTGTTTGATGGGAGAGAATAAATATGGAGCCGAAAATTTCTATTGTCGTTCCTGTTTATAATGTTGAAAATTATCTTGAGAAATGCTTGGACAGCATTTTAAACCAAACGCTTAAAAACATTGAGGTAATTTGTGTAAATGATGGCTCGACTGATGGGTCTGGAAGTATTTTGCATGAGTATGAAGCAAGGGATAATAGGCTTATTGTGGTTGAACAGGAAAACCATGGCCTAGGTGCGGCGAGAAATGCTGGCATTGCAAAAGCAAAGGGAGAGTATATTGGATTTGTCGATAGTGATGATTTCGTTGATCCAACCATGTTTGAAAAGCTGTATGAAGAGGCTTGTAAATTTGGCTCAGACATAGTTTTGGCAAATGTAAATTTATATTACACGGATTCTGGGGAATGTACACTTTTCCGTGATAATGCTTTCTATAGCCGGATGAGCAAAGGAAAATATTTCTCAGTGATGCAGCATCCGCGAATTTTGCAATTTATTGGTGTTTGGGACCGAATATATCGACGGTCATTTCTAGAAAAGCACCAACTTTTAAATCCTGTAAACAGAATATACGAGGATGTTTTGTTTACTGTTCAAACCTGTATATTTGCAGAGAAAATCTCTATCGTAAACGAACCTTTATATTATTATCGAAAAAATACAGGTAGATCCATTGTAGATAGGGAAAGAACCACCGATTCCTTCAAATTTGATTTTTTAAAGAATCTGCGGGAAAGTCGGGATTTTTTACTTCAATGCGGTAAATGGGAAGCTCTTCGAAAAGAATTTTTGGCCTTTCAATTTCAGGGCGTCTTGTATCACCAGTATAATACACAAACAAGGAAAACCTTTCTTCAATTTATGAAAGAACTCTCTGATATCCTATCGCAGGAGGACATTCAGGTCATAGAGGACGAGACTGAAGATAGGTCGGCAAGGATTTACCTGCAGCTTTTGAAGAAAAAACATTTTCAGTGGGCATTTATCCTTTATAAAATCAGAAAGCTTTATAAGAATGATGAGTTGTACTTTTACCTAAGATTCCCTCGGTGTAAGAACTATTTGAGATTTCGAAAACCTGGATACCGTTGGAAAAGTGAACTGCATGCTCAATATGAACTGATATGGGAGATCAAACAGCTTCGGATAGCGGTGGAAGGTATGGAAAAACAGAACTTCAAGGATGAAGACAAAGGCTTTGAACGCGATTAAAAATCAAAAATGGAGTGGTGCGTTATGAAAACTCTCATTTTAGCCGGCGGCTTTGGCACCCGGATATCAGAAGAAAGCCAGTTTAAGCCCAAACCCATGGTGGATCTGGGCGGTATGCCCATCCTTTTGCACATCATGAAGTTGTACAGCCACTATGGCTATAACGAATTTGTTATCTGCGCGGGCTATAAGCAGCATGTTATTAAGGAGTATTTCGCTGACTACTTTCTTCACACCTCAGATATCACATACGACTTTACCAATGGCCGCAATGAGATGATTGTTCATCACAGTGCCTCCGAGCCTTGGAAGGTAACGGTGGTGGATACGGGACTTAACACCATGACCGGTGGCCGGGTAAGGCGGGTAAAGGAGTATGTGGGGGACGAGCCCTTTATGCTCACTTACGGGGATGGGGTATCGGATTTAAATATTGCTGAACTTGTAAAGTTCCACCGCTCTCATGGAAAGTTGGTCACAATGTCTGCCTACAATGTCGATCAGCGCTTTGGAGTGCTGGACATTGGAGTGGATGGGACAGTCAAAGAGTTCCGGGAGAAGATCCAAGGGGATGGGAACCTTATCAATATCGGCTTTATGGTCTGCCAGCCGGAATTTATTGATTACATTGAGAATGATGCTACTGTGCTGGAGAAGGCTCCCTTGGAGACTGTGGCGAAGATGGGCCAACTCATGGCCTACAAGCATATGGGTTTCTGGCAATGTATGGATACGGTGCGGGAGAAGGAGCAACTGGAAAGACTTTGGGCCAGTGGACAAGCTCCTTGGAAGGTGTGGGATAGCAAATGAATGAATTTAATTTGGAGTTTTACAGAGGTAAGCGGGTCTTTGTCACCGGGCATACCGGATTTAAAGGGACCTGGTTGTGCCAAATATTGGTGGGCGCCGGAGCGGAGGTTACCGGATATTCCCTTCCTGCGCCTACCCAGCCTAACCTCTTTGAGTTGTCAGGGCTGGAGGGAAAGATGACCTCTGTGATCGGGGATATCCGGGACAAGAAAAAGCTGCTGACGACCTTTGCGGCGGCTCAGCCGGAGATTGTCCTTCACATGGCGGCCCAGCCCATTGTTCGGGATGGCTACAAGGATCCAGCCTATACCTATGAGGCTAATGTGATGGGGACGGTAAACATTCTGGAGTGCGTCCGCCTTGTCCCTGGTGTGAAAAGCTTCCTGAATGTGACCACGGATAAGGTCTATCACAACAATGAGTGGGTGTGGGGCTACCGGGAGGAGGAGCCTTTGGATGGTTTCGATCCTTACTCCAATTCTAAATCCTGCTCGGAGTTGGTGACCCATAGCTACAAAAGCAGCTTTTTTGCTGATGGACAGGTGGCAATCTCAACTGCCCGTGCGGGAAATGTGATTGGCGGAGGGGACTTTGCCAACGACCGCATTATCCCGGACTGCGTTCGGGCTGTCCAGGCAGGAATACCAATCGGGGTGCGAAATCCTAACTCCACCCGGCCTTACCAGCATGTGTTGGAGCCGCTGTTTGCCTATTTGATGATCGTTTGGCGGCAATATGAGGACGGAAGCCTTTCCGGTTGGTATAACGTGGGACCGGACGAGTGTGACTGCATAACTACAGGACAGCTGGTGGAGTTGTTTCAGACAAAATGGGGCAAAGGCTTTTCGTGGATTGATCA
>ERZ777305.2118-NODE-2118-length-18569-cov-3.094145_pt1 | contig 18569 bp, 18 predicted proteins | sample MGYA00374965_ERZ777305 | MGnify/ENA primary metagenome ERZ777305 (study PRJEB29328, sample SAMD00013331) | mouse gut metagenome | study: EMG produced TPA metagenomics assembly of the Metagenome analysis of fecal microbiota from mouse which was promoted... | reverse complement strand
GTATGGTGACCATCCAGCGCTCCAAAGGATATCAGACCCGGCCGACCCTTTCGGTAAAACGGATTGGAGAGCTGATTGCGTTTATCAAAAAGCAAAAGCCCGATGTAATCTGTATGGTTGACAACTGCTACGGGGAATTTGTGGAGCGCCTGGAGCCCACGGACGTGGGAGCGGATCTCTGTGTGGGCTCCTTAATCAAAAATCCAGGCGGAGGACTGGCCCCTGTGGGCGGTTATATTGTAGGAAAAGAGAAGTATGTGGAAAACGCCGCTTACCGCCTTACCTCTCCCGGTCTGGGAAAAGAGGTGGGCGCCTCCCTGGGGGTGATGACCAGCTTTTACCAGGGCCTTTTCCTGGCGCCGTCTGTGACGGGAGGGGCTTTAAAAGGGGCCGTTTTTGCAGCTAATATTTACGAAAGACTGGGTTTTTCCGTGATTCCGGACGGACGGGAGAGCCGCCACGATATTATCCAGGCAGTGACTTTTGGAAAACCGGAGGGTGTCATTGCATTCTGTCAGGGTATCCAGGCGGCGGCTCCCGTGGACAGCTATGTGACACCGGAACCATGGGCCATGCCGGGCTATGACAGCGACGTGATTATGGCTGCGGGAGCCTTTGTGCAGGGCTCTTCCATCGAACTTTCCGCAGACGGACCCATGAAGCCTCCCTATGCCGTATATTTTCAGGGGGGCTTAACCTGGCAGCACGCTAAGTTCGGCATTCTCATGTCCTTGCAGAAGCTTTTGGAAGCAGGGCTGGTGACCTTATGAAACGGGTATTGATTGTGGGTGCCGGGGCTTCGGGACTGATGGCGGCCATAAGCGCCGCCCGGGCAGGCGCGGCGGTGACGGTGCTGGAGCACAACCGGCAAGCGGGAAAGAAACTTCTGGCCACGGGAAACGGGCGATGCAATCTGACCAATGCGGATCAGGATCTCACTCATTACCGGGGCACGGATCCGGGATTTGCCGGGAAGGTCCTGGGAAAGTTCGGGGTTCACGATACCCTGCGGCTGTTTACGGAACTGGGGATTTTCACCAGAAACAGGAACGGCTGGCTGTATCCTTACAGCGATCAGGCTTCGGCAGTGGCGGACGTTCTGCGCATGGAGGCGGAACACCGGAGGGTAAAGCTGGCGCTGAATACGCAGATTCAGGATATTTCCCGGGAAGAGCATGTCTTCCGTGCCAGGACGGAGGGCTGGACCTATGAGGGAGAGGCTTTGATTTTGGCTGCAGGTTCCTGTGCGGCGCCTAAGACCGGATCAGACGGCAGCGGTTACGGGTATGCCAGGGCCTTCGGCCACCGGGTGATTGCGCCCCTGCCGGCCCTGGTCCAGCTGCGCTCAAAAGACAGCCGGCTGGGAAAGCTTTCTGGTCTGCGCATGGAGGCCGCAATATGCCTGCTCATAGACGGAAAAGAGGCAATCCGGGACCGCGGCGAAGTACAGTTTACTTCTTACGGCCTCTCCGGCATTCCCGTTTTCCAGGTGAGCCGCTTTGGGGTAAGGGCACTGAACGAAAAAAGGCAGGTGCAGGTCTGCCTGAATCTTATGCCGGTTTTTCAGGAAGCAGAGCTGGAAACCTTTTTTGAGCGCCGGATCCGGGACGGGGCCTACAAACGGGCAGATGAGATGCTGGCAGGGCTTTTTCCGGGAAAGATGGGCGTCTGTCTTCTTAAGACTGCGGGAATTTCCGGGGAGAAGCCGGCAGGGAGGCTGACCAAAGAAGAGAAGAAAGCCCTTGTTTGCACCTGCCGGAACTTTCGGCTGGAGATCTGCGGCTATAACGGCTTTGACCAGGCGCAGGTCTGCAGCGGAGGCGTGGATACGGCCCAGGTAAACCCGGAGACGATGGAATCCGGCTTGGTTCCGGGCCTTTATTTTGCGGGGGAGATTCTGGACATTGACGGAGCCTGCGGAGGCTATAACCTTCAGTGGGCCTGGAGCAGCGGCTGGCTGGCCGGCCGCTTTGCGGCAAAGGAGCAGGAACTATGATTCGTGTGCAGCAGTTAAAACTGCCGGTGGGGCATACCAGGGAAGAACTGGAGCAGGCCCTTTTCCGGGAGCTGGGCATACCGGGAAAGAACGTGCGCAGCTGGTCTATCCAGAAGCAGTCCCTGGACGCCAGAAAACGTCCCATTTCTTATGTATATACCCTTGATGCGGAGGTCTCCGGGGAGGAACAGGTTTTAAAAAAACGAAACAGGGGAAAACTATCCCGGGAAGAGAAGAAGAATTACCGTTTTCCCGGGCCGGGCAATGTTCCTCTAAAACATCCGCCGGTGATTGCAGGCAGCGGTCCGGCGGGGCTTTTTTGCGGTCTTATGCTGGCCAGGGCCGGCTACCGTCCCATCCTTTTGGAGCGGGGAGAGACGGCAAAGCGGCGGAAAGAGACGGTGGAACATTTCTGGAAGACAGGGGGATTGGAAAAAGATTCCAATGTCCAGTTCGGGGAGGGCGGTGCAGGAACGTTCTCCGACGGCAAGCTGAATACGCTGGTAAAGGATCCGGCGGGAAGAAACCGGCTGGTGCTGGAAACCTTTGTGGAGGCCGGAGCTCCGGAAGAAATTCTTTATCAAAACAAACCCCATCTGGGAACGGATCTGCTGATTGGAATTGTGGAGAACATCCGCAGGGAAATCCTGTCCCTGGGCGGACAGGTTTGGTTCCAGAGCTGCATGACGGAGATTTTGGTGGAGCACGGCCGGGTGAGAGGCGTGCAGGTCAGCCAAAAGAAGGAAAACAAAGAGCGGAAAGATTTTCTGGAGACGGAAGCTCTGGTTTTGGCGGTGGGACACAGCGCCCGGGATACCTTTGCCATGCTGGAACGGCTGAAGGTTCCCATGGAGCCCAAAGCCTTTGCCGTGGGGGTCCGCATAGAACATCCCCAGAGGATGATTAATCGGAGCCAATATGGGACAGACTATCCCCGAGAGCTTCCCGCGGCTGCTTATAAGCTGACCCGGAAAGTCTCTTCGGACCGGGGCGTTTACTCTTTCTGTATGTGTCCCGGGGGTTATGTGGTGAACGCTTCCTCAGAGGAAGGGCGGCTTGCGGTCAACGGCATGAGTTATCAGGCACGGGACGGTCACAATGCCAACAGCGCTATGATTGTGACTGTGCGGCCGGAGGATTTCGGCGGCGGGGGAGTCCTATCCGGCGTGTCTTTCCAGAGACGCTTGGAAGAGGCGGCCTTTAGGGCCGGCGGCGGGTGCATTCCCGTACAGCTTTTGTCGGATTTCTGCCAGGGAGTGAACAGCCGGATTCTGGGAGAGGTGGAGCCCTGCATGAAGGGGGCCTGGAGCTTTGGGGATGTGCGGGGAATTTTCCCGGAACATCTGGCAGAGGCCCTGAAGGAAGGAATTCTGGGATGCGGGAAGATCCTTCCCGGATTTGACCGGGGAGATGCCGTTCTCTCAGGGGTGGAGAGCCGGACCTCTTCTCCGGTGCGCATCCTGCGGAACGCAGAACTGGAAAGCAGCATCAAAGGCTTATATCCCTGCGGGGAGGGAGCCGGCTATGCGGGAGGAATCACTTCGGCAGCCATGGACGGCGTCCGGGCAGCCGAAGCTCTGGCAGGGAAATACCGTCCCTGTTAGAGACGCTCTTTTTGTCGGATGCTGTACGGTATTTGGGGATTTTCGCATAAAAACTTAAGATTTCCTCTATATACAAGAGATTTTGTTTGTGGTATGATATATTTTGACATGGTTTACTGGATTTTCCATTATGTAAACTGAGAAAACGGCCGGAAAACGCCGTCGGAAATGCGGAAGATGGAGGAATTTATGAAATCGAAAAATGGCTGGATACTCACAGTCATGCTTTTGTCCGGGATTGTTCTGGGCGGCTGCATCGGTATGCTGACATCGGGTGTGTCGGGCCTTGGGTGGCTGGGATACGGACAGAGCTTCGGGCTTCAGAGCCCCATTGTTCTGGATTTGGGCCTTTTGGTTCTTACTTTTGGCCTGACCATTCATATTTCGATCGCAAGCATCATCGGTGTGGTGCTGGCGATTCTAATTTACCGGAAGATGTAAAAAGAGAATAAGCGGCGTCTGGCGTTTCGGAGAACTGCCTGGAGAGCGGAAGAGGAGAAACGGATGAAGACGACCATGAAAGATTTGCATGAGACGGAGCGGCCCTATGAGAAATGCCTTTTGAAAGGGGCGGGGGCCCTTACGGATGCGGAACTTCTGGCAGCGGTTTTGCGCACCGGAAGTAAAGGAGAGACGGCGGTTGGCCTGGCTGGCCGGATTTTGAAGATTCCCGGCTATGAGGGGCTTTCCGGGTTTGGGAAAATCCCCCTGGAGCGTTTCCGGGAGATGCGGGGGATCGGGAAGGTGAAAGCCGTGCAGCTTAAGTGCCTGGCAGAGCTGGCTGTGCGTATGTCCAAGGCTGCGGCCCGGGAGCGGCTCTGCTTTGATACGCCGGCCACCATTGCAGATTACTATATGGAGGAGCTGCGCCGGGAGGAGCAGGAGGAGCTGATAGCGCTTTTCCTGGATACCAGAAACCGGCTTTTAAGGGAAAGCCTTATATTCCGGGGGACGGTGAATGCCTCACCGGCTTCGCCCAGGGAAATTTTTGTGGAAGCTCTTTCCGTACACGCTGTGCGCCTGGTGCTGGTACACAATCATCCCAGCGGAGATCCGGCGCCCAGCCGGGAGGATCTGCAGATGACCGAGCGGATCCGCAGCGCAGGGGAGCTCTTGGGGATCCGCCTTTTGGATCACATTATTATCGGGGACAACCGGTACAGCAGTCTGCGGGAGCGGGGAATCCTGCCCGCCCGGACGGATACATAAGAAATGATGCTTCTTGGACGATACATGTCCGAGGTGGTATGTTTCAAAATGAGGAACAGAAGAAGGAGAGGGAGTCAGAATGTCTGCACAGAGTTTTGGATGTGACTTTGGAACGAGCCGTATTAAAATTTACAGCAAAGAGAGCGATACCATTTATTGCGAGAAGAACATGGTTGCCATCGAGGAGAAGAAGGGGATGATTGCCTACGGGGATGAGGCTTTCGATATGCACGAGAAAGCCCCCTCCAACATTGAGGTGCTCTATCCCATGTCCTTCGGAACGGTGGCGAGCATTACCTATATGCAGGAGTTTCTGCGTTCCTTTCTGGAGAGCCATACGAAGGGGAATTTAAAGGGTTCGGAGTTTGTAGTGGCCCTGCCTACGGATGTACAGGACCGGGTGTTTACCACGCTGATCCAGGGAACGGGACTGAAATCGAAAAATATCCAGCTTATCGACAAGCCGGTTGCGGCCGGCCTGGGTCTGGGACTTGACGTGACCCAGGCCCAGGGCGTGATGCTGGTGGACGTGGGAGCCGATACCACGGAGATCTCCATTCTCTCCCTGGGGGGAATGGTGACAAGCAAGCTGATTAAGAACGGCGGAAATAAAATTGACGAGGCCATCGGAAGCGCCATCCGCCGGGAATTCGGATATTTTATCGGGAATAAGACAGCGGAGATTTTGAAGAACGAGCTGGGCTATATGCCGGGGGATACTGCGTCCAAGCGGGAGATCTGCGGCCGCAATATGGCTCTGGGCCTTCCGGCCCTTTTGGATATCACCGCAGACTTTGTGGCGTCAGCTATCGAAGAGCAGTTAAAAGCCATTGTGGATGCCATTAAGATGATTCTGGAGCGGACACCGCCGGAGCTAGGCGTAGATATTATCCGCAACGGAATCTTCCTCACCGGAGGCATGGCAAATCTAAAGGGCCTGGACGGTATGATTGCCCAGGCGACCAATATCCGGGTGAATATGGTAGAGGCTCCCGAAGAGTGCGTAGCGCGGGGACTGGCCCGCGTCATCAATGAAAAGGAGTTCCGCGGCCTGACGTTTGCCACAAAGGAGCAGATCTACAATTAATTCAGGTGGATTATGAAGAAAAGAAAATTTTTTTCCGTACCGACAAAATACATATTGGGGATTCTGTCGGTTCTGTGCATTGGCATGATGTTTGCCTCGTATACCACAGGCTTTGCGGGTGAGCCTTTAAGCCGCCTGTCGGGTTATGTCTTTGTGCCTTTTGAAAAGGGAATTAACAGCATCGGAGGATGGATCCGGGAAAAGAGCGAAAGCCTGGAGGATCTGACAGCGGCCCAGGAGCAGAATAAAGAGCTTCAGGCCCAGATTGATGAATTGATCCTGGAGAACAACCGCCTGATGCAGAACCAGTACCGCCTGGAGGAGCTGGAGGAGATGTACGAGCTGGACCAGAATTACGCCCAGTTCAACAAAGTAGCCGCCAATATCATTGCCAAGGATTCGGGAAACTGGTTTCACAGCTTTGTGATTGACAAGGGGCGCAGCGACGGGATTGAGGTAGATATGAATGTGATTGCGGGCAGCGGCCTGGTGGGCATTGTCACCAAGACCGGCGATAACTGGGCCCAGGTGCGCTCTATCATCGATGATATGAACAGCGTGAGCGCCCAGGTACTGTCTACTTCGGATCTTTGTTTCGTCAAAGGCGATCTGCAGCTAATGAGCGAGGGCCTCATCCGGGTAGAACAGCTCAAAGATCCGGAGAACCGTGCGGCTATGGGGGAAAAAATTGTCACCTCCCATGTAAGCGACCGGTATCACGAAGGAATTTTGATTGGATACCTGGGGGAAATGACCCTGGATTCCAACAACCTGACCAAATCAGGAACCATGACGCCGGCTGTGGACTTCGAGCATCTGCGCACGGTGCTGGTGATCACAGATTTGAAACAGGCGGCGGATGAATAAAGGAAAAGGAGAGAGGGATGAAGCGCGCATTTGCCATAGGGATTTTGCTTATCGTTTGTTTTATTCTGCAGTGTACGGTGTTTCAGGTTCTTTCCCTGGCCTCTGTCTCCCCCAATCTGCTGCTGGTGATTACTTCCTCTCTGGGCTTTATGCGGGGAGAGCGGGAAGGGCTTCTGGTAGGCTTTTTTTCCGGGCTTCTGACCGATATCTTTTTTGGAAACCTGTTTGGGGTTTACGCTCTTTTGTATATGTTTCTGGGATATGGGAGCGGCCTGTTCCACAGGGTATTCTACGACGAGGATATTAAGCTGCCTATGATCTGGATCGCTTTAAGCGAGCTGATTTACGGGTTAAGCGTCTACTTTTTTATGTTTCTTATGAGAAGCAAGTTTGAATTTCCCTTTTATTTTACCCATATTATTCTGCCGGAACTGATTTACACAGTGGTGCTGACCATTGTAATTTACCGTCCCATCCGGAGCTTCAACCGTTTTCTGGAGCGTTTAAGCGGGGAACTGCCTTTTGAATACCAGGCACCGGGCGCCGGGGCGGGAAAAGAAGGCGAATAAGACTTAAGGAGTTTTTGGATTGTTCAGAGAGATAAGAGATGCGTTGTGGAATATTTTCAAATCCAGGATTTTTTTCCTGGGTGTGGTGTTTGTAATCCTGTTCGGGATCCTTTTGCAGCGGGTATTTTACCTGCAGATTGTGAGGGGGAGCGAATACCAGGAGAACTTTTCCCTTCTGACCAAGCGGGAGGTGGCCCTGAAAAGTACCAGGGGCAATATTTATGACCGCAACGGGGAAGTCCTGGCCTACAGTGAGCTTTCCTATTCCGTGACCATTGAGGACAATGGTTCTTATCCCAATAGGAAGACCAAGAACGCAAAGCTTAACGATACCATTTACCGGCTGATCCGCCTGATTGAGAGAAACGGCGACAGTGTGGTCAACAATATGGGGATTCTCTATGAAAACGGTAAGTACGAATTTTCCTTGGAGGGAACGGCCCTCTTGCGCTTTAAGGCGGATGTGTACGGCCATGCCCGGATTGACGAGCTGAAGGTTGCAGAGGAGCTGGCAGACGCGGACAAGATTATGGAACATCTCTGCCGGGAAAAGGGGTATGACATCCGGGAGAGCTATACAGAGAAAGAGATAGAGGATTACGGCCTGTCCGTATCCGGTTATACCCCCCAGGAGCGGCTGAAAATTGCAACCATCCGTTTTGCCATGAATTCCAACAGCTACCGGCGCTATATGGCTACCACAGTAGCCACCGGCGTGTCGGAGGAAACCGTGGCCGCTGTTTTAGAGAATCAGAGCGCCCTGCAGGGAGCTGATATTGAGCAGAGCAGCCGCCGGGTCTATGTAGACAGCAAGTATTTTGCTTCTATTATCGGATATATTGGAAAAGCCTCCCAGGAGGAGCTTGACAGCCTTCAGGAAAAAAATCCCGACTACGAGCTGAATGATATTGTGGGAAAAGCCGGTATTGAACAGCACATGGAGCTTGAGCTTCAGGGAACCAAAGGGCATGAGGAGCTCTTTGTGGACAGCGTGGGCCGGGTGGTGGAGGTAGCGGAGCGCAAAGATCCCGTTCCGGGCAACAACCTCTACCTGACCATTGACAAAGAGCTGCAGATTGTGGCTTATCATGTGATGGAGCAGAAGCTGGCAGGGATCCTGCTTTCCAAAATCCAAAATGTAAAAGAATATGTTCCCGGGCCGAAATCAGGTGCCGAGGATATTATCATACCCATCTACGATGTATACTATGCGCTGATCAACAACAGCGTGATCGATTCTACGCATTTTTCGGAGGAGGACGCCACAGAGCTGGAGAAGAGCGTTTATGAGCGCTTTCAGTCCAAGCGGGAGAGTGCGGTGGCAGCTCTTCTGGAACAGCTGAATTCTCCCAGTCCCACGGCATATAAAGACCTGTCCAGGGAAATGATGAATTATATGGGGTACATTGTCTCGGATGTACTCATGGGAGAGAACCAGGTACTTCAGAGCAGCGCTGTGGATACTTCGGACGAGACGTATATTGCCTGGACTACGGATGAGGTAATAAGCCTCCGGGAATACCTTCAGCATGCCATTTCCATGAACTGGATTGACGTGACCAAGATTTCCGGGGAAAATCCCTATCTGGACTCCCAGGAGATTTACCAGTCGGTGCTGGAGTACATCCGGGAGGCGCTGATGGATGATCCGGAATTCGGGAAAATGCTGTACAAGTATATGATTCTGGATGATGTGGTTACCGGAAGGGAAATTTGTCTTTTATTATATGAACAGAATGTGCTAGAATATGAGGAAGAGACTGCCGGGAAGTTAAATTCCGGCCAGCTTTCCGCCTATGAATTTCTAAGGGAAAAGATCCAGAATCTGCAGATTACGCCGGCCCAGCTTGCCCTGGAGCCGTGCAGCGCCAGCATTATCATTGTGGATGTAAACAGCGGCGATACCTTAGCTGCCGTTACTTATCCCGGCTACGACAACAACCGCCTGACCAATGTGATGGATGCCGGGTATTACAACAAGCTTCAAAAAGATTTGTCTCTGCCCTTTATTAACCGGGTAACCCAGGAGAACCTGGCTCCCGGTTCTACCTTCAAACCTCTGGTGGCCGTTGCGGCCCTGGAAGAGGGCGCGGTTGCTGTGGATGAGACGATTTACGGAAGCGGGATTTTTAAGGAGCTGGATCCTCAGGCGCCTACCTGCTGGATTTTCAACCAGTATGGAGGCCATCACGGGGACGAGAATGTCAGCACCGCCATCCGGGATTCCTGCAACTACTATTTCTATGAGGTGGCCTACCGCATGTCCGGAGGAAGGGAAGCACCGGAGAATTATTCTACGGACAGAGGATTGTCCGTGATCGGCAAATATGCCAGGATGTTCGGGCTTGGAGAGGCTTCCGGCCTGGAGATTCCTGAGTATGAGCCACAGATTTCCAATATGGACCCGGTCCGTACTGCCATTGGACAGGCCACCAACAGCTATTCCCCCTCTCATCTGGCCCGCTATGCGGCTACAGTAGCCAACCGGGGAAACTGCTATTACCTGACGCTTTTGGACAAGCTGGAGAAGACAGACGGGACCTTGATTGAGGATTACGCCCCAAGGCTCTACAACCGGGTGGAGGCAAAAGACAGCACCTGGGATGCGGTCCAGGAGGGTATGCGGATGGTAGGGGAAAATACGACGGCTTTAAGCGAGATAGGCATCCCTGTGGCAGGCAAGACGGGAACGGCCCAGCAGAGCTTAAGCCATCCTAACCACGGCGTTTTTATCAGCTACGCGCCCTATGAGAATCCGCAGATTGCGGTGGCAGCCAGGATTGCCAATGGTTATACGCCTGCCTATGTGGTAGAGATGGTGGCGGATATCTATAAGTACTATTTCAACCTTGCAGAGAAGGATACCATTGTGACGGGGACCGCCAGCGGTTCTACGGGCCAGAATATTGCAGATTAGGAGAAAAATCATGGAAAAGCAGCCGGTGATAATCAAAAATAATAAATACGGACTGATTGTGATTCTGGACGGTGATCTGGAATTCGAGGCTTTGCAGGAAAAGGTTGCGGAGAAGTTCCGGGCGTCTGCGAAATTTTTCGGGGAAACCCAGATTGCCCTGTGCTTTCAGGGAAGAAAGCTCTCACAGGAGGAAGAAATGGCGCTTGTGGAAACCATTACAGGGAACTGCATGCTTCAGGTGATCAGTATTGTGGATGAGGATGAGACCACGGAGCAGGCTATGAAAAAGGCGGTGGAGACCCAGGCGGAGCGGGAAGGACTGATGGATCTGCAGGACGGGCGTTTCTACAAGGGCACTCTGCGATCCGGACAAGTCCTGGAATCCGAGACCAGCATCATCATTCTGGGAGATGTGAATCCCGGCGCCCGGGTGATTTCCAAGGGCAATGTCGTGGTGCTGGGCGCCATGAAGGGAAACGCCTTTGTGGGTGCAGCCGGTAATGAATCGGCCTTTGTGGCTGCCCTGTCTATGGACCCCATGCAGATCCGCATCGGGGATGTGATTGCCCGCAGCTCCGACAAAGGCCAGGCAAAGAAGAAAAAGACGGAGGATGTGCCGAAGATTGCCTATGTGGAAGATGGAAATATTTATATAGAACCCATCACAAAAGATGTTTTAAACGATATTAATTTGTAGAAAAAGAGTTTGGAGGAAAATGGTATGAGTGAAGTAATTGTAATTACATCCGGAAAAGGCGGTGTGGGAAAGACCACATCTACGGCGAATATCGGTACGGGACTTGCAAAGCTTGGCAAGAGCGTTGTAATGATCGATACCGATATCGGCCTTCGGAACCTGGATGTAGTGATGGGATTGGAAAACCGCATTGTATACAATCTGGTGGACGTGGTGGAGGGAAACTGCAGGATGAAGCAGGCTCTGATCAAGGACAAGCGTTATCCGAACCTGTCTTTGCTGCCCTCGGCCCAGACGAGAGATAAGACGGCTGTGAACCCGGAGCAGATGGTGAAGCTGATTGACGAGCTGCGGACAGAGTTTGATTACATACTGCTGGATTGTCCTGCGGGCATCGAGCAGGGATTTAAAAATGCCATTGCAGCGGCAGACCGGGCGCTGATAGTCACCACCCCGGAAGTTTCCGCGATCCGGGATGCGGACCGTATCATCGGGCTTCTGGAAGCCAATGAGATTCACAAGATCGATCTCATTGTGAACCGCCTGCGGATGGATATGGTAAAGCGGGGAGATATGATGTCCATTGAAGATGTCATCGATATCCTGGCCATCGATCTCATCGGCGCCGTTCCGGATGATGAGAATATTGTCATTGCCACCAACCAGGGCGAGCCTCTGGCAGGAGATTCCTCTCTGGCAGGCACAGCCTACATGAATATCTGCAAACGGATTCTGGGGGAGGAAGTGCCTTTGATGAATCTGGAGGTTAACAACGGATTTTTTGCAAAAATTGCAAAATTGTTCAAATAATCGAAGGGAGAAAATGGAATGGCTTTGATGGATTTCTTTCGGAAAAAGAGTTCGGGAGACGTGGCGAAGGACCGCCTGAAGCTTTTGCTGATCTCGGACCGGGCAAATTGTTCCCCGGAGATTATGGAACTTATCAAAAACGATATTATCAAAGTAATCTCCAAGTATATGGAGATTGACTGTGAGGGTCTGGATATACAGATTACCCAGACTGAGTCGGAGGGAGAGAACGGCCGCGTGCCGGCGCTGTGCGCCAACATTCCCATCAAGGATATGAAACACGGATTGGAGAGATAGTTACGGCGAATATGTTCAAACAGTACCAGCTGCGGGATTACAGATTCCGGCTTGTTTTCTATGTATATGCCATCAGCATCATCGGGACCCTGGTGATTGGAAGCGCACAGAAGTCCCTGCAGAGCCAGCAGATCATCGGAATGGTTCTGGGAACGGCTGCCATGGCTGTCATTTCCGTGCTGGATTATACATGGATTCTGAAATTTTACTGGCTCATATATGCGTTTAACCTGGTATTGCTTCTGCTGGTGAAGATTCCGTTTACCAACATTGCACCTTTGGGGAAAGAGGTGAACGGCTCCGTGCGGTGGCTCAATGTGGCGGGCTTTCAATTCCAGCCCTCGGAGCTGGCCAAACTGCTGCTGATTCTCTTCTTCGCCAAATTCCTGGAAAAGTACAGAGAATCTTTGAATACTTGGAAAATGCTGGCGGTTCTGGGGGTGTTGTTTTTCTTTCCCGCAGTAATCATCAAAGAGCAGCCGGATTTGTCTACCACCATCTCACTGATGGGAATTTTTCTGGTATTGCTGTACATCGGAGGTTTAAGCTATAAAATTATCGGCGGAGCCGTTGCCGTGGGCCTGCCGTCTGTCATTGTCTTCATTAGCCTGATTTTGCAGCCGGATCAGAAAATTCTGGATGATTATGCCTTCCGGCGCATTATGGCTTGGCTGGATCCGGCCAAATATGCGGACGATGCCTACCAGCAGCAGAATTCCATTATGGCCATCGGTTCCGGCCAGCTGGTGGGACAGGGCCTCAACAACAATTCCGTGTATTCCGTGAAAAACGGAGGCTTTATTGCAGAGACGGAGACGGATTTTATCTTTGCCGTGGCGGGAGAGGAATTGGGATTTGTGGGATGTGCAACAATTATTTTACTATTGGCTCTGATTGTGTTAGAATGTATTTGGATAGGAAAGCGCTCCAGGGATTTTTCCGGAACCCTGATCTGCTGTGGGGTAGCAGGTTATATCGGGTTTCAGAGCTTTATTAATATCTGCGTGGCCACCGGCATTATGCCGAACACGGGGATTCCGCTGCCTTTTGTCAGCTACGGAATGACTTCTCTGGTAACGCTCTTTATGGCAGTAGGATTTGTGTTAAATGTCGGCTTGCAGCCGAAAAAATATTAATTTGGGGGTGTTCGCATGAACATAGGTTTGATTGCACACGATGCAAAGAAGAAATTGATGCAGAATTTCTGCATAGCGTACAGGGGGATTTTATGCAAGCATAACTTGTATGCTACCGGTACCACCGGGAGACTGATTGTGGAGGTGACAAATCTGTCGGTACACAAGTACCTGGCCGGCCATCTGGGGGGAGAACAGCAGCTGGCAGCGCAGATTGAGCACAATCAGATTGACTTGATGATTTTCCTCAGGGATCCGTCCAGTCCCAAGCAGCATGAGCCGGATGTAAACAATGTGGTCCGTCTCTGCGATACGTATAACATTCCCCTGGCTACCAATCTGGCCACGGCGGAACTTCTGATCAAGTCCCTGGACCGGGGGGATATGGAGTGGAGAGAGCTGTACAACTGACGAAATAGTGGTTGTCTTTTTGGAAGGAATATACTATAATAACAAGCATAGAAGGTTAGAGCGACCCGCAAACGATATGGGAGCCGAAGGAGGACGCAGCAATGATACAGTTGATTATAGGAAATAAGGGAGACGGCAAGACCAAGCATTTACTGGATCGGGTGAACAGCCAGATTAAAACGGCATCCGGAAACATCGTATATCTGGATAAGAGTACCAAGCATATGCACGAGCTGAATAACAAAGTCCGCCTGATTAACATGAAAGACTATCCGCTGAAGAACAGTGATGAGTTTATTGGTTTTATCTGCGGAATCATTTCCCAGGATTACGATTTGGAGCAGATTTATCTGGACAGCTTTTTGAAAATTGCACATCTGGAGGGCGAGGACATTACAGACGCGCTGACGCAGCTCAGCCAGATCAGTACACAGTTTAAAGTTGATATCTGTATCAGCGCTTCCGTAGAGGAAAAAGATTTACCGGATTTTGCAAAAGAGCAAGTGATTATTTCTTGTTAGTACATACAGAGGATGCTCCTGAAGCAGGGGTATCCTCAATTTTTGATGGCGGCGGATTCCCAGAAGGAATGTTCCGGTGCCTACGGTTTTGGAGGATAGACGTTCGTGGCAGCACCCGGAAAGAAGAATGGCAGCAATATCATAGATTATGAAAAGCGGAAGAAGGGAAAGCGTCCCTTTAATATCGGGCTTTTGTTTTTTGGCTTTATTGCGGTTTATCTGGTTGTGTGTGTCTACCTGTTTTTTACATCCGAACATATCTCCGGCTATGAGGTTATGGCCGGCAATCTGGCGGTGGATCACCATTACACGGGAATTGCCCTTCGGACGGAACGGGTGTGTCATGCAGAAAAGGCCGGTTATGTGAGCTACTATGCCAGGGAGGGGGAGAAGGTTTCCGTAGCCTCTACGGTATATACGGTAGATGAGAGCGGCCGGATGGTTCAGGTGCTGAAGGAGAACGCAAAGGACATGCAGCTGGGAGATGAGGATTACACCCAGATCCGGAGTGAGATAGAAGCATTTCTGGGCTCTGCATCGGACATGAACTTTGACCAGGTTTATGCCTTTAAGACGGATGTAAACGCCAGCGTTCTGGATCTGATGAATCAGAATATGATCGAGCAGCTGGACACTGCCATGGAAGGCGGAGGGGCGGTCTTTACCCGCTATCAGGCGGAGGCTACGGGAATCGTGGAGTACTACATCGACGGATTTGAGGAGGCTACGCTGGAATCCTTAAGCGGCAGCTGGTTTGATCAGGAGACCTACGAGCGGACCAATTTGAGGGCCAGGGAACTAACGGCAGCCGGGGACCCGGTCTACAAAGTAATTACGGATGAAAAATGGCATCTGGTCTTTCCCCTGGACAAGGAGACGGAAACTTATCTATTGGATGAGATCAGCCAGAACCGGACTACGGCCGAGGACGGAAATGTGACCCAGTATGATACATACATTGAGATCCGTTTTGATAAGGATAAAGAGACCATATGGCCTACCGTAAAGGTGGAATACCGGGAGGGACAGGCGTTCGGCGTGCTGGAATTTGTCAATTCCATGGTGCGCTACGCAGGGGAGCGGTATCTGGATTTTGAGATACTCCGGAATGAGACCTCTGGTCTCAAAATTCCCAAGACTGCGGTGACAGAGAAAGAATTTTATGCCATAGACGCCGCTTACCTCACCACTTCCGGTTCGGAGGAGAACAAGGGGTTTATGAAGCAGACCGTGTCCGTGGATGGGAATACGGCTGCGGAGTTTGTGAACTGCACCATTTACTATCAGGACGAAGAGCATGTCTATGTAGATCCGGAGGAGGAAGATTTCAGTACCTCAAAAAAGAAGCTGGAATCCGGGGATCTTCTGATAAAGACGGATTCTTCCGAGTATTACCAGGTGGGAGAGACGGCCAAACTGAAAGGTGTCTACAATATTAACAAAGGATATACGGTGTTCCGGCAGATTCAGATTCTCAACGAGAATGAGGAGTACTGTATCGTAAAAGAGGGAACCAGCTACGGCCTGTCCGTGTACGATCACATTGTGCTGAATGCGGATACGGTGCAGGAAGATGAAGTGATCTATTAAAGGAATGGAGTGAACAAATTGGTAACAGAGAATCTGGCGGAAGTGGAGAGAAGGGTACAGGCGGCCTGTGCCAGGGCCGGGCGTTCCCGGGATGAGGTGACGCTGATAGCGGTGAGCAAGACAAAGCCAGTGTCCCTGATAGAAGAACTGCTCCCGGGCGGGACCAGGGATTTCGGTGAAAATAAAGTCCAGGAGCTGTGTGAAAAATGCGAACAGCTGCCGGGGGATATACGGTGGCATCTCATCGGGCATCTGCAGAGAAATAAGGTGAAATACGTGGTGGATAAAGCCTGCCTGATTCATTCGGTAGATTCCCTGCGGCTGGCCCAGGCTGTCAGCCAGGAGGGCGTGAAAAAGCAGGTGACGGTTCCCATACTCATAGAAGTCAATATGGCAGGGGAGGAGAGCAAGTTCGGCGTAAAACCTCAGGAGGCGGAGAGCCTGATTCGAGAGATCGCCAGGCTGCCTGCTGTCTCTGTCCAAGGGCTGATGACGATTGCGCCTTTTGTGTCGGATCCGGAGGAGAATCGCATACATTTTGCCAATATGAAGAAATTATGTGTTGACATAAAAGGGAAAAACATTGATAATGTGAATATGAATGTCCTGTCCATGGGTATGACGGGAGATTATGAAGTTGCCATTGAAGAGGGTGCCACGATGATCCGCGTAGGAACGGGAATCTTCGGGGAACGGAAGTTTGGAGAAAGATTGGAGACCATGCAATGAGTGTAATCGATAAGTTCCTGGACGTCATGAAGCTCGGAGGAGACGACGACTACGACGATTATGACGATTATGACGAATTCGAGGATGATTACGAGGACGACCGCTCTGAGAAACGGGGATTATTTAAGCGCCGGAAAGAGGACGATTACGATGATTATGAGGAGGAAGAACCTCCGGTAAAGTCAAAATCCCAGAAAGTGACTCCCATCCGTCAGTCTGGCAGAAAGCAGGGAAGTGGTATGGAAGTATGTGTGATTAAACCTACAAGTTTTGATGATTCCCGTGAGATTACGGAGACGCTTTTAAGCAACCGCACGGTGGTGCTGAATTTTGAGGGTCTGGATGTGGATGTGGCCCAGCGGATTATTGATTTCGTGTCAGGTTCCTGTTTTGCCATCGGCGGCAATCTGCAGAAGGTGTCCGGGTTTATTTTCCTGGTGACACCCAGGAGTGTGGAGATCTCCGGGGACCTGCAGGAGATTTTGAGCGGTTCTATTGATATTCCCTCTGTGTACAGCAAGGGCTGAGGTTATGACGAAGGAAGAACAACAGGTAGAGAAGCGGCTTCTGGATTTGGCGGAAACCGCTTACCGGCGGGGAATCGCAGTCTATTCCGATTTTCTGAATTTAAATGAACTGCATATTTACCAGGGGATCCGGATGAAGCTTTCCTATGTGGAGACGGAGAGCTTCGGAGGATATGAGTTGGCAGAGCGTCAGATGGCGGCATTTTATCCTGATGCTCTTTTTTGTCTGGAATATCCCCTTGCATGCCTGCGGATTTCTCCCCTGCAGGAGAAATTTGCGGAAAAGCTCACCCACCGGGACTTCCTGGGGGCGGTGCTGAACTTAGGACTTGACCGTTCCCGGGTGGGAGATATTTTGGCGGAAGAACAAGGGGCAGCGCTTTTCTGCCATAAAAGCGTGGCAGGCTTTATCTGTGAGAATCTGACCCGGATCCGCCATACCAGCGTGTATGCGCAGCCTTTGGAGCAGACAGAATTCCACTATGAGCCCAAATACGAAGAGCGGACCGGGACCGTGGCCTCCGTGCGCCTGGACAGTCTCTTATCTTTGGCATTCGGTGCTTCCAGAAGCAGCCTGACGGCCCTGATTGAGGGCGGCAGGGTCTTTGTGAACGGAAAACTCACTGCTTCCAACGGCTATGTGCCCAGGGAAGGAGATTTGATATCCGTCCGGGGCATGGGCCGTTTTTGCTTTTACGGCAGCGGAGGGCAGTCGAAGAAGGGCCGCAGTTATGTAACGGTGCGGAAATATAGTTAGGAGGGACGGGAAGCCATGGCTGGTGAAACGTATCGTTCCCTGCCGGTGAAAAGAGACGGGGAATTTTGTTATTCGATTGTACTGGGACAGGATTTTGGGAAATTATCTGCCGAGGCGCAGACCCTGGGGATAGAAAACCGCAAGATCTGTATTGTCACCGACGGCCAGGTAGGTCCTCTCTACGGGGAGGAAGTACGCCGGGAGCTCTTAAAGGTTTGTAAAGACGTCTTCGTCTATACCGTTGAGGCCGGGGAGGAGCATAAGACCCTGGACACGGTCCGGGGGCTTTATGAGTACTTGATTGTGAATCATTTTGACCGGAAGGATTTGCTGGCGGCCCTGGGGGGCGGTGTAGTGGGGGATCTGACCGGTTTTGCGGCGGCTACTTATCTGCGGGGAATTGGTTTTATCCAGATTCCCACCACTCTTTTGTCCCAGGTGGACAGCAGCATCGGCGGAAAGACCGGTGTGGATTTCGACCATTACAAAAATATGGTGGGGGCTTTCCATATGCCCCGGCTGGTTTACATGAATGTGTCCGTCATAAAGACACTGTCTGAACGCCAGTTTGCATCCGGCATGGCGGAGATATTGAAGCATGGACTGATCAAGGACGATGCGTATTACAGGTGGATGCTGGAGCATGAACAGGAGATCCGGGATCGGGATTATAAGGTTCTTCTTCCCCTGATTGAAAAGAGCTGCCGGATCAAACGGGCCGTGGTAGAACAGGATCCCACGGAGCAGGGAGAGCGCGCCCTTTTGAACTTCGGACACACCATTGGACATGCGGTGGAGAAGCTGAAGAATTTCCGGCTTCTTCACGGGGAATGCGTAGCCGTGGG
>ERZ777305.2116-NODE-2116-length-18588-cov-9.335995_pt1 | contig 18588 bp, 13 predicted proteins | sample MGYA00374965_ERZ777305 | MGnify/ENA primary metagenome ERZ777305 (study PRJEB29328, sample SAMD00013331) | mouse gut metagenome | study: EMG produced TPA metagenomics assembly of the Metagenome analysis of fecal microbiota from mouse which was promoted... | reverse complement strand
TTTCAATATCCTGCTTTTCCTTCTGATTAATATCGGTACATTACTGGCTGCCGTTTTGATGCTGATAGGTCCCTCGTTCCTGATTACCAAAATCAATCCGGCAAGCTCTATGAGATACGAATAATCCTCTTTTTTCTATCCGTGTTTTGTTGCAGAAATTTTAGTCCGTTATGTGATGTGGAGCGAATAATATGTCTATATATGCGCCCAATTTACTTCATATCCTCTTGTAGGTTTAATTATTTTCTCATGAAATCTCCTTTTCCTCGAAAGAATCGGCAGAGTTTGAAATTCAGCGACTGTATAGGTTGGAGAAGGTCGAATACCGGTAATGAGAAATAGTATTTCCGGGCTTCTCCCATTTCTTTAGCTGTTTGATTGATGATGACAGCTTGTAGGATGAAGCGTAGCAACCAAATTAACAGTGCAATGCCTGCTGCCAACCAGTGTAAATTGAGAACTCCCAATGTAATTCCTATTATACAAGCAGCGTAGAATAACAGACGGGAGAAAGTCTCAAATCCCAGCAGATACCGTTGCGTCCCTTGGTAATATTTTGCAGTAGCCATATAGCTTACTTTTTCTTCTTTCCATTCTTTGTAGCAATATACAGGATTTATCCGTGTGGTGGCGTTGATGTCTGTTTCGACGCGGGTGTTTGAAGGAGTAGCTAACTCGTTGATGAATAGATCATCCTCTCCACGTTGCAGATTCAGGTATTTGGAGAATCCTTTCTGCTGGAAAAACAATTCCTTTCGGTAAGCTAAGTTACGTCCGATACCCATATATGGTTTTCCGGCTAAGGCGAATCCCAGATAACGCAAAGATTGGAATAAAGTATCAAATGCGGTACGTTTGTGTAGCCATCCTCTTGTACGGTCATAACCGCTATACCCCAATACGATTTGAGTTTGTGGAGTGAAATTGCGTGCCATCAACTTTAACCACTGGTTACTTGCCGGCATACAGTTTGTCTCTGTAAATACCAGCCAATCATGTTTACTGGCTTTAATGCCTAATGTCAGGGCCAGTTTTTTATGACTGATATAACGTGCGCTTTCAGGGGTAAAACTATGGTAAAGATGAGGATATTTTTCTTCCATCATACCCAGTATATCCTCGGTTTCATCTGTGGAAGCATCGTTGACGACAATTACCTCAAACTGCGGATAATCTTGTTCTAGAATAGTTGGTAGGATTTTACGCAGGTTTTCAGCCTCATTGCGTACGCAGAGAATGACGGATAGCGGAGGCAGTTCTCGTGAAAAATGTACTTCTTCTTTGCGTACCGCTTTATTATGGGCATGTATCCGATTGTACAAGCCAAAATAATAGATAAGTTGAATGATAAAAAGAATACCTGCCGCTGATAAAACAATCAGTTCGGCAGTATTGAATGTAAATGTTTCCATCAAATTTTAGTGTCGTTTTTACAACGGCAAAAGTACACAATTTTTCGGTAGTTCCGTCATCTCGACGGGAGGTTATTTCGTAAGTCGAGATATTCTTTCTTAAACATATTCACAAAAAGGAAGAATAGCGAAAGTAATAGCGGACCGAAGATCACTCCCATAAACCCAAATATCGGTAGACCGATGACTACTCCGAAAATGGTGATAAGCGGATGTGTATCTGCCATTTTCTTTTGGAGAATAAACCGGATCAGGTTATCTGATTGTGACACGACGATAGCTCCGTAAGCGGCAATTCCGATAGCATTGAACCAGTCTCCGCTTATGGCAAGATAAGCGGCTACCGGCAACCACACCAGTGCGGTGCCTACCATCGGAATAATGGTTGCGAAGCAGGTCAGAAATCCCAGCATCAATATGTTGGGTGCGCTGAAAAGAAAATAACCGATCATGGCTACTCCTCCCTGAATGATAGCCAGCAAGGGAATACCGATGGCATTGGAACGAACAATCATATTGATTTCGTTGGTCACTTCTTGAGTATTGCTCTCGTTAAATGGCAGAATGTCGTTGACGTATGCTTCCATTTTTTGTCCTCCGATCAACATGAAATAAAGTACAAAGATCATGACGAACAGGTTGATGGCGAGACTGCTGATACTCTCCATTATGATTTGTCCGATACGGGGAAGCATGGAGACAATGAATGTCAATGTATCTTTTCCTAATACATCATATCCTGTTTTCTCTTTGATAAATTCGGCTACTTGTTGGATCGGTGCGATATACGTTTGTGGGTCCAGATTGATATCTTGTAGCTTATTTACTATCATCCAGACGGTCAGTCCCAAGGGAATAAGGAAGACAAAAATAGTTTCTGCAGTGATCAGTAAAGCACTTAGGCTACGTTTTAGCTTTCGTTTTTCTACCAGATATCTCATCTGTCCGCGTACAAGAATATAAATAGTGAGTGCTCCCAATAATCCTCCCAGGAAAGGAGAGATTTGTCGGAAGATGATGATTCCCATAAATAGGATGATGACAATGAGGGAATATTTCCAGTATTGTTCTTTGGTGCTCATATCATGTGAAATTTGTTTATATAGACAACAATCAAGGTATAGGAAAGGTTTGTTTGATGGTGAGATAACGATATGAAAATAGTTTGGTTTCATTGAACGGATATTCGTTCATATCCCAATTGATTTATGTTAAATGTTAACAGATTGAATGTTTCTATTAAACCATGTTATAAGATAAGCTGCTTTGACCTGAAAATTTGGAGATAACTGAAAAGCCTGTATCTTTGCAGTGTGTTTTTCATAGTATTAGATTTAAGGTTAACAAAGATTGGCTGTCTGGGATAGATAGCCTTTTTTTATGTTATCTATTCGGCTCTGTTTGACTATCCTCTTGGTTTTTCACAAAAAGCATTTGATTTCCACGTCCCATTTTACAGATTATACCTTCTTTGGCAAACCGCTTTAAATCCTCCAATGCTTTATTTTTCAGTCGTCCGGTCAGTTCGGTATATGTAGTGCGCGTGATGAATCCATATCGGTTGACGTGTTCAAGTAGTATTCTTTTCAGTTCTTCGTCATCCAGTTGGCTTGAAACTTGAAAAAATAGTTTTTGAGCCCGTTCCAGTTTACCCGTTGCTTTCTTTTTGAATGTTTTGGAAGCAAGAAAATTCACTCCGTTGAATTGAATGGAAGGTGAACGCAGATCCTTTTTATCTTTCACCAGTCGGGATTTTATTTTTCCGGAAAAATAACCGAACTCACCTACTTCTACCCGGTAGCCTTGTCCTATGTATTCTCCCACGAGGTCTACAAGTTCCATTAGTGTACCTTCTACCACTCCCGGTTTGTATCCGGTGCGGGCAACGAGTTGTTTCAATAGTTGTTTGGTGTTGATAGTGCCATTGAATACGATGCTGGGGTACAACACATCCTTTTCTCCCTCTTTTGTAGTGAGAGCCGGTTTCTTCTTAAAGTCGTAATATGCCATTAGTCTGATAATTAAATATATTCTCTGTATTCTTTATTGTTTTTTACTGTAGCTTTTATGAAACTGCTTAGTATAATTTTGCTCGTCCTGTTATAGGAGGACTATTGTCCTGTTATAACAAAACATTTGTTTTCTTATAAGAAAACTATTATTTTGTTGTAATGGGATAATGAAAATTATGCAGTAAAGGTATTTGTTTTATGTGAGACGGACAAGTAATTGATGCGATGTTTGGGAATAATCTTCTAATGTGTTGAACAAGTGAACGTTTCTTGTCCTGTGCCGAAAGTTATGTTTTTCAGCATAAGTGAGTGTTTTTGTGCTGCAATATTATTGTATTCTAAAAAAAATCCCTTAATATTGCATTTGTATTATTTGTCAGACAAATGATGCGGATAATAAAATTCTAATAATATGAAGATAGAAATTAATCAAACAACATTGATTGATCAGGTGGAAGACAGTCTGCTTACTTACTTTAAAAAGAATGACTTAAGACGTGGAGATTCAATTCCTAATGAGAATAATCTGGCTGCAGAATTAGGAGTTGCAAGGAGTGTTGTCAGAGAAGCATTAAGTCGTTTGAAAATGATGGGACTGATTCATGCACGTCCTCGCAAAGGAATGGTTCTGACTGAACCTTCTATTTTAGGAGGGATGAAAAGAGTGATAGATCCTCGTGTTTTGAGTGAAGAAACTATTTTAGATCTGTTAGATTTCAGAATTGCACTTGAAATAGGAATATCAAGTGATATTTTTCGTAAGATCACTCCTAAAGATATTGAACAGTTAAGCGAGATAGTGAAAATGGGAATTGTTTTTGAGAATAATGAATACGCATTGATCAGTGAATCGGCTTTTCATACGAAACTATATGAGATCACTGGAAATAAAATAATATCCGAATTTCAGGAAATCATTCATCCTATACTTGTCTATGTGAAAGAAAAATTCAAAGATTACTTAAAACCTATAAATATAGAAATGAGCAAAAGTGGTAAAATAGCTACTCATGCTGACTTGCTGGATTTTATAAAAAAAGGGGATGAAAAAGGATATCGGGACGCCATCGAAAGACATTTTGAGGTTTATAAGATTTTCAAGGTCAATCGGAGTCAGGAGTTGATGGCGGAAAAAGAAAATAATGAAAAGGTAGAAGGGATATGAAAAGGCTGCATTTCATCATTTTATATTTATCCTTAATGATATTGTTTATGAATACATCTTGTTTGGGAAAAAAGGAAAAGAAGATAGAGGTGCAATGGGAAAACTCATTGCTGCTTCCGGGTTGTGCCGGCATGTCGGAAAACGTTGGATTGGCAGGTGCGTATTCCGGGATAGTGGAAGGAAAGTTGCTTGTGCTGGGCGGAGCTAATTTTCCGGATAAGTATCCTTGGGAAGGAGGAGCGAAAGCTTGGTGGTCTACTTTATATAGCTATGATTTACAAACGGGAAAATGGACTGTTTATGATGATTTTCTCGATCGCCCGCTTGCTTATGGAGTTTCAATAAGTTTGCCGGAAGGATTGTTGTGTATTGGAGGGTGTGATCGTACGCAGTGTAGTGATAACGTTTTCCTGATAAAGAAAGAAGAAGATATATTTGTGATAGACTCGGTTAGTTATCCATCTTTGCCGGTTCCGTTGGCGAATGCAACGGGAGCAATGGGTGATAACTGTATTTATATTGCTGGGGGGCAAGAGACTATGGTAAATGAACAGTCGACTCATCATTTTTACATGCTGGATTTGATGCATAAAGAAAGAGGATGGCAAGAAATGCCGGATTGGAATGGTCCTTCTCTTTCCTATGCAGTAGGTGTGGCGCAAGGAGAACGATTTTATCTTTTCAGTGGAAGAAGTTATGCTCCGGATGAGGCGATGGTAGAACATACGGAGGGGTACGTATTTGAGCCAAGCATTGGAAAATGGAGTAAAATGACCGGTTCTTTTCCTGTAATGGCGGGGACTGGTGTATCATATGGGGAAGATAAGATTCTGTTAATTGGGGGAGTGGAAGAGATTCTTCCTACATCTTCCGAGCATCCGGGATTCAGCCGTAAGTTACGGGTAGTCAGTACAAGTACGAATTCTTTGGTCGATTCGCTCGAATGTCCTTATCGCATTCCGGTTACTACGAATGTTGTTTCTGTCGGAAATCAGATATTCATTGTAAGTGGTGAGGTACAGCCGGGAATACGGACGCCATTTATTCTAAAGGGAAGTTTCTAGGAATAAAATGAAATATCAAATCTAATTAAATGCGTTATGAACAATTATGAAAGACTGGAAGGTATGGTTGCGGCCACCTTCACCCCAATGGATGAAAATGGGGATGTAAATTTATCTGTTATTGAAAAATATGCTGATTGGATCGCATCGACTCCTATTAAAGGGGTGTTTGTGTGTGGTACGACTGGTGAATTCTCTTCGCTGACGATTGATGAACGTAAATTAATTCTTGAAAAATGGGTTGCTTCGGCTGGTAAGCGGTTCAAAGTGATTGCCCATGTAGGTTCAAACTGCCAACGGGGCGCTATGGAACTGGCATGTCATGCAGAAAAAGCAGGAGCCGATGCCATTGCTTCAATAGCTCCGTCTTTTTTCAAACCGGGAACGGTAAATGAGTTAATTGATTTTTTTGCTCCGGTTTGCGGGGCTGCCAGTGGATTGCCTTTCTATTATTATAATATGCCGTCGATTACAGGGGTTAATTTGCCGGTAGATAGTTTTTTGGTAGAGGGCAAGAAGAAAATATCAAACTTGGTAGGTACTAAATTTACTCATAATAATCTGATGGAGATGGGGGCCTGCATCGATTTGGAACAGCATAAGTTTGAAGTTCTGCATGGCTTTGATGAGATTCTGATTGCAGGTTTATCAATGGGAGCTGTGGCAGGCGTAGGAAGTACATATAATTATATCCCTAATGTTTACCATGCTATTTTTGAGTCAATGAAGCAAAATGATGTGGAAACGGCACGTGCCTGGCAAATGAAATCTATACGTACGGTAGAAGTTATCATTAAATATGGCGGAGGCGTACGTGGAGGTAAAGCTATCATGAAATTAATAGGTATTGATTGTGGCAGTTGTCGTTTGCCAATTAAACCATTTTCAGTTGAGGAGTATGACAAATTAAAGGGTGATTTGGATGCGATAAATTTCTTCGATTTTTAGACATAAAAAGAGGAGATGACAGTAAAAGTATATTGCTGGGGTTTGCTACTTTACTTCCTGTCTATCTCCCCCTAATCTAGTTAAATGCGTTCAAAATTACCTAAAATAAAAATACTATGAAAATGAGTAAGAAAATATTTATCATATTTTCGATGATTTTGCTATGGATACCAGATATATCTTTGGGTAAAGATATAAGGTTCGAACTGGAAAGGCCTGTCATCCCTGTTTTGGTCAAAAAGCAGACTAATCCGACTGTTAAGGCAACTTTGATTCAAACAAACAGCCGTCCTTACACTATCCGGCAGATTGATGTCGACTTGCAAGAAAGTACCGACTTGTCTGATATCCTTTCTGTTGCGGTATATGGAACTCATAAAAACGGGCTGATAGATGAATCCCGTCTGATATGTAAACCGATGCCCGCTGCACGGAAGATATCTTTTACAGATAATATACAAGTGAAAGATGATTCCTTGTCTTTTTGGATAGCAGTGACATTGAAGGATACGGTTCCACTGACACACCGCATTAGTGTGAATTGCAGCCGGATAAAAACCAGCCGGGGAGAACTGAAAGTCTCGAATAAGGAGGCTATTCCCCTAAGAGTGGGAGTGGCATTAAGACAGAAAGGACAGGATGGTATCGTTTCTTCACGTATTCCGGGATTGGCTACCAGTAACAACGGAACTCTGCTGGCTATATTTGATGCCCGTTATGATTTGGCTCGCGATTTGCAGGGAAACATAGATATCGCTCTTCATCGTAGCTTTGACAAAGGACTGACATGGCAACCCATCCAGACGGTGTTGGATATGGGAGAATGGGGAGGACTTCCGCAAAAGTTTAATGGAGTGAGTGATGCGTGCATCCTTGTGGATAAAAACACAAATGATATTTATATAGCCGGATTGTGGATGCACGGTGCATTGGATGATAATGGCAAGTGGATAGAGGGCTTGAATGAAAACAGTACTTACTGGATACACCAGTGGCGAAAGAAGGGCTCACAACCCGGAATCGGTCTGAAAGAGACCTGTCAGTTCCTGATAACTAAAAGCACGGATGACGGACTGACATGGAGTTTCCCCGATAATATAACTGGTAAAACCAAACGTCCTGAATGGTGGTTGTTTGCTCCGGCTCCCGGACAAGGAATAACACTGGCGGATGGTACTTTGGTCTTTCCTACACAAGGACGTGATGATAAGGGAGCAGCATTCTCCAATATTACATATAGTAAAGACCACGGAAAGACATGGACAACCAGCAATCCAGCTTATTCGAATGTGACGGAATGTAATGCAGCCCAATTAAGTGACGGTACTGTAATGCTGAATATGCGCGATAACAGAAACCGGGGGAATAAAGAAGTGAATGGCCGGAGAATCTGTACGACAACAGACTTGGGCGAGACATGGACAGAGCATCTCACGTCACGAAAAGCATTGGTGGAACCGACGTGTATGGCAAGTTTACATCGCCATGATTATACTGTGGACGGAGAAAAGAAAAGCATACTATTATTTGCCAATCCCAGTGATTATAAGACACGGGATAAATTGACCTTGAAAGTTAGTTTTGACGACGGACTGACATGGCCTGAGAAATACTGGATTCTGTTTGACCAATATCGTAGTGCAGGTTATTCCAGCATCACGTCAATAGATGAAAATTCAATAGGGATATTATATGAAAGCAGTCAGGCAAATATGGCTTTTATTAAAATTGATTTGGCGGAAATTTTAAACAGGTAGGTTATGAACAGTAAAATTTCAAATATATATCCTTGGGTGGTAGTCGGATTGTTATGGGGGGTTGCTTTACTCAACTATATGGACAGGCAGATGCTCTCTACCATGCGGATTCCTATGATGGCAGATGTCCGTGAACTGGAATCGGCAGCCAATTTCGGCAGATTGATGGCGGTCTTCCTGTGGATATACGGACTGATGAGTCCCATTTCCGGGATTATCGGTGACCGTATGAGCCGCAAATGGTTGATCGTAGGAAGTTTGTGTGTATGGTCCGGAGTTACTTTCCTGATGGGATATGCCACTACTTTTGACCAGCTTTACTGGCTTCGTGGAATTATGGGAATAAGCGAAGCATTGTATTTACCCGCCGCCCTGTCTCTGATAGCTGATTTTCATCAGGATAAGACGCGTTCGCTGGCAGTGGGAATACACATGACGGGACTTTATGTCGGGCAGGCAATAGGTGGTTTTGGAGCTACTTTTGCTGCCATGTATTCTTGGCATAGTACATTCCACTGGTTTGGTATTATTGGTATAGGATATGGCGTCGTTCTGGCTTTTTTCTTACGGGATAAGGAAAGGGGAACTGTCTCTGCCATACAAGAGAAAGTGAAAAAGATACCGGTTCTGAAAAGCTTGGGAATGTTGTTCTCCAACGTCTTTTTCTGGATTATCTTGTTTTACTTCTGCGTGCCGGGCACTCCGGGGTGGGCGGCGAAAAACTGGTTGCCGACTCTCTTTTCTGAGAGCCTGTCTATTGATATTTCCGTGGCAGGACCGATGTCTACCATCTCCATCGCTTTATCTTCACTGTTCGGAGTATTAGCCGGCGGATATATATCCGACCGATGGGTGCTCAAAAATGTGCGCGGAAGAGTATATACGGGAGCTTTGGGATTGGCTTTTATTATTCCCTCTTTATTGTTCATCGGATTCGGTCATTCCATTTTCGCATTGGTGATGGGAACGGTTCTGTTCGGAGCGGGATTCGGAATGTTCGACGCAAATAATATGCCGATTCTTTGCCAGTTTGTTTCAGCCCGTTACAGGGCAACGGCTTATGGTATTATGAATATGTGCGGAGTATTTGCGGGAGCGGCAATAACCAGTATCCTGGGAGAATCTACGGATGCCGGACATTTGGGACGAGATTTCGCGCTTCTGGCAATATTCGTATTGATAATGCTAGTCATTTTGGTCACCTGTCTGCGACCTAAGACCATCGATATGAAGGATTAATTTTCAAATTTTAATTTTATATTTTATGAAAAACTCAATAAAGCATACGAATAAAATATTATCGGTGTTATTTGCTTTTTTATTTATTTCCCTAAATATTCAAGCAGATGATATCAGTTCTAAAGAAATTAAAGTCTCTGGTATAATACAAGATCAAAATGGGGTAGAATTACCCGGAGTTTCAATTTCAGTAAAAGGAATGGATAAAGGTACCATTACTAATATAGCTGGTGAATTCTCAATAATGGTTTCTCCTGACGCTACTCTTATTGTTTCTTTTGTAGGAATGGAAACAAAAGAAATTGCAGTCAAAGGGCGTAGAAATATTGTCATTGTTTTGAAAGAGAGTTCTGTATTGCTTGATGAAGTTGTAGCTATAGGTTATGGAAAACAATCAAGGGCATTAATAACCAATTCTATTTCTAAGATAAATAAGGAAGAATTCCAGAAGGCACCTGGACAGAATCCATTATTACAGTTACAAGGAAAAGTGCCTGGTTTGTCTTTACAGATTTCTAGTGGGCAGCCTGGAGCTGATCCTCAATTATTTATTCGTGGAGGAAGTTCAACTTCGCCGGAAAGTGATACGCCTTTAATAATTATTGATGGTATAATATCACAAGGTTTTAGAAATATATCAGATATGAATCCGGCAGATATAGAATCTATAGAGGTCTTGAAAGATGCTGCTTCTACTGCTATCTATGGTTCCAGAGCAGCTAATGGTATTATTCTTGTCAAAACTAAATCCGGTCAGAAAGGGAAACCTGTTGTAAGTCTGCGATACACATACGGAGTGGAACAACAACCTCAGCGAATCCCATTATTGAATGCACGGGATTATATAACATTATCTCGTTCAAATATTGCTAAATTTAATCAGGCAGACTTAACTTATAATGGAAAAGAAGATCAGGCTAAATTCTTGAGCGGTTCATTTGGTATGTCAACCGGAAATCCTAGAAATTCAAAGAATACGCTTGAGTTTTTGGATGTTTATCTTCAAAAGTATGGTCAAGGTTACGTCAGTAACTTGTTGGAAAACGAAGGATGGCAGACAATGGCAGATCCTGTTACAGGTAAACAACTTATTTTTCAGGATAATGACTTTCAGAAAGCCACCTTTACAACTGGGCAGAAGCATGAAATAGATTTGAGCATTAGTGGAGGGACGGAAGCTATTAACTATTATGTAGGATTAAGATATTTGAATCAGGATGGTATTCTTCGAGGTACGAATTATAAGAATTACAGCGTTTTGTTTAATGGAAACTATAAATTGAGTGAAGCATGGAGTCTGTCTACTAAAGCTAGTTTGCAGGTGAGAGATGCTGTAGGAGGTGGAAATACAGTTAATACCATATCACGAAGCATATTGACTCCACCAACTTATCGCTTGTATTATGAAGATGGAACTCCGGCTCCGGGTGAAGGAATTTCGTCTTTCAGAAGCAGATTGCATGAAATTTATTATAAGACTAACTATGATGATACCAATGTATATAGGACAACTTTCCAATTAGGTGCAATTTGGAATATTCTGCCTGGTTTGATATTAAAACCTACAGCCTACTATTTCGGTACGGAAGGTCTAGAAAATTATTTTCAGGCAGATAATGAAACAACTGGAAATACAATTCGTCCGGCTTCTGCTAAACATAATTTTGACAGGCATTTGCAGGGAGATTTAGTGCTTTCGTATGATAAGAAAGTGAAAGAACATAATATTGGAGTCGTAGCAGGTGCCAGCTATACTCATGATTATAGTTATAGGCTTTCTGCAAGTGGCAGTGGTTCTTCCATAGATTTAATTCCGACATTAAATGCAACGGCAGATAGTACTCAGCGGGCAAGTTCGACTAAAACAATGGAAGCCACTTTGAGTTATTTCGGACGTGTAAATTATGATTATAATGGCAAATATCTTTTCTCTATCAGTATGCGTGCCGATGGTTCTTCGCGATTTGCGGAAGATAATAAATGGGGATTTTTCCCGGGAGTATCTGCTGGGTGGAATATGCATCGGGAAAACTTCTATAAACCATTGGAAGCTATCGTTAGTCGTTGGAAATGGCGTGCTAGTTGGGGGCGCACAGGTAACAACAATTTGAGTGTGGCTAATTCGAGAGGAGAATATAAGATTACAGATACCAACTATCAGGGCTCTGTCGGCATATTAAATACAACATTGAAAAATGCGCAGTTGCGCTGGGAAACAACAGAATCCTATGACATTGGGGTTGATTTGGGCTTTTTCAATAATAGATTAGGACTGTTAATCGACTATTACAACAAACTAACATTTGACAGATTGTATGATGAACCTTTATGGAGTTCTACCGGATTTAGTTCTATTAAGAGTAACTATGGATCTGTAAGAAACTCCGGAGTAGAGATTGAGTTGAATGCTACTCCTATTCAAACTAAAGATTTCTCATGGGATTTAGGATTGACATTTGCTTATAACAAAGGAGTGGTAGTAGACTTACCGGATAATGGAGAAGAAAGGCATCGTGTAGGAGGAAACTTTGTTTATGATCCTGCAACTGGAGGAACAAAAAAAGTGGGTGGTATTGCCGAAGGTGAGAGATTTGGCGGAAGATGGGCTTTTCATTACTTGGGAACATATCAGACTGAAGAAGAAGCGGCCAAGGCACCTAATGACCCGAACGCACAAGGAAGAAAGAAACATGCGGGAGATGCAATATTTGAAGATGTAAATAATGATGGACAATTGGACTCTAAAGACATGATTCTCATGGGATATGTTCGTCCTGATAAAGTCGGAGGAATTATTAATACATTGAAATACAAAGGACTAACTGTACGAATCGTTATGGACTGGGCTATGGGGCATGTAATAGACAATGGCTTCAAAGGACAGATAATGGGTAGCTCACGTAATAATAATAATGCCATCAAAGAGGCAATGACCAATTCTTGGCAGAGTGCGAATGATGGGAGCAAATATCCTAAATATACTGTTCAGAGCGACTATGATTATCAATATAGAAATCATATGAGATGGGATAATCAGATCGGGAGCTCTGCAAGTGGTAGTACTAATAATAGCTTGTATTTTAGCAAGGGAGATTACTTGGCATTCAGGGAAGTGTCTTTAAGTTATATGTTGCCATTATCTTGGATTAGAAAGATGAGACTCAGTGCTGTGGAAGTTTTTGCAGGAGCGTATAATATTGGTTATATAAAAAAATATGATGGCATGTTTCCTGAAATATATACTGGTGTTGACTATGGTATTTATCCGAGACCCAGACAATATAACATGGGAGTAAAAATTAATTTCTAATTAAATAAGACTCATAATTATGAAACAATTTAAATCAATACTATTAGGCATTTCTTTATTCTTGTTACATTCGTGTAACTTACTGGATGTAGATACTGTTTCAAGCATTACCGGAGATGGATACTGGAATACAAAAGGCGATGTAGAAAGTTATATGATCGGTATTTATACCAAATTGCGCGATACATCGAATTCTACTCTTCATTTTGAAGACAGAGGAGATGCCTTTACAACAGGGCTGGAAGGTGGCCCTTCTAATTTATGGGCGCAAAACCTCACATCGCAAAATGGTTATAGCTGGTCGAGCTATTACTCTGTAATACAACATTGTAATATGTTACTGAAGTATACTCCCGGAATAGATTTTGGTGTAGAGGCTGATAAAAACAGATTATTGGCAGAGGCGTATTGTATCAGAGGGTATATGTATTTCTGTATTGCCCGGATATGGGGGGATGCCCCTTTGGAACTGGAACCGACAGAAAGTTCAAATAAGCCTAAGTTAGCAAGAGAACCCGCGGAGGAAGTTTTGGCACGTGCTCTAAGTGATGTAAATACGGCAATTGATCTTTTTCCGGAAGAAAGTTATGCAAATGGAAAAGGAAGGGCATCGAAGCCGGCATGCTATGCATTGAAAGCCGATATTTTGCTATGGAAAGCAAAAGTGATGAATGGATCGGAACAAGATTTGAAAGATGTCATAACTTATGCGGATCTGGCAAGTAAAGGACTTTCACTGGAAGATAACTTTGCAGATATTTATGGAACTAAATATGGGAAAGAAGTGATATGGACTATCCATTTCGAAATTTATGAAAAGGAAGCTCAGTATAGTCAGAGTCTGAAGCCAAGAGATGTTTTTGTAGAAAAGGCGGTCAATAAGGATGAAATTCCTTATGCTAAAGGAGGAGCTCGCAGCACTTATGCACCAAGTCCGTTTTTGATAGGTCTTTTTAATGCTAATCCGGCAGATATCAGAACCAAAGACTCTTATATCACTGCAAAGGATGCGGACGGAAATGAAATAGGGACCTTTGATAATAAGATGAAGGGAACAAAAACAGAAGGAGATCGTACCTATGACTCAGATATAGTTATATATCGGCTTGCAGAGATGTATTTATTTAAAGCAGAAGCTTATGCGGCGTTAAATCAAACGCCACAGGCTATTATTGAACTGAATAGAGTCAGAGATCGTGCCAAGATTGGAACTTATAATGGAAGTACCAATAAAATAGCAGTGGAGAAAGAAATTCTGAACGAGCGTGCAAGAGAGTTATATCTTGAGAGGAAAAGATGGCCCGATCTTCTTAGATTTCATTATGGTGGAACGATTGATGTTTATCAGGAGGTCCCGAACTTAAAGAAAAAAGTCGATGATAATATTATCATTCCATTATATCTTGCAATCCCATTGAGCGATATAAATATCAATCCTAATTTAAAACAAACTCAAGGATATGAAAACCTATAAGATTATTACATGTATATTTCTTTTTATAAGTATGTTTACACAAGCTTGTCAAAATGATGATGAGACACAAGGAAACCCAACTCCTGTTCCACCGGAAGAAGAAGTGCCTTCGTCCGAATTCAACTATATTTATAATCAAGGGACGGATGGTTTTGAACTCTATCGAATACCTGCTATTGTTAAAAGTAAAAGCAATACTTTATTAGCTTTTGCTGAAGCTAGAAAAGCTCGAAGTAATGGAGATAGCGGAGATATAGATCTTGTAGTCAAACGTTCGTCGGATAATGGAAAAACATGGAGTAAACAGATTACGATATGGAATGATGGACAAAACACTTGTGGAAATCCCGTGCCTATTGTTGACGACAGAGGTAGAATACATCTGCTTATGACTTGGAATTTCCAGACTGATAAATGGGGAGCAATAACCAATGGTACCGGAGAAGACAGCCGACGTCCGTACTATACATATTCTGATGATGACGGCATTACTTGGGCGCAACCAGTTGAAATAACTTCTTCTGTAAAAAAAGAAAAATGGGATTGGTATGCTATCGGTCCGTGCCATGGTATTCAGATTCAAAAGGGAATACATAAAGGAAGATTAGTTGCTCCAAACTATTTTACAACTCGGGAGAGTGGAAAGGTCACGAGTTATTCTCACATCATTTATTCTGATGATTACGGAAAAACATGGAACCCAGGAGAACCTACTCCTGTCGGTGGTGTTGGAGAGTGTTCTGTAGCCGAGATAGGAGAGGGAACATTAATGTTGAATATGAGAGCAGATGAAGGCTTTTATCGGAAAAGTTGTACTAGCATGGATGGAGGACTTACTTGGTCTTCACCTCAAATTAGCATTGATCAAATAGACTGTAAGTGTCAGGGTAGTATATTATCAATAGGAGGAGCTGTTTTTCTTTCGAATGCTGCTTCCGCTACGGAACGTATTAATATGACTATCAAAAAAAGTACGGATAATGGGACGAATTGGAAGGGACAATATACAGTTTATGAAGGTAACTCTGGTTACTCTGATATAGTTGAGCTCTCTGATTCACAGATTGCTATTATCTATGAGGGAGGAGAAAAACGATATACGGATGGGCTGGCATTTAAAGTTGTTAGCATAAAATCAATACAATGAATTTAATACATTACTGATATGAAAAGAAAAACTATATATTTATTACGGTGTATTGTTGTGATATTGTTATTGGCTTGTTCTGAGGATGATTTGCAGTCCCTGCAAGCTGCTTTCGAATCAGATCTTCAGGAAGTCACAATCGGAGAAAGTATTACTTTCAAAGACATATCTACTGGTGACCCTTCTAAATGGAATTGGCGGTTCGAAGGTGGAGAACCAGAAACCTCAATCTTATTTAGTCCTAATGTTGTATATAATAAGCCTGGAGTTTATTCGGTTACCTTGTCTGTTGGACGCGGAGAAGAAGCAAACGAAATGGTGAAGGAACAATATATTACTGTTAACTATCCGTCGCAGATAACTGTTGACTTCTCTGCAGATAAAACTACTGCTACAAATGAAGATGTTATTTCTTTTAAAGATTTGTCCAAAGGACATCCGAATGAGTGGTTATGGAGTTTCACACCTAAAGAAGGTGGGGCAATTATCACTTCAACAGAACAAAATCCACAAATGACACTTTCTCCGGGAATCTATACTGTTAAATTGACAGCTAAGAATCCCAAAACGTCTTCAGACAAAGTAAGAGAGGATTATATTACTGTTATTGATAAAAATGCGATTGCCGCTGATTTTGGTGCACAATGCCGGAATACTTATGCCGGGGGATATATTAACTTCTTGGATAAGACATTAGGAACGGTTGAAGAATGGGAATGGACATTTGAAGGAGGTACTCCAACCAGTTCTGTAGAACAAAATCCTATAGTGCAATATAATAATCCGGGAAAATACAAAGTGACATTGAAAGCTAAAAACTCAGTAAATAGCTCTACGAAAGAGAAAGAGGGTTATGTATATGTTGTTTCTGCAGAAAAGTTAGTATTGTATTTGCCATTCGATGGTGATAATAAAGATGCAGGTCCCAATCAATTGAACCCTGAAGAGCTTACGGCAGGAGCTGGTTCCAGTGTATATAATTCTCAGGCGCGCTTTTCTGGAGAAAGTGCTGAATGTCGATTTGCAGCACACTTCCAAGGCGACAAGCAAAATTATTCAATTTTGTCTATTCCTGAAGAAGGATTGAAGAATCATTATACGGATAGTGAATTTACAGTTGCATTTTGGGTGAAGGTTTCAAATATGACAGCTAAGAATGCAGTCTTTCATCAAGGTGTGGGACCTGGTGCTACTTACACCGATCCTGTGCCCAGACAAAGTTGGTTTAGACTTGATACCAGTGGTAAAACTGTTGTTTTTTGTGTAGAATACAAGGGAAAAGCAGGAAACTGGGCTGAATATGAAGGTAAACGAATGGATGACGGTGAGTGGCATCACTATGTATGTATTTATCAGAAAGTGGATGGAAAAAGAGATAGTTATTTGTATATCGATGGGCAGAAGGTTATTGAAAAGAAAGGGGGTGTTGACAAGGTGGTAGATAATTGGCCATACTATATTGGTTGTAACTATCGATTTACCAATGGAGAATTTGCACCTGAGAACTTCTTGAATGGTTATCTGGATGACTTTATTTTGTATAACAGAATATTGTCAGAAGAAGAAATACAAGATTTATACAATAACTAAAAACTAATTGTGGAACTTCTCTTTTAATCAGTAAAAGAGAAGTTCCACATTCAATTAAAATATCAGAATATGAAAAAACTTTTTCTATTATCAATGCTGGGTCTGCGATTGATATGTTAGCATGAAACGAACAATTAGCTGTTTTGATTTATGGTTGGTATGGAGGATAATCTGGATTTGTTTATTATTTAATGGTGTAGTTGTCTTATTTATTGGGCCAATTCTGTATATTTGCAACCATTATACTACAATATCATGAAAATTATATTTATTAACGCACTTCGTGTACTGATGCTTTTTATATTTATTTTTTCGTGTGGTATCAGTTGCGTTGTTTATGAAGATACATTGGTTGACTGGTGGATACCTGTTGGAGTGGTACTTATAGTAGTGATAGCAACAATTCCTTTCTATAAAGGATGGATTTGGCTGACAACAATGGATGATAAAGTAATTAATTGTTGTTGCCATCTGGTTTGTGTCGGTGCTATCAGTTGCGTATTGTTTCTTGGGGGAAATTACTGGTTCGCCGATTCTGCTTCCGCGCATGAAGAAGAAGTCATGGTACAGAATAAATATATAGAAACACATAAGAAAAGCCGTAGAGTCGGCAGACACCGTTATGTACCGGATGGCGTTCGTAAAGAATATTATTTGCAGGTAACTTTTGAAAATGGGAATGTAGAAACATTGCATGTATCTCCTTCTACTTATAATAAAACAAAGACAGGCCGGTCGAAGATTCTGACTCTGCAAAAGGGCTTATTTGGGTTGCCTGTAATTACCAAAGGACTTTAATAAAAGTCACGTCACCTTTAGAATGGGGTATATATTCTTTGCTAAGTTCTTCTAGAATCGGGTACATCACTTTACAAGGCTTGCACCAAGTAGCTGACAGAAACTCTTGGAAAAACTTCCCTCGGATAGTTATCGAACACTAAAATTTGTCTATTAATCTTTGGAAGATATAAAATTAAGCACTATTTTTGCCACGATAAAATGAGTATTCACCCTTTAAAATTGATGGAAAGGGTATTAATTATGTTAGAGTTATAATATTTTCAAATTAGGACTAAGTTGTCTCGTCGGGAAGATTAGGCTTTGCAACTTATTATTTTTTATATTGAACTGATGGTTCTTACATTGACCGCAATTCTACTAACAGGCGGCAATGGTTGATTAGTCCTGCAATCATATTTATTATTTTTAAAATTAATCACTTCAATGCGGTGGGAGGGTATTTTATGTCCGTATCCTAAGCATTGGTATCACGTGTATTGCATCGTTGTTTGCCGGTGAGGCTGACAGAGAATGCTGTATGCGAACAGAAAAAAGTATGGGAATACGATTAAAAGATTTAAGTAAAATAGGATACCGGGATAATGTTGCCCGCAGTCTGGTGGTGGATATTGTGAACAAACATTGCAAGCATGCCACCAAAGAACAGATTGAAATGACATTGAGCGATAT
>ERZ777305.2112-NODE-2112-length-18631-cov-10.517119_pt1 | contig 18631 bp, 10 predicted proteins | sample MGYA00374965_ERZ777305 | MGnify/ENA primary metagenome ERZ777305 (study PRJEB29328, sample SAMD00013331) | mouse gut metagenome | study: EMG produced TPA metagenomics assembly of the Metagenome analysis of fecal microbiota from mouse which was promoted... | reverse complement strand
GGAATCAGTCCTAATTTTTTGAGACCTCAAAAAGTTTTATCGGACAGCAATAATTCGGTGTACTGTTTCAGTGCGATCTTGTAGCGCTGCAATGCCAGGTCGGGCTGCCCCAGTTCGGCATATAGGCTGCCCTGCTGGATTCTCATGCGGGCCAGGTGCTCGGGGTGCTTGCGCTGGTCGGTGTAGTCCAGGCTGCGTTGCAAAGTTTCCAGAGCCTTTTCAGTCTGCCCTTTAAGGGTATACACTTCAGCGAGATTGCCCAGACTGAGGCTTGCGCCTTCGTGTTCTTTCTGGTGCAGGTCTATAGCCAGGGACTTGCTGAAATACTGCTCGGCACGGTCAAGCATGTTTCTTTGTCCATATATAATGCCCAGGTTGTTGTACAGCATGGCTCTGAAGTTATTATATATGGTATCGTTGCAGTATTCGAGTCCGCGCTGGTAGTAGTCGACGCTCAAGGCGGGCATGCCCATATCGGCGAATGTGGCGCCCATGCGTACATGAGTGTTGAGCAGCTGGTGGGTATCGCCGATACTGCGTTTGGGCGCGTTCTGCAGTATGTTGAGCGTGCGGTGCAGCAAAGTAATCGCACGCGAGTCATCGCCATTTAAGTGCAAGTCGAAAGTCAGGCGGTTCAAGGCCTTGTAGAGCGCGCGACAGTCGCTGTCGGAGTGCAGCGGCATGGAGTCTATCGCGGCCCGGTGCCGGCGAATGTAGGCTGCGGTGTCGGCGCGGGTATCGTCGAGCACCGCAATTTTCACGGCACGTGCGTTGTCGAAACCCGGCGAATTGCTGCAGGCGGCAGTCAAAAGCAGAAGTATGGCACATATAGCGAGTCCGGCCCGGGCGGGTATATATCGGTTCATGTTAGTTCCGGGAGTATGATTTGAGTTTATGCAAAGGTACTAAAAAAAATAGATGTAGCCAAAATGCTAACAGATTTCTTGATTGTCGGTATGGGATTGAATCGCGCCTGTAGCTGTTAAAATGCAATAAATAAGCTGAGTAAAAAGTAATGCAGTAGCGATTTGGTGTAAAATATATTTTTGCGGTAGTTAATTCTATCGGTTAAATTTGCGACAAAATGCTAATTCGGCTAATTTTGCGAACGTACCAACAAAAAAAGCTTATGAAGCAGTATCTACTCGTATCGTTCCTTTTTGGTGCCGTCACCGCTTCTGCGTGGAATGTAGGCACCGAACCTACCGGCAAGAACGCCCTGATAGAGGAGTTCACCGGAATCCAATGTCCGAACTGTCCCGACGGTCACCGGGTTGCCGCCGCATTGTCGGTTCTGCACCCCGAAGAAGTATATTCGGTGGCCATACATGCGGGCTACTTTTCGATTCCGCGCCCAAGTCAGCCGAACTTTGTAACCGAAACCGGCGAAGCAGTCCATGACTATTTCGGCGTATCGTCGTATCCGTGCGGTGTAGTTAACCGCATGAAGTACAATGGCGATTATATCAGCGGCCGTTCCAGCTGGGGCGCTGCCTGCCGCCAGGTGCTGAAAGAAGAGTCGCCGGTGAACCTGTGGTCGAGCTGCAGCTTTAACCCCGACACTAATATACTGACCGTCGAGGTCGAAGGCTACTATACTGCCGGTATGTCGGACCCGCGCCTGAATGTATGGCTGCTCCAGAGCGAGATTAAGGGCCCGCAGAGCGGAGGCGGCATGGGCGAGGAATATCTGCACCGCCATATGCTGCGCGACAGACTTGCCGGCGATGAATTCGGCGAGGTGCTAAGCGAAAAGGCAGCCGGCGAATACTTTACACGCACATACAGCTACGAGATGCCCGGCGATATTAACGGAGTTGCCACCGACCCGGTCAACTCGCAGATACTCTGCTTTGCTACCGAGGGCTGTGAGAATGTATGCAAGGTGAGTGAATGTACTCCTGAAGTGGAGGAAAGTAATCCGGTGCTGAGTGTCAGCACTTCGCAGCCCCCGATTGGAATAGGCAAGAACTATGCCCTGAACTATGTGGAAATATATATCAACAACCACGGAAGTGTAGCCATTACATCGGCAGACTTTGACCTGACTATTAACGGCAAAACCGAAAACGTGGAGTGGGTAGGCCTCGTACCCGCCCGAAGCAGCAAGCTGGTGAAAGTGCCTGTGTCCGAACTCTGGGATAAAGCTGTTGACAGCGAAAGCAACCAGTACATAATACGCATGATGAAGGCTAACGGCCTGGAGGTTGAAACTTCATCGCTCAGGGGCAGCTTCAACGAACTGTTTAAGTATCCGACGAAACTTAGCTTGACCATCAAGACCGACCTCGATGCCGGTGACAACACATGGCGCATTATCGACCGCGACGGAAATACCGTAAAGGAATTCGGACCCTACGAAGACGGTCTGGTTGCCGAATATACCGAGGAAGTAGAACTCGAGCCGGAGCAGATTTACGGTCTGGAGGTATTCGACTGCTGGGGCGACGGCGTGCACCATCCTATAGGCTCGATTAAAATCTATGGACCCGACGGTGTTGCAGTGACCACCATACGCCAGATTGACGGCTACGGCTTCCGCCAGTTCTTCCGCACCTATGAAAGCGCCGGAGTGGATGAAATCAGCGCCGACAGTACTGTAAGCGAAGTGCGCTACTTCGACCTCAGCGGCCGCGAACTGGCAAAACCGACCAAAGGCATCTGTCTGGTACGCACCACCTATGCCGACGGCCACATCACAACCGAAAAGTATATCATTTCCGAATAAGTATATATTCCTTAAGTAATTCGTGAAAATTAAAAGTTTGTTTAAAAACTGTTAAACTACACACTATGAACAGAATGTTACTCCTTGGTGCCGCTATGCTAACCGCCGGTACCGCACTGGCCGACTGGGGCACCGACAATCAGTCGCCGATAGCTGTTTTCCCCTCGGACACCCGCAGCTATGCAACCGAAATAAAGGCCGCCGCCGACGGCTCCATATGGTCAATGATATACCATCCGAACCTGCGGGAAGCCGACGACGAATACGATACCGATAATGTAGTGTATGAGTACCGCCTGCAGCACTTCGATGCCAACGGCAATCCTACATTCCCGGCGGAAGGCATAATACTGTGCGACTATGCCAACTGGTCATACACCGTAGTTAACGATTATCTGATGGTAGACCGCGACGGCAATGCCATAGTGGTGGCTCACGACTGCCGCAACTCGTCGAGCAAGGGCAAATCGTACACTGCATACAAAGTAAACGCCAAAGGCGAAATGCTGTGGGGCGAAGACGGTGTAGCAGTGTCCGATCCGCTTAAACCCGCCGATTTTTCCGCATTTATGAGCATGGTGGAACTCGAAGACGGCAGCTTTGTATTCGCCTGGCAGGAGATGGAAAGCGGCTCAGGTGCCTCGCATATCTACTTGCAGCGCCTGAGCAAGGACGGTAAGGCGCTGTGGGATAGCGACAAACTGGCCGTGACCGATGAAGTCACCGGTTACCCATATCTGGTGAATTCCGGCGACAATACCTGCATAATGGTATATGGCCGCACATCGTCGGCTGTACTTTATGCCCGTAAGCTCGACTTCGAAGGTGAGAGCGTATGGGGCAAGGACACCCGTATCTACCGTGGCGGCTGGGGTTCAGTGCCTCTGCAGACTATTCTCCACGTAACATCGTCGGGCAACGGCGGCGTACTGGTAAGCTGGTCCGACGACCGCTTGAGCGAAAACATTGAATCAGCCTATATAAGCTATGTCGACGCCGACGGCAAACTCGGATTTGCCGGACAGTCGGACGATGCCGACGTGAAACTCTGCTACGACGGATGGCGTTGCTTCAACGTCTGCTCCGTGCCTGCAGCCGACGGCTCATGCTTCTACTCTATATGGCGCCGTACCGACGGTGATCAGCGCTTCCAGGGCGTGATGATGCAGCGAATCAGCCTTACCGGCGACCTTATGTGGGGCGACGAAGCCAAGGAACTGCAGCCCTTGCAGGAAGTATCCATGGGATATATATCGCTGCAGCAGGCCGGCGAAAGCGATGCCTGCGCTTTCTTTGAAATCTATCGCTCCTATTTCGACCAGCAGTGCTATGCAAGCCGCTTCGACAAGGACGGCGCCTATGTTTGGGCCGACGAGATAATCGAAATTTCTGAAAACGGCCGCAAGGCTGCCGATCTGGCATCGCAGCCCTACGTCGACGGTTCATACATTTGCACCTGGGATGACGGCGGCACAAGTGAAACCGACAAGGCTACCACATATATGATGACACGTCTGAACGACAACGGTACCTTCGGCCTGCCCGAGACCGGAGTAGAAAGCACTGTAGCCGATACCGAGGCAAGCTTCGGTTTCAACGGTTCATGCCTCTACGGCCCCGACGGAGCCAAAGTTTGTGTCTACACTGTTACCGGCGCACATGTTGACGACTACATTCTCGCCGGAGGTTCGGCCCCGGTAAATCTGCCCGCAGGATTCTATGTAGCATCGGTAGCCGGACAGACTGTAAAATTCGTCGTAAAATAAATTCACACATACTCACACATTATGATGAAGAAAATATTAACAACATTCGTCTTGAGCGCGCTGGTGGCTACGGCCGCCAACGCTCAGGCGGTGCTGGGCTACACGCTCAGTGAGTCGCAGGGAGTATATACCCCGCTGACGGATGCTACCGTGATATTCGATGCCGCCGGAACTGCCGTGTCGAATTTCGGCAAGACCATACTGACTCCTGCCGAGGCCACGCAGACTACCGGTAGCTCCGAGGGGTACAGCATAGGCTTTGATATTAATATAGGCGATGTAAGCTACAGCAGCTTCCTGGTTTCCGGTTCCGGATATGTTTATCTGGGTAATGGCGATATAGAGTTCAACGCCTCCATGCAGAGCAACTTCATGACTTACGCAGGCGAGTACAACTGCTTCGGCTTAGGTGTGAATCGTGGAGTGACCGGTTTGGCCGACACTAAAATATCGTACAAGACCACAGGCAACGGCGACGACGCCCGCCTTATAGTCCAGTTCGAGAAGCTCGGCCTCTGCTACAATTTCTGGGATGACGGCGCACCCGTCGACTTCCAGCTGATTATCGACGCCAAAGGCAAAGCACAGATTGTATTCAGTGGCATGGCAAGTCTGACCGAGGAAAACACCAACTTCCAGCTTTACTTAGGTCTGCGCCATGGCGAGAACTATGTGTCGGCCAACGGCGAATACGGCTCGCTGACTATCGCGCGCAACAACCGTCAAAGCGCCATTTTCACCCCTGCCACTCCTGATGGTGCTACAGTAAGCTTCATCACTCCCACAGCCTGCGTACGGCCTCTGACACAGCCCACCGACCTGGAACTCACTGCTACCTCCGACAAGATCAGCGGCACCTTCGCAGCAGCCTCCGACGCCGACAACTATATAGTGCTCTACACCACAGGTGACGCCACAGCCGGCACACCGGTCGACGGCACAACCTACAAAGCCGACGAAATGCTCGGCGGCGCCACAGTGGCTTACGTAGGACCGCTCACCGACTTCTCACTCACTCAGATGCCCGGCGGTACCGACTACTGCTTCACGGTTTATGCAATGAATGCCTACGGTCTTGACGGCCCCGTGTACAACACTACAGAGCCTCTGACAGCTACCGTGGCCACCTGCCCTGCGCCTGCTGAAGGCATCGAGCTGCTGTCGAGCTCATTGACTGAGCTGTCGCTCAGCGTCAATGGCAACGAGGCCGGCGACGAAGTTGTGGTGCTCTACACCGACTATTGCGAGCGCGATAATTTCGGCGACCATGGTCTGTTTGGCGAAATTCCGGCAGATGTGAAAGTAGGCGACGTACTGCCTGCCCCCGAAGATTTTACTCCGGAGTGGAACTTCGAAGGTGCGCCCATGCCGGAAAATGCCGGCACAGTAGCCTATATCGGCAAGGCCGGCGAGAACTTCACCATCGAGAATCTCCAGCCAGGCACCGGCTACTATCTGGCAGTATTCACCCGCAACGACAAAGGCGTGTACACCAGCCGGCCCTACTACACCGAGGTGCCCACTTACATTGACAATCCCTATAGCGGTGACAGCTACAATTTCCCGTGCTACCGCCTCCCCGCCGGCTGGACTACAGCCGAGAACGGCGCCGGCACCTTCAGTTTCCGTGCCGAACCCTTCTGGGACCGTCAGACCCTCGCTCCCAGCCAAGGCAGCCAGGTTATGCAGTTCAGGGTTAATATAACTCGTGGCGATGCCGTAAACGGCAAGGAAACATGGCTGACTACTGCTCCGGTGATAGTGAACGAGCGTCATGTCATGGCTAAGTTCGACTATTGCATCGTATCTGCTGACAACCGTTTCAGTTCAAGCGCATACAACGACTGGGCCGAGGGCGATATTCTGCAGATTCGCTTGTCGGAAGACAACGGCGAAACCTGGACCGTACTGACCGAATATAACGATGCCGAACACCCTGCTCAGGAAGAAACTCTGTCGTATGTAAGCATAGCGGCCGACCTCAACGAATACCGCGGCAAGACCGTGCTGGTTCAGCTTTACTGGAAGACATTCGCTAATCCGGCATTCGGCATCAACATGTATATCGACCGTGTGACCTTGCTTCAGGGCGAGTTCCCTGCCGTTCCCGAGGTTTCGGTAGGCAAAATCACCCACGACAGCGCTGTAGCGAGCTGGATATCGCAGCAGACCGACTATCAGCTGGTATATAGCGAGGCAGGCAGCAGCGTAAGCCACGTCGTATGTGTTGAAGGCGCAAGCAGCTATACACTCGAAGGGCTCCGGCCCAATACTGAGTACAGCGTGAAAGTACGCGGTCTGCTCGCAGGCGGGGAAGAGGCCTACAGCGAATGGAGCGACCCCGTGGTATTCACCACAGCCGATTATCCTGCAGTCGACGCACCCGAAGACCTTGTTGCCGATACCGACACATTCGCTTCCATGGGCTATGTACAGCTCAGCTGGGGCAAAGCTGTCGACGCTCTGAGCTACGAGGTGGCTTACCGCCTGGCATCGTCGACCGAATGGACCTACAAAAACTGCGAGGGCACCTCGCTGCTGCTCACCGAGCTCGAAAGCGGTCGGAACTATGTGTGGAAGGTACGGGCCTTCTGTACCTACGACCGCGAAACCTCTTACTCGGCACAGGCCCGCTTCACAGCGCCCCAGACCTCAGGCGTTACTGATGCCGTGGCAGCACCGGCAGTAGTAAGAGCAGGTGCAGGCTATGTGGCTGTAGAAGGCGCACAGGGCGCATTTGTGGCAGTTTACAGCGCCGACGGCGTACAGGTGGCAAGAACCGCTCAGGCAGCCTCTGACGAGCGCTACGAGCTTCCTGCAGGCCTTTACATAGTGGCAGTGGGCAATAAAACCCACAAGGTAGCTGTGAAATAATTACAGACATAAATTATTATAAATCGGGCTGCGCCGGATTAGGCGCAGCCCGATTTGCTCCTGCATGTATCTCCCTGTCGTCGCCGGCGGGGAGCGTTTGCCAGGGTCTAAAGTGTAGTAAAAGCCCCGTGTTCAATTCAACACGGGGCTTTTATATAATAATTGCGGCTGTATTCCAAGGCCTGTTATTTCAGCAGAGCCTTGAAGGTTTTGCCACCCCGGCGCACAATGTAGAGGCCTGCGGAGGGATTCTCCACGCGGATACCCTGCAGATTGAAGTACTCGGCGGGAGCTTCGCCGGCCTCGATGTCGGCAATGCCGGTGTTGTCGGCAGGCTTGATGCTGATTGCACAGGTGGCTGTGTTTGCCACTACGTTGTAATTGCCCGGGGCAACGATGCTCCACTGCAGGTCGTCGGGCTGGTCGAGAGCCATCAGGTTTTCGTTGTCGGCGTTGCGGAAGAACCAGTATTTGCCGTTCCATGTGCCGCCGCCTTTGAGAGTGTTGGCAATCTTGAAAGTGCCCTCGTTGAGTTCAATATCCATGGCGCTGAATTCACAGGGGTCGTCGGGATTCTGATACATGGGTGTGCCATTGTCGACGCTCCAGCTGCCTGCGGTAGCGCTGCCGACCATAAACAGAGAACTGTATATAACCTTGCTTTCCTGATACACAGACTTTACAATGGTTGCGCTGAGGCTTTTGGTGTCGACAGTGATGAGGTAGTTGCCGTCTTCGGCTACCTTGATTTTTCCGTAGCCCTCGTCGTTGGTGCCGGATGCCAGAGTTATTTTACCGTCGGTAAGCGAAGCGTCGGGAGCCGCGCCGTATTCGGTTCCGCCCCATTCATAGGATGCAAGGATTTTAAACTCCTGCTCTCCATTGAGGTATAGAGTGCCGGTGTAGATGTTGTCGTTTTCAGGAGTTGAGAGCAGGGCCTGCGCGTCGTCGAGGCTCCAGCCGTATTGAGTGGCTTCGCCTACTACAAACAGTTGTCCGGCCTGTGCGCCGATTGCGCCAAGCATCACAGCTGCCGCGAGAGTGTAAATTTTTTTCATGTTAGCAGTTTGGTTTATGTGTGTATTAAACGGAATTTGAAATTTTAAGCGGCGGAGTAACGAAGGGTTTCTCCGCCGCCGGTTAAAATATTATCAGTCGAGAGCCTTGATTGATATGGCGTAGCCGCCGCCCGGGGCAGCCTTGAGCTTGAGTACAGTCTTGCTGTTGACTTTCTTTTTGCTGATTACGTAAGCCTGCGGATTGTCGATGTAGTTGGCATCGGGGGCGTCGGCATATATGGTTGCCTCGTATCTGCGGCCCTTGTCGAGGAAGTCGAGGGCGAGTTTCGACTCATGTCCGTGTTCGCTTGCAGTGCAGCCTACGAACCAGTTGTCGGAAGCCTTGTCCTTGCGTGCGGCCACTATATATCGTCCCGGTTCAGCCTCGAGATAGCGGCTCTCCTGCCAGTCGACGGGCACGTCTTTGATAAACTGGAACGCATCCATAAACCGGTTGTACACCTCGGGTACGTCAGCGGCCATCTGCAGCGGGCTGTACATGGTCACGTACAGGGCCAGCTGGCGGGCCAGAGTACTGTTTACATGTCCCTGACTGTTAGGATTGATTTTCTTCATGTCCATCTCGAATATGCCCGGAGTGTAGTCCATGGGGCCGCCCTGGAGGCGGGTAAAGGGCAGTACGGTGGTGTGCGAGGGCTTGTTGCCGGCAAACGATTCGTACTCGGTGCCGCGTGCGCTCTCGTTGCCAATCAGGTTGGGATATGTGCGGCACAGGCCGGTGGGGCGCACGGCTTCGTGAGCGTTTACCATTATATGGTATTTGGCGGCTTCGGTTACAGCATACAGATAATGGTTGTTGAGCCACTGGCCGTAGTGGTGTTCGCCGCGTGGTATAATATTGCCTACGTAGCCGCTTTTAACCGAATTGTAGCCGTACTTCTGCATCAGGCTGTAGGCGGCGTCCATGTGGCGCTCGTAGTTGCGCACCGAGGCCGATGTTTCGTGGTGCATCATCAGCTTGACACCTTTGGAGCGGGCGTATTCGTTGAGCATGTCGATGTCGAAGTCGGGGTAGGGAGTCTGGAAGTCGAACACATAGTCCTTGGAGTGTCCGAACCAGTCTTCCCAACCCACGTTCCAGCCTTCGACGAGAACCTGGTCGAAGCCGTGCTCAGCGGCGAAGTCGATGTACTTCTTCACATTGTCGTTGTTGGCCGGGTGCAGTCCGTGGGGCTTGGTGGAGGAGTAGTCGAGGCGGTCGAGTTTCACCGACGGCAGGTCGTTGGTGTATGACCACTGTTTTCCGCCGCCGATCATCTCCCACCACACACCTACATATTTCACGGGTTTAATCCATGAGGTATCCTCGTAGGCGCAGGGTTCGTTGAGGTTCAGGATAAGGTTAGAAGCCAGAATGTCGCAGGCGTTGTCGGTAATCATTATAGTACGCCAGGGCGAGTGGCAAGGCACCTGCAGGTGGCCCTTGTTGCCTTGAGCGTCGGGTGTAAGCCACGAGGTGAAAATAAAGTTTTTGTCATCCAGATCGAGGTGCATGCAACTGTAGTCGACCAGTGCGGCTTCGTGGAGGTTGATGTATATACCGTCGTCAGTTTTCATCTGCAGCGAGGTCTGCACGCCTGTGGGGGAGAACTGAGTCTGCGAGGCATTGCTGCTTATGGCATCTTTCATTTTGCCGCGTATTTCCGACAGACGGCATTCGGTATAGTCGTACTCCTGAGTGTCGTAGTCGCCGGCAATCCACCAGGCGGTATGGTCGCCTGTCATGGCGAACTGTGTCATTTCCTCCTTGATTATGAAGTAAGTGAGAACACCTTCTTGTGGAAATTCATATCGCAGGCCCACGCCGTCGTCATACACGCGGAAGCGCAGGTTCATCTTGCGGTAGTGTTCGGGCTGGTCGAGGCGCAGCAGCAGTTCGTTGTAGTTGTTGCGGATGTTGCTGTTCTCACCCCATACGGGCTGCCATGTTTCGTCGAACGACGATGTTTCGCAACCGATGAGCTTGAAGCCGTCGGTCATGTCGGGGCCATCGGCCAGTTTAAGGCCTAAGGTCGAGGGATTTATTACCGTTTTGCCTTTGAAGTCCACGCTATAGGTGGGCTTGCCGCCTACAACGTCGGCTTTTACCGTGATATTGCCCGAGGGAGAGCTGATTTGCTCGGCGTTGCATGCGAAAGGCATGAAAATCATAGCGGTAACGGCCAAAGCCGCTGCCGTGAGATAATGTTTCATTATTTTTTATGTCAGATTAACGGATATTGTCATCCGTGGAGTGGAGGCACGGATGCCTCCACTCCACGGCGGAATTATTTTGAAAGACGTACGATTTTACAGCCATGGGCCGGTATTGTGGCGCTGAGTGTAGAGGCGGTGCCTTCATCGGCATGGCGCCAGAGGTCGCGTACCTTGTATTCGCCGCTGATACCCAGGTCGGCAAGACTGAGGTTATAGCTGCGGGGCGAGTCTTCGCGGTTGAACAGTCCGACAACATAGTCACCGTCGGAGAGCTGGCCGTACCAAATCTGGTTGTTGGGGTCGTTGAGCTTGTTGCTGAGCGGTTTGCCAACAAAGCGGTCGGTGTTGAGAGCCAGCAATTCGTCGTTGGTGTAGAACTTGAGGTTCGAACCTATGTTGTGGTACTGGTCGGCTACGGTCACGGGGCCGCCTGCCATAAGCTGCAGTGATATTACGGTTTCTTTTTCGGCGTCGGTGTCGAATTTGTTCAGGCGAATGAAGTCGCCGTCGAGCAGCACTTTGTCGCGGCCGGTGATGTGCGACCAGTAGGTGAAGCCGTCGAACATGTTCATGCAGTTAGGCCAATTGGTGTACGATTTGCCCTTGTCGGCAGCCGAGCAGTGCCACCAGCCACCGTTGCCGGTGTCTGCCACGATACGCACCATGTTGCCGTAGCGGGCCTCGACTTCGGCGTCGTTATACAGGTGAGGCATCACCAGCGAGGTGAATATGCCGTATTTCTTGGCCGATTCAGCAATGTATGCCAGGGCGCGGGCGTAGGCTTCACGGCCATAGCCGCGGCCCACCTGGCCCATGTTGCGGTCTTTGCCGTCTTCGTACCACGAAAGGAAGTCCATTCGAATGTAGTCGATGCCCAGATTGTGGTAGTGCTCGAAGAAGCCGTCGATATATTCGCGCGCTCCGGGGTTGCCGGACACAACCCAGTGGAACCACATGTCCTGGGCGTCGGGGTTCATCACTTCGCCGGTGCCGTTCCAGTAGAGCGAACCGAAATTGTATTTGGTGTCGCCGATTATGGTTTCACGCGGGCCGTGAATCCACAGCGGATTGTCGTACACACCCACTTTCAGACCTTTGGCCTTGCACTTTTCCACAAGGTCCTTGAGCGACATCGAGCCATAGTGAGTCATATAGCCCGAGCCGTCCTTGGCCAGCATTGGAATGAAGCCGTCGGTGCATATCATGTCGTAGCCATGGGGTTTGAGGTCGGTGGCAACCCATTCGATGATCCGGTCCCATTCAGCCGGGGTTATATCTATGTTTTCGTTTGCCACGCCCTGCTGTTCGAGTGTATAGCAGTATTCATACACGCTCCAGTACAGAGGTGCTTTTTTGCCGGTCTGAACATCTTCCACCACAGGCAGTTCGGGCAGTTCGAACTTTGGAGGACGGCGCATTTCTATTTCGTCGGTGCAGCTTCCGAGCAGCATGGCAGCTGCCAGGGCTGTAGATAATATGGTCATTTTTTTCATTTTCGGATTTAGTTTAGTCGAGGAAAGTAGCTTTGATAGTCCATTCTTTGAGGTTGAACTCAATGCGGTATCGGCCGGAGTCAACGATTGTCCATTTGTCATCGGGGCTCGTGGTGTAAACGAAAGCGGAGTCCTGCACGCCGTCTTTGCCTATTGTACAGCCGTTCGAAGTCGGACGCAGGAAGGGGCAGCCGAAAGAGCTGTCGGGTTCTATGCAGGCTTTCATGTCGCCGCTCACGAGGGTGCCTTCCCATACAAACAGGTATTTGTCGTCGTCCGACTGCGTCATGGCGGTAAGGTTGTCCATGCTCCATCCACCGGGGGTGGCATCGCCTATCAGATAGAGAGTTTCTGTTTCTATCACATCGCCGGGCTCTTCACCGGGTTCCTGGCTGTCAGCGGTGAAGGTTGCGGTTACGGTGCAGTTCTCCAGGTCGAATACAATGTGGTAGATACCGGCGTCGGTTACAGTCCACTTGTTGTCAGGCGAGGTGGTGTACACAATGCCGGGCTCGGTAAAACCTACCTTGGTGAGTTTTACACCTTCCACAGCCGGACGGATGAACTTGGCATCCCAGCTGCCGGTTTCTGCCACGGCCTTGAATTCGCCTGCGGTGAGTTTGCCTTCATATTCGAATATGTAGTCCGACTTCTTTTCGCAAGCTGTGGGAGTATCGATGTTCCATCCGTTGGGAGTGGCGTCGCCTACCACAAACAGCCGGTCGACCTTTATGGGGTCTTTGGCCGGTTTGTCGGCTTCGCCCAGATAGGCGGAGCTCATGGTCCAGTTGCGCAGGTCGAAAGTAAGGCTGTAAACGCCGGCTTCGGTTATTATCCATTTGTTGTCGGGGTCGCCGGCGTGCATTTGGAATGCAGCGTCAACAATTGGTTCGCGGCCGATTTCGGAGCCGTTTATCTCCGGGCGGATAAACGGCGAGTCCCAGCTGCCTGTGACAAGGCAGAGCTTCATTTCGCCTGCCAGCAGGTTGCCTTGCCAGGTGAATACCAGAGGGTCCTCGCCGGTAGCCTCGAATGGGGTGGGGTTGTCGATATCCCATCCGTTGGGAGTGGCGTTGCCCACCATATACAGGGCGCTCGTCTTTATAGGCAGGTTGCCATCGATTATCACTAAGTCTTTCTCGCCCTCGCACGAGCACAGCGAGGCGGTCATGGCCAGTGCTGCTGCGCTATATAATATGTTGTTGAATTTCATGATTTTTAGTTGCTATAACCGGGATTCTGAACCAGAGCCGGATTGGAGTTGAGAATAGGACGCATAATGGGGAATATCTCGGTGTAGCTACCCTGGTCGGGGGTCTTGTCCCACCAAGTGCCGGTGGAGAACTTTCCGTAGCGTATCAGGTCGATGCGGCGTCGGCTTTCGGCGAAGAATTCGCGCCCCCACTCGTCGAGCATTTCTTTCTCATCGAGGTTAATCTTGCCTTCGGGGGCATAAAGCACGTCGTTGAGGTTCTCGGCAGGGTAGTTGCGGCGGCGTACGCTGTTGAGCAGCTTGCCGGCCTCGCTCTTCTTGCCCGAGCGGAGCTTGCACTCAGCCAGCGAGTATATGATTTCGGGTAGACGGATTTCTGTGAAGTCGCTTTCCATCTGGTGCTCGTCGTCGTCGCTGTAGAAGGGATATTTGGCGAAGTGCCATCCCGAATTGTGGTCGCCGTTCATAAGGTTCGAGGTCTTGTTGGCGGGCCATTTGTCGGGAGCCATGCCCTGGAAGTTGCCTACGGCGTCGCGGATATAGAGGTCGTAGGGCTGTTCCGGGGCGCGTACACGCTTTTTGGTGCCGTCTTCGTCGATGTATTCGAGGTATCCGAATACGAACATACCCTCGCGGGTGCTGTTGCCCAGGTTACGGTAAAGTTTCATGCGCACGTCGCCGGGATACTTTCGGAAGTTCTGCACGGGCATGCCCAGTTCGTAGGTGTATAGATTTCCGTCGAGGTCATAGCTTGGCGAGGCGGCATACTTGGTGTTGTGGTCGCCTCCCTTGGCCTTGCGGTCGCCGAAGTAGTAGCGGGAGCGGGCCGGTACGGTCCACCAGTAGGTGTCGCCCTGGTAGTGCCAGAAACTGTAGCCCTGCGATGCGGGGAAGCCGAAGATTACCTCGTCGCAGAGGTCGTTGTCCCAGTCGAACGCGGCGTCCCAGCTGTCAGCCACGGCATAATCGCCGTACACGCCGTCGAGGATGTCCTGTGCCACTTTTTCGCATTCGCTGTAGCGGCCTTCGCCTATGTATACCTCGGCGTTTAGGTAGAGGCGCACCAGCAGAGCTGCGGCTCCGGCCTGTGTCCACTGGCCCTGAATGTTTGCTCCGGTACCCAGGCCGCTTTTCTTGGTCAGCAGGGTGGTGCAGTCCTTGAGTTCTTTTTCAATGAATTCGAATATCACCTTAGGCTCAACCTGGCTCTGGGTGTTGAGGCTGACATCGTTGAAGCTCACAGCCAGAGGTATGTTGCGGAAAGCATCAAGCAGACGCAGGTAGAACCAGGCACGAAGGGCACGGCACTGGGCGCTGAGGTTGTTGAACTCAGACTCGGAGAAGCCAAAGCGCGAGTAGTCGAGTTTCTGCAGGTCTTCGATTACGTAGTTACACTGCATGATACCCTGGAAGCAGCCGTTCCATTCGGTCTGGGCGTCGCCGCCGTCCTCCACGTTCCACTGGTGGTAGTGCAGGCGTCGCCATTTGCCGCCGTCGTCCCACCAGCCGTCGCGGGTGGGGGTTATCAGCTGGTCGGCCGAGAGTTCGTTGAGCACATGGCGGCTCTGGATGCTCCAGAAAGCATGTTCGAATGGGCGGAACACAGCGCGTATCACGTCGTTCTTGGTGTTATAGTAGTTCTGGGTGCCGACCTGGTCGTACAGAGTTTCGTCGAGGTCGGTACAGCTGCCGAGAGTCATCATGCCGATGGCTGCAGCTGCCATATATTTTATAAATTTCATTGTTCACTCTTAGATTTAAGATTAGAAATCCAGTGTTACGCCTATTATCAGCTGGCGGGTAGAAGGATAGTACGAACGCGAGCCCTGAGCACCCGGGGTGAGTCCGTTGACCTGATAGGTCGATGGGTCAACACCGCTGAATTTGGTGATGGTGAACACATTCTTCATTGTACCATACACACGCAGGCGGTTAGCAAAGCGGCATTTTTCCAGAGGCAGTGTGTAGCCCAGGGTAATCATGTCGAGCTTGAAGTAGTCGCCGCGCTCAAGAAAGTAGTCGCTTACCACCGGATTCTCATCGGGGTTGATATCGAAGTTTTTGCCATAAGCCTTGCAGAGCACATTGCCCGAGAAATTGCGGGTGCCGTAGTAGAAGTCGTGGATGTTGAAGATATCGAAACCGAAGGCGCCGCGGAAGAACAGGGCCAGGTCGAAGTTGCGGTAGCGGAAGTTATGGCCGGTCGACATGGTGAACTTCGGCATGCCGTTGCCTACCACTTGGCGGTCGGCTTCGGTGGCCTGTGCGGCGCGGATTATGTCGCCGTCCTTGTCGTAAACGAGCCATTCGCCGTCGGTGGTGATGCCTGCGAATTTCCACATGAAGAAGTTGCCAAGTGACTGGCCCTTTTCGATGCGCTGCAGGGTATAGTACGGATAGGGGTCGCTTGTGTCGCATACATTGTAGAAGTCCTGACCTATGTACTGCGAGTTGCTGAAGTCAACGAACTTGTTGCTCATCCAGGTGCCGATAACATTAAAGTTATAGTCGAAGTCCTTGGTCTGCACTGCGTTGAAGCTCAGGTCGAACTCAAAGCCGGTGTTCTTCATGGTGCCCACGTTTACGAAGGTTTCGTCGAACAGGAAGGGCGGAACCGACACCTTGTAGTTGCCCAGCAAATCCTGCTGGCGGCGGTTGAAGTAATTGAGCGAGCCATAGAACCGGTTGTTGAACATAGTGAAGTCGATACCCACGTTCCAGTTCTTGCCTTTTTCCCATCGCAGGTCGGGGTTGACGTTCTTCGACGGGCCCCATACCTGGAAGTACTTGCCGTTGTAGAAGTAGTAGCCGAAACCGGTCATAGTGTTGAGCGACAGGTAGCTGCCGAAGTCCTGGTTGCCGGTTTCGCCGTAGTCGCCTCGTATTTTCAGGTCGTTGATCCAGTCGATGTCGCGCATGAATTCTTCCTGCGATATACGCCAGCCGGCGCTCACGGCGGGGAAGTTGCCCCACTTGTGGTTTTCGCCGAATTTCGACGAGCCCTCGTGGCGCAGCGATGCGGTGAACAGATATTTGCCGTCGTAGTCGTAGCTTACGCGGCCGAAGAAGCTTATGAGTTTGGCATCGTTCTTGTAGCTGCTCATCAGCACTTCGCCCTCCTCCTTGGCCAGTTCGCCCGAGCCGAGGTTGTCGGAGCCGAGGCCGTCGTTGGGAAAGTCTTTGTTCCAGGCGCTGAAGCCGGAGTACTGCGAGTACTGGTATGAATAGCCCGCCATGGCTTTGATATTATGGTTGTTGAAGCTGCCGCTCCAGTTGGTGAGCCATTCGAGCACGTACTGACGCTCTTTGCTGTATGAGCGGCTGCCTTCGCCGTCGTAGCCGCCGTTGATTGCCAGAGTGGAGGTCGATGGACGGAACCAGGTATTGTTGTTGCTGTACTGGTGGTCGGCGAACATCACCTGGGTCGAGAGGGTCTGGTTTGAGTCGGGAGCGAACAGCGGCAACAGATTGAGTTTGATGGTGCCGTCCCAGTCGAGGAGTTTAGTGTCTGCCTGGTCTTTTTCCAGCTTCATCAGTTCCACGGGATTGCTGCTCACAACCTGGCCCTGAAAGTTATAGTACTGATTTGGATTCTCGGGGTTCATCAGCGGAGTGGTGGGGTTCGCCTCGATTGCATTGCAGAACACGCTCCAGTCGGCATTGTTGCGGTATATTATACGCGGTGCCACATTGAGGTTTACAGTAAACAGGCCTCCCTTGGTGGTGTGCATCACCGATGCGCGGGCGCCGTATTCCTCGCGGTCGCTGCGCAGGTCGATGCCGTTGGCGTTGCGGTAGTCGGCGCTCACGCGGTAGTTGCTGCGCTCGTTGCCGCCGCTTACGGTCAAGGTATGCTGGGTGGTGAAGCCGGTGCGTGTTACGGCGTCGAGCCAGTCGACATTGCCTCCCAGGTCAACACCGCGGTCGCCCCAGCCCAGACGTACCTCGCGGTAGTCCTGTGCGTTCATCATGTTGAGTTCGCGCTGTGCGAAATCCCATGCCACGGTGCCTGAGTACGAGGTGTGGGTTGAACCGTCCTTACTGCCCTTCTTGGTGGTTACGAGAATTACGCCGTTGGAGCCACGTGTGCCGTATATGGCCGATGCGGCGCCATCTTTGAGCACGTCGAAGCTGGCAATATCATTGGGGTTGATGTTGGTGAGGTTGCCGCCGGGTACGCCGTCGATTACAATCAGCGGGCCGAGGCCAGCCGAGCGAGAGCTTACGCCGCGAATCTGAATGCTGGCCTGGTTGTTGGGGTCGCCCGCGCCGGTATTGGTTATCGACACGCCGGGCACCTTGCCCTGAATCATCATCGATGGGTCGAGGCTGCTGACGCTCAGGAAGTCTTTTTCGCCCACGTGCGAGATTGCCGAGGTAAGTTCGCGTTTGTCCATGGTACCGTAGCCGATTACAACAACTTCGCTGAGTATCTCGGAGTCCTCATTCATTTTCACATTGATTACGTTTCGGCCGCTTACGGCCACATCCTCGGTTTTGTAACCTATGTAAGAGAAACGGAGTTTACCCTTAGAGTCGGCGCTTATAGAGTAGTTGCCGTCTAAGTCAGAGGTTACGCCCTGCTGTGTGCCTGCCACGGTTACGCTTACCCCTATCAGAGGCTCGCCTTCCGGGTCGGTAACAGTGCCGGTGATGTTCATCTTCTGGGCCAGGCTAAGCTGAAATCCCATGAGAATCACAAGCAGCGGTAGCAGGTGCCGGATAGATAAATTGCACTTAATCATTGTTCGTGATATTAAATTAGGTATGATTGATTTGTTATTTTTGTTTACCTGACTGAAGTCGACTGCAAAGTTATGTTAATATATGCGTACGCACAATCCTATATTATTAAAAAGTAGTGATTTTAAAACATGATAACGCTGTCGTTCAGTTTGTTAGGCGAAAACGAACGAGTGTTTAATGTAGTCGTAAAACGAGTGAGGCGGTAGAGCTTATCCTACTTTTGGACGGCGGCTGATGTTCATTACTTCGGCCTCAAGCGAGTTGCGGTCGCCTAAAGCTTTGTTGCGAATCTTGGTGCGGTAGTTGTAGATTGTAGTGAGTGAATATCGCAGGAATTTCGCGATTTTGTCGGAGTCAGTTATGCCCAGACGAATCAGTGCGTATATGCGCAGTTCGGGGTTGAGAGTGTCGGGGCGTTTTGGTGTGATTTGTTCGCTTGGCTGCAGCAGTGCGTTGAAGTCCTCTATAAACGAAGGAAAAAGGGCTCAAGCCGAAAACCCGGTGCATGTAATTTCTCGGAAAGTGTTAAATTTGTA
>ERZ777305.2110-NODE-2110-length-18645-cov-3.243948_pt1 | contig 18645 bp, 12 predicted proteins | sample MGYA00374965_ERZ777305 | MGnify/ENA primary metagenome ERZ777305 (study PRJEB29328, sample SAMD00013331) | mouse gut metagenome | study: EMG produced TPA metagenomics assembly of the Metagenome analysis of fecal microbiota from mouse which was promoted... | reverse complement strand
CTTTTCTGGAACGTCTGGATAAGCTATATCTGGGGCAGATGACGGTGGACATCAAGACGGAGCAGTCGGTTCCCACTACAGATTTTATTAATGTCAATGTGGACGCAGTGGCAAAGGTGCGGATCGATCCCACCACCGAGGGTATCCGTCTGGCGGCGAAAAACTTTCTGAATAAAAGTTCCGATCAGATTACACGGGATCTGCAGGATTCTCTCCAGGGAAATATGAGGGAGATCATCGGCACTCTGACCTTGAAATCCATCAATACAGACCGGGATTCTTTTTCCGATCAGGTGATGGAGAAAGCTTCCAAGGATATGAAGAAGCTTGGCATTGAGGTGGTGTCCTGCAACATCCAGAATGTGACGGACGAGAACGGGCTTATTAAGGATTTGGGAGCGGACAATACGGCCAAGATTAAGAAAGATGCTTCCATTGCCAGAGCTCAGGCAGAGCGGGACGTGGCCATTGCCCAGGCAGAGGCCAACAAGGCATCCAACGACGCCCGGGTGCTGGCGGAGACGGAGATTGCAGAGAAAAATAATGAGCTTGCCATCAAAAAGGCGGAGCTGCAGCAGATTTCCGATACCAAGCAGGCTATGGCGGATGCCGCCTACAAGATCCAGGAACAGGAGCAGGAGAAGGCCATTCAGACGGCTACCGTAAACGCCCAGATTGCAAAGGCGGAGCGGGAAGCCGAGCTGCGCAAACAGGAAGTGCTGGTAAAGCAGCAGGCTTTGGAGGCCGAGATCAACAAGAAGGCGGACGCAGACCGCTACGCCGTAGAGCAGGCGGCAGCGGCGGCCCTGGCCAAACGCCAGAGAGATGCGGAAGCGAAGAAATATGAGGCGGAGCAGGACGCTACGGCCAGGAAATATGAGGCCGAACGGGATGCAGAGGCCAAGAAGGCCCAGGCAGAGGCCAGGAAGTATGAGGCGGAGCAGGATGCTCTGGCGAAAAAGGCCCAGGCGGAAGCCAATAAGTATACCATGGAGCAGGAGGCGGCCGGTATCCAGGCAAGAGGAGAGGCGGAAGCCGAAGCCATCCGGGCCAAGGGCATGGCGGAGGCAGAGGCCATGGAGAAGAAGGCGGAGGCTTATCAGAAATACAATAAGGCAGCCGTTGCAGAAATGCTCATCGGTGTACTGCCCGAGATTGCCGGAAAGATTGCGGAGCCTCTGACCCAGATTGACAAGATCACCATTATCGGCGGAGGGGATGACAAGGGCGTGTCCGACGTGGCGGGAAATGTCCCGGCCGTTATGACGAAGCTTTTTGAAACCATGAAAGAGACCGTGGGCATTGATCTGGGGGAAATTATCAAGGCGGAGACTTACGACGCCAAGGTGACGCGGAACCTGAATATTTCCGGGCTTCCGGGAACCGGGGAGGACGGAAAGGAAGAGTAGGAAAGTTGTACATAAGATGCGGTATCTGCAGGTGCTGGATTTGGAGAAATTCTTTGAATTGTAATGAAATGGCAGGGCTGCTCCGGGGAGAAATTCCCGGGGCAGCCCTGCGTCTGGCTTATGATTTCTATTCGTATTACCTGGTTTCTGCTTTCAGTCTTTCCCCGTCGGCATCTATCCAAATCGTACTTCCTTCTTGGATTTCCCCGCCGAGAATCAATTTTGCAGCCAGGGTTTCCACATGCTTCTGCATGTAGCGCTTTAAGGGCCGGGCGCCGTAGACCGGGTCGTAGCCGTGGCCAGCGATAAAAGTTTTGGCAGCATCGGTGAGCTTAAGAGTCAGGTTCCGGTCCGCCAGGCGGCCGTTCAGCTCCTTAAGAAGCAGATCCAGGATGGCGTGGATGTCTCTCCTGCTCAGGGGCTTAAAGAGGATGGTCTCGTCCAGGCGGTTTAAGAACTCCGGACGGAAGTGGCTGCGCAGGTCGTTCATCACCATCTGCTGCGCCTCCGGTCTGATATTTCCCGCTTCGTCAATACCCTCCAGAAGATAGGAGGATCCAATATTGGAAGTCATAATCAGGATGGTGTTTTTGAAATCCACCGTCCGGCCCTGGGAATCGGTGATCCGGCCGTCATCCAATACCTGCAGGAGCACGTTGAATACATCCGGGTGGGCCTTTTCAATCTCGTCAAAGAGGACCACGGAGTAGGGCTTCCGGCGTACGGCCTCCGTGAGCTGGCCTCCTTCCTCGTAGCCCACGTATCCGGGAGGCGCTCCGATGAGGCGGGAGACGGAGTATTTCTCCATATATTCGCTCATATCGATGCGCACCATATTCTGTTCATCGTCAAAAAGGCTTAAGGCCAGGGCTTTTGCCAGCTCCGTTTTTCCCACGCCGGTGGGGCCTAGGAAGAGGAAGGAGCCGATGGGTTTGCTGGGGTCTTTAATCCCTGCTTTGGAGCGGATGATGGCTTCCGATACCAGGGTAACACCCTCGTCCTGGCCGATGACCCGCTTGTGGAGCTCCCGGTCCAGATGCAGGGTTTTGTTCCGCTCGCTCTCCGTAAGCTTGGCTACAGGAATCCCCGTCCACCGGGATATGATGCGGGCGATCTCGTCTTCCGTCACTGCCTCCCGGATCAGGGAAAGGTCTGTTTTGCGGATGGCCTCCTCCTCCTGCTCCAGATTTTTCTGCAGCTGGGGAAGCTTTCCGTATTGGAGTTCCGCTGCTTTGTTCAGATCATAGTTCTGCTGGGCGGCCTGAATCTGCCGGTTGATGTCCTCGATCTCCTCCCGCAGTTTGGAGAGCCGTTCCACGGAAGTTTTTTCATTGTCCCACTGAGCTTTGCGGGTGTTGAATTCGTCCCGCAGCTCCGCCAGGTCTTTTTGAAGGTGCTCCAGCCGTTCCTGGCTTAAACGGTCGGTTTCCTTTTTCAGGGCCGCCTCCTCAATTTCCAGCTGCATAATTCTCCGGCGCAGTTCGTCCAGCTCCGTGGGCATGGAATCCAGCTCGGTTTTAATGAGGGCGCAGGCCTCGTCCACCAGGTCGATGGCCTTGTCGGGAAGGAAGCGGTCGGAAATGTAGCGGTTGGACAGCGTAGCCGCCGATACCAGGGCGGCATCTGTGATTTTTACCCCGTGGAAAACCTCGTAGCGCTCTTTTAATCCCCGGAGGATGGAAATGGTGTCCTCCACGGTGGGTTCATCCACCATCACCGGCTGGAAACGCCGCTCCAGGGCTGCGTCCTTTTCAATATACTGCCGGTATTCGTCCAGGGTGGTGGCGCCGATGCAGTGGAGTTCCCCCCGGGCCAGCATGGGTTTGAGCATATTTCCGGCGTCCATGGCCCCGTCCGTCTTCCCGGCGCCTACAATGAGGTGCAGCTCATCGATAAAGAGGATAATGTTTCCTTCACTTTTGCGCACTTCTTCCAGAACGGCCTTCAGCCGCTCCTCAAATTCTCCCCGGTATTTGGCCCCGGCTACCAGAGCGCCCATGTCCAGGGCGAAAATTTTCTTGTCCTTTAAGCCGTCCGGCACATCCCCGCGGACAATCCGCTGGGCCAGGCCCTCAATGGCTGCCGTCTTGCCCACGCCGGGTTCTCCGATGAGAACCGGATTGTTTTTTGTCTTCCGGGAGAGAATGCGGATGATATTGCGGATTTCCCCATCTCTTCCAATGACGGGATCCAGTTTTTGCTCCCTGGCCCGCTCTACCAGATCGCTTCCGTATTTATTTAAGGTATCATAGGTTGCTTCCGGGTTATCGCTTGTGACCCGCTGGTTGCCGCGGACAGTAGAGAGGGCTTTTAGGAAGCGGTCGGGCGTGATTCCGTATTCCCTCCAGATTTCTTTTAGCGCCGGGCTTGGCTGATGCAGCAGGGAGAGGAAGAGGTGCTCTACGGATACATATTCATCCCCCATCTGCCGGGCCTCGTCCTCCGCGTGGACCAGAACCTTATTTAAATACTCTCCCACATAGGGAGAGCCGCCGGAGACCTTGACCCTTTTATTTAAGGCCTGTTCCACCCGGCTGCGGAAATGCTCCGTGTTGATTTCCATTTTGGCAATCAGTTTCAGGATCAGGCTGTCTTCCTGGCGCAAAAGGCTTAAGAGAAGATGCTCCTGCTCAATTTCCTGGTTGCCGTACTCGTAGGCCAGTTTTTCCAGGTCATTCACAGCCTGTATGGATTTTTGCGTGAATTTTGTGATGTTCATAGATTTTACCCCTTTCCGGAATACTCCAAATATACAAAAAGACCCGGTATCAGACAGAGATTCTATCGATACAGGGCCTTGTTCACTTGTTTACACCTAGTATATAGCACTCCTGCAGAAAAAATGCAAGGGTTTTTTTTAAAATATTTCTAAAGTGACTTGACAAATAGAGTAGGCAGTGCTATTTTTATGTTAGCACTCAAAAGGGCCGAGTGCTAATAGGGAGCAGACCGAGGTGAGAGAATGGAACTGGATGACAGAAAACTGAAAATCTTGCAGGCCATCATCCGCAATTATATGGAAACAGGAGAACCTGTGGGCTCCAGGACCATTTCCAAATACTCGGATTTGAATTTGAGTTCTGCGACCATCCGCAATGAGATGTCGGACTTGGAGGAGATGGGATATATTCTGCAGCCCCATACTTCGGCGGGGCGGATTCCTTCGGATAAGGGCTACCGCCTTTATGTGGACCGAATGATGGAAGAAAAGGAAGAGGAAGTCCGGGAGCTGAAGGAGCTGATGATTGAGCGGACGGATAAGATGGAACAGGTGCTCAAGCAGGTGGTGAAGGTCCTGGCGGCCAATACCAACTATGCGACTATGGTATCCGCGCCTTCCTATCACCGGAATAAGCTGAAATTTATCCAGCTTTCCAAGGTGGCTTCCGCGCAGATTCTGACCGTGATTATGACGGAAGGGAACATTGTGCGGAACAAGGTCATTGATGTGCGGGAGGATTTGGATCAGGAGACAGTGCTGAAGCTGAACATTCTTCTGAACAGCGTTTTAAACGGCCATACCATTGAGGAAATCAATCTCTCTATGATTAAGAGCTTGAAAGAGCAGGCCGGAATCCACAGCGAGCTGGTAGCAGACGTAATTGACGCGGTGGCCGAAGTCATCCACTCGGAAGAGGAAGTGGAGATTTATACCTCCGGCGCCACGAACATTTTCCGTTACCCGGAGCTTTCCGAGAACGGAAAGGCAAGCGAGCTTATCAGTACTTTCGAGGAGAAGCGGCAGCTTGCGGATCTGGTGAACCGGACGCTGGCGGATGAAGAGAATCACGGCATTCAGGTTTACATCGGACAGGAGACGCCCATCCAGGCCATGAAGGACTGCAGCGTGGTGACAGCCACGTATGAATTGGGCGAGGGACTTCAGGGAACCATTGGTATCATAGGCCCCAAGCGGATGGATTACGCGAATGTGGTCAGTACGCTGAAGCTTTTGATGGATCAGCTGGATGAGATATATAAAGGAAAGAGGTAGCGACCCGTGGAAGAAGAAAAGATGGTAGAAGAAACACTTAAGGAGGAAGCACTCCGGCAGGAAGCAGATGCCGGGACGGAGCCGAAAGAAGAAGAGGCATCCCCGGCGGAGCAGGAAGCTCCCGAAGAAAAGCCTTCCGGCGGACCCTTTGGAGGTTCCGGCAAGGAAAAGAAGAAAAAGAAAAAAGATAAACTGGAAGAAAAAATTGAGGAGCTGGAAGACCGGGTTATGCGCCAGATGGCGGAGTTTGATAACTTCCGCAAGCGGACCGAGAAGGAAAAATCCCACATGTATGAGGTGGGAGCCAGGGATGTGATTGAGAAGATTCTTCCGGTGGTAGATAATTTTGAGCGGGGGCTTGCCGCCGTTCCCCAGGAGGAAAAGGGAAATCCTGTGATTGAGGGCATGGATAAGATTTACAAGCAGCTGATGACCACCCTCACGGATCTGGGCGTAAAGCCCATCGAGGCTGCCGGGCAGGAATTTGATCCCAATTTCCACAACGCGGTGATGCACGTGGAGGATGAAGAGCTGGGAGAAAATATGGTAGCCGAGGAATTCCAGAAGGGCTACACCTACCGGGATACGGTAATCCGCCACAGCATGGTGAAAGTCGCAAACTGACGCGATGGCAATGAGCGGTGCGAAATCCGGCTGCGTGTGCTTGCACACAAGCAGATGGATTTTTGCAGGATTTCATAGGGCGACAGCCCGCGCATTCAGGAAAGCGAAGCTTTCCTGAATCGCACCGCGGAGTATATAGTATATAAAAAACAACCAAAATCAAAAATAAATGAGGAGGTCTCTATTATGAGCAAAATTATTGGAATTGACTTAGGTACGACAAATAGCTGCGTGGCAGTGATGGAGGGCGGAAAGCCGGTGGTAATCGCCAACACAGAGGGAGCCAGGACCACACCGTCCGTAGTGGCATTTACAAAGACCGGAGAGCGTCTTGTGGGAGAGCCTGCAAAGCGTCAGGCAGTTACCAACTCCGAAAAGACCATCTCCTCCATTAAAAGGGATATGGGAACGGATCACCGGGTGTCCATCGACGATAAGAAGTATTCCCCTCAGGAGATTTCGGCGATGATCCTGCAGAAGCTGAAAGCGGATGCGGAGAATTATCTGGGCGAGAAGGTGAGCGAGGCCGTTATCACGGTTCCGGCTTACTTTAACGACGCGCAGCGCCAGGCCACCAAGGATGCGGGCAAGATTGCAGGCATGGAGGTAAAGCGTATTATCAATGAGCCCACGGCAGCGGCTCTTGCCTACGGCCTGGACAATGAGAAAGAGCAGAAGATTATGGTCTATGACCTGGGCGGCGGAACCTTTGACGTATCCATCATCGAGATCGGCGACGGCGTTATCGAGGTGCTGGCAACGGCAGGCGACAACCGCCTGGGAGGCGACGATTTCGATCAGAAGATTACCGACTATATGCTGGCCGAGTTTAAGCGCACGGAGGGTGTGGATCTTTCCGGCGACAAGATGGCTTTGCAGAGACTGAAAGAGGCAGCGGAGAAAGCCAAGAAGGAGCTGTCCTCCGCTACTACTACCAACATTAACCTGCCCTTTATTACGGCCACTTCCGAAGGGCCGAAGCACTTTGATATGAACCTGACCCGGGCAAAATTCGACGAGCTGACCCATGATCTGGTAGAGCGCACCGCAGGCCCGGTACAGGCGGCCTTGAGGGATGCGGGCATTGCGGCGTCTGAACTTGGGAAGGTACTGCTGGTAGGCGGCTCCACCCGTGTTCCGGCCGTGCAGGATAAGGTAAAACAGCTCACCGGACATGAGCCCAGCAAGTCCCTGAATCCGGATGAGTGCGTGGCTCTGGGCGCTTCCATCCAGGGCGGCAAGCTGGCAGGCGATGCAGGTGCAGGCGATATCCTTCTTCTGGACGTAACGCCTCTGTCCCTGTCGATTGAGACCCAGGGAGGAATCGCGACCAGGCTGATTGAACGGAACAGCACCATCCCCATTAAGAAGAGCCAGGTCTTCTCCACGGCGGCCGACAATCAGACAGCAGTAGACATCAATGTGGTCCAGGGTGAGCGCGAGTTTGCGAGAGACAATAAGTCTCTGGGACAGTTCCGTCTGGACGGAATCCCCCCTGCAAGGAGAGGTGTTCCCCAGATTGAAGTTACCTTTGACATTGACGCCAACGGCATTGTAAATGTATCCGCCAAGGATCTGGGAACCGGCAAGGAGCAGCACATTACCATTACCGCAGGTTCCAACATGTCCGACAGCGATATTGAGAAGGCGGTAAAAGAGGCAGCGGAGTTTGCAGCCCAGGATAAGAAGCGCAAAGAGGCAGTTGACACCAGGAACGATGCGGATGCCATGGTATTCCAGACCGAGAAGGCCTTGGAAGAGGTGGGCGGACAGATCGATGCTGCCGATAAGTCGGCCGTAGAGGCGGAGCTTTCCTCCCTGAAAGCCGTTCTTGAGAGAACCAAGGATCAGCAGGAGCTTTCCGACGCAGAGCTGGATGAACTGAAATCCGGCAAAGAAAAGCTGATGAACGCAGCCCAGAAGGTATTTGCCAAGGTGTATGAGCAGGCACAGGCTGCCCAGGGCCAGGCAGGTCCGGCCCCGGATATGGGAGCACAAGTTCGGCAGGTCCTGAGGGCGACGTGGTAGACGGAGATTACCGGGAGGTATAAACGGAAACAGAAAGAGCCGCAGCCGGGCGCCGCGGGCGTCCGGCGGGTTTGCGCAGAGACAGATTCCAAGGAGAGTCATTCTTTCCTTGGAATTGTTCCGGTACAGGGAAAGACGATGATTCGAATATAAAGAGGAAGATAGAAGAATGGCAGAACAGAAAAGAGATTACTACGAGGTTCTGGGCGTAGATAAAAATGCAGATGACGCTGCGATTAAAAAGGCATACCGGCAGCTTGCCAAAAAGTATCACCCGGATATGAACCCCGGAGATCAGGAGGCAGAGAAAAAATTCAAGGAGGCTTCCGAAGCGTACGCCGTCTTAAGCGATGCGGAAAAACGGCGTCAGTATGATCAGTTCGGACATGCGGCTTTTGAAGGCGGAGGCCCTGGCGGGTTTGGCGGTTTTGATTTCAACGGCGCAGATATGGGAGATATTTTCGGAGATATTTTCGGAGATCTCTTCGGCGGCGGCCGCAGCAGAAGGGCGAACAACGGTCCCATGCAGGGATCTAACTTAAGGACGCAGATACGTGTTACCTTTGAGGAGGCTGTATTCGGCTGCGACAAGGAAATCGAGCTGACCTTAAAAGACGAATGTGAGAAGTGCCGCGGAACCGGGGCCAAGCCGGGGACGTCTCCCGTCACCTGCTCCAAGTGCGGCGGAAAAGGACAGGTGGTTTATACCCAGCAGTCTCTTTTCGGCATGGTGCAGAATGTGCGCACCTGTCCGGACTGTAACGGAACAGGAAAGGTGATTAAAGAGAAATGCCCTGACTGCTACGGAACGGGATATATTGCCAGCAAGAAGAAGATTGCGGTGACGGTTCCGGCCGGCATTGACAACGGACAGAGCATCCGCATCCGGGGCAAGGGAGAGCCCGGGGTAAACGGCGGTCCCCGGGGGGACCTGCTGGTGGAGGTTCTGGTGGCCAGGCATCCCATTTTCCAGCGCCAGGATACCAATATTTATTCCACGGCTCCGATCAGCTTTGTGACGGCCGCCCTGGGAGGCACTGTGCGCATTAAGACCGTGGACGGAGAGGTAGAGTATGATGTAAAGGCGGGAACCCAGACGGACACCAAGGTGCGTCTGAAGGGAAAAGGCGTTCCCTCCCTGCGGAGCAAGAGTGTGAGAGGCGATCACTACGTGACCCTGGTGGTGCAGGTTCCCACGGATCTGAGCAAAGAGGCCAGGGAGGCCCTGCGCGCATACGAGGATGCAGTCAACGGTGTGACCGGAGGAAAGTCCGGGAAAGGAAAAAAGAGTTTTATCGATAAAATGAAGGAAGCCCTGGACGAATAGGGCCGGCTTAAGAAACAGGCCGCTGCGTTATGCAGCGGCCTGTTGTGCAAAATGCCTTTTGCATAAGAAATTTTTTTGAAGCGGCCCGGACAGTTGCGGGCGGGCAGAGAAAAAGGGGATCGTTGGTGGAAAAGGTATTTGGGAAGCAAAAAGCATTAACAGCCGGATTGATCTCACATTCGGTTGGTGAATTCTTCTACGGAACGGACCTGGCGGGCCAGCAGGAACCAGCGATCCAGCTGGAAGAAGCTGGTCTGTTTCAGAATACGCTCCTGGACTCCCAGAGGAATGGAACCGTAGTCGGATAAGGTTTCAAGGATGCACGCTGCCTTCCCTTCCGCGATTCCCTGTTCCCGGATCAAAGCCTGGGCCGGGGAATCTGCGCCTGGATGCAGATAACTTATGATGTTCATTTGAAAAACCTCCTTTCTCATTTGAGCAAAGGGATTCACGGCGAATTGCCAGATAATCAGATTGTTTACGGATACATTGTAACATGAAAAAAATGGAAAATCAAGGGTAGAAATGTAAAAAGAGAAGAAGTTTTAGGACGTACGATCAGCATGGGCATTGGAAAAACAGCACCTGCCGGTGTTCTTTGCTGCGCTGCTCTTTTTGATCATATCCCGGGGCTTCTTCCGTCCGGGCGGAGCTGTGTACGTTAAAAAATACAACATTGAAATGGACAATCTCCAGGGAATATGTTACAATGGACTGCGTATGAATGTATGAAATTGCCGTAAAAGGCTAGATAATAAGGAGGAGAAAAAATGGCTAGAAAAATGAAGACCATGGATGGTAATCATGCAGCAGCTCACGCGTCTTATGCGTATTCTGATGTTGCTGCGATCTATCCTATCACACCTTCATCTGTCATGGCAGAGGCTACAGATGAATGGGCGACACAGGGAAGAACCAATATCTTCGGGCAGACGGTTCAGGTGACTGAGATGCAGTCTGAGGCCGGAGCGGCGGGAGCCGTACACGGTTCTCTGGCAGCGGGTGCGCTGACTACCACCTTTACTGCTTCCCAGGGACTGCTTCTGATGATCCCCAACCTGTATAAGGTAGCGGGTGAGCAGCTTCCCGGTGTGTTCAATGTATCTGCACGTGCTCTGGCAAGCCATGCACTGTCCATCTTCGGAGATCATTCGGATGTGTACGCATGCCGTCAGACGGGCGCTGCCATGCTCTGCGAGTCCAGCGTACAGGAAGTTATGGACCTGACTCCGGTTGCCCACTGCGCAGCCATCAAGGGCAAGATTCCCTTTATCAATTTCTTTGACGGTTTCCGTACCTCCCATGAGATTCAGAAGATCGAAACCTGGGATTACGAAGATCTGAAGGATATGGTTGACATGGAAGCCATCGATGCTTTCCGCAGAAATGCCCTGAATCCCAACCATCCCTGCCAGAGAGGATCCGCTCAGAACCCGGATATCTTCTTCCAGGCAAGAGAAGCATGCAACCCCTACTACGATGCCCTTCCGGCTGTAGTACAGGAGTACATGGATAAAGTAAATGCGAAAATCGGAACCGATTACAAGCTGTTCAATTACTATGGTGCGGCGGATGCCGAGCATGTGATCATAGCAATGGGTTCCGTTTGCGATACCATTGAAGAAACCATCGACTATCTGCTGGCAGCAGGCGAGAAGGTGGGCGTTGTGAAAGTACGCCTGTACCGTCCGTTCTGTGCGGAGGCTCTGGTTGCTGCGATTCCCGAGAACGTGAAGAAGATCAGCGTTCTGGACAGAACGAAAGAGCCGGGCGCTCTGGGCGAGCCCCTGTATCTGGATGTTGTGGCAGCCCTGAAGGGTACCAAGTTCAACGATACTCCCGTCTTCACCGGACGCTACGGCCTTGGCTCCAAGGATACCACTCCGGCGCAGATCGTTGCCGTATATAAGAATGCAGACAAACAGAAATTCACCATCGGTATTGTGGATGATGTGACAGGACTTTCCCTGGATTCGGGCGCTGCCCTGGTAACCACGCCCGAGGGAACCATCAACTGCAAGTTCTGGGGTCTGGGTGCAGACGGTACCGTCGGCGCGAACAAGAACTCCATCAAGATCATCGGAGACAACACCGATATGTATGCCCAGGCATATTTTGACTACGATTCCAAGAAGTCCGGCGGCGTGACGATGTCCCACCTGCGCTTCGGAAAGAGCCCGATCAAGTCTACATACCTGATCCGCAAGGCGAATTTCGTAGCCTGTCACAATCCTTCCTACGTGCGCAAGTACAATATGGTGCAGGAGCTGGTGGACGGAGGAACCTTCCTTCTGAACTGCCCCTGGGATATGGAAGGCATTGAGAAGCACCTGCCCGGACAGGTGAAGAGCTTTATCGCAAACCATAACATCAAGTTCTATGTTATCGACGGTATTAAGATCGGCAAGGAAATCGGACTGGGCGGACGTATCAACACCGTTCTGCAGTCTGCCTTCTTTAAGCTTGCCAATATCATTCCGGAGGAGCAGGCCATTGAGCTGATGAAAGCTGCCGCAAAGGCAACCTACGGAAGAAAGGGCGATGCTATCGTTCAGATGAATTACGACGCCATCGATGCCGGAGCAAAGCAGGTGGTGGAAATTCAGGTACCCGAGAGCTGGAAATCTGCGGCGGATGAAGGCCTGTCCTTTACCCATGCAGAAGGCGGACGGACGGATGTTGTGGATTTCGTCAACAATATCCAGTCCAAAGTCAACGCCCAGGAGGGAAACAACCTGCCTGTATCCGCGTTTAAGGATTATGTGGACGGCACAACGCCCAGCGGCTCCTCCGCTTACGAGAAGCGCGGCATTGCGGTAGATATCCCTGTATGGCAGCCGGAGAACTGTATCCAGTGCAACAGATGTGCGTATGTCTGCCCCCATGCGGTTATCCGTCCCGTTGCCATGACGGCCGAGGAGGCTTCGGCAGCTCCCGAGGGAACCAAGATGCTGGATATGACCGGAATGCCGGAGTACAAGTTTGCCATAACCATTTCCGCCTTTGACTGTACGGGCTGCGGTTCCTGCGCAAATGTCTGCCCGGGCAAGAAGGGTGCGAAAGCCCTTGTAATGGAAAATATGGAAGCCAACCAGGATTGCCAGAAGAGTTTCGATTACGCTGTTACCCTGCCGGAGAAGGCAGATGTGATTGCTAAATTCAAAGAGGCTACCGTAAAGGGAAGCCAGTTCAAGACCCCGCTCCTTGAGTTCTCCGGAGCATGCGCGGGCTGCGGCGAGACTCCCTATGCGAAGCTGATTACCCAGCTCTTCGGCGACAGAATGTATATTGCAAATGCGACGGGATGTTCCTCTATCTGGGGCAACTCCTCACCGTCCACTCCGTATACCGTAAACCAGAAGGGACACGGTCCTGCATGGTCCAACTCCCTGTTTGAGGATGCGGCAGAGTTCGGCTACGGCATGAGCCTGGCGCAGCGCGCCATCCGGGACGGCCTGAAAGCAAAGGTTGAGGCCCTTATGGAGAAGGCAGGAGACGACGTAAAGGCAGCAGCTCAGGAGTGGCTGGATACCTACAGCGTAGGAGCTGCAAACGGCGCGGCGACAGATAAGCTGGTAGCGGCTCTGGAAGCCTGCGGATGCGAGGCCGGCAAGGAGATCCTGAAAGACAAAGATTTCCTGGCGAAGAAATCCCAGTGGATCTTCGGCGGCGACGGCTGGGCATACGATATCGGCTTCGGCGGCGTAGACCATGTGCTGGCAAGCGGGCAGGATGTGAACGTTATGGTATTTGATACAGAGGTTTACTCCAACACGGGCGGACAGTCCTCCAAGGCAACTCCCACCGGAGCTATTGCACAGTTCGCGGCAGCCGGCAAGGAAGTGAAGAAGAAAGATCTGGCTTCCATCGCTATGAGCTACGGATATGTGTACGTGGCGCAGATTGCTATGGGTGCAGATTTCAACCAGTGCGTGAAGGCTATTGCAGAGGCAGAGGCTTATCCGGGACCGTCCCTGATTATCGCTTATGCTCCCTGTATCAACCACGGTATTAAGAAGGGCATGAGCAAGGCCCAGACCGAGGAAGAGCTGGCTGTAAAGGCCGGATACTGGCACTGCTTCCGCTTCAATCCTGCAGCAGCGGCAGAGGGCAAGGATGCCTTCACCCTGGACAGCAAAGAGCCCACAGGCGACTACAAAGAGTTCCTGGACGGCGAGGTGCGCTACAATGCTCTGAAGCGTGCCAATCCGGAAAGAGCTGCACAGCTCTTTGACAAGGCTGAGAGCACCGCTAAGGCCAGATACGAGTATCTGAAAAAGCTGGGCGATCTCTACAAGGCCGAGTAAGAGGCAGAAGAGAATAAAATAGGAAATAGCTGCCGCCCCGCAGAGACGAAAAGTTTCTGCGGGGCGGTTTCTTTTGCAGACTGCTTCTCCTTGCGCCGTTTCTTCTGCGCTTGACTTCCGGTGCCATAAGCGCTATTCTGGAAATAGAGCGGAAGCGTCCGGCATTCAAATGTTTCTTCCGTTTGGTAAAAGAAAACATGAAGCACAGAGAAGAACGACAAAAGGGCAAGGAGGTAAGCGGCAGCATGAGTACGACAGAACAGAATTATAGGATTGCAAAAGAGATTTACGCCGGGAGAGGCGTAGATACGGATGAGGCCCTGAAACTGCTGAATGAGATTCCGGTCAGCATCCACTGCTGGCAGATTGATGATCTGTCCGGCTTTGAGAATCCGGATCGGGGACTTTCCGGCGGCATCCAGGCTACGGGAAACGATCCCAGCAAAGCCCGCGGCAGGGAAGAGTTTATGGCCAATCTCACCAAAGCTTTAAGTGTGGTTCCCGGAAAGAACAAGCTGGCTCTTCACGCGGTTTATCTGGACAATTTCGGAAAATTTGTAGACAGGGATGCCATTACCCCGGAAAATTTCGCTTTCTGGGTGGAGTATGCCAGAGAGCATGGGCTGGGACTGGATTTTAATCCTACCTATTTCAGCCATGACAAGGCGGAGAGTAATTTTACCCTGTCCAGCTATGACCCGGCTGTCCGGGCATTCTGGGTGGAGCATGGAAAGAGATGCCGTAAAATCAGCGAGTATTTCGGCCGGGAGCTGGGACAGGTATGTGTAGACAACCACTGGATTCCCGACGGCTACAAGGATTACACCATCGACAAGCTGAGGCACCGGGAGCTTCTGATGGAAAGCATGGACGAGATACTGAAAGAAACGATTGACTGGAATTATACCATGGATTCTTTCGAGAGCAAACTGTTCGGCTTAGGCCTGGAGAGCTATACGGTGGGCTCCCATGAGTTCTATTCCAACTACGCGGCTATCCGCAACAACTGTATCGTGTGTATGGACATGGGACATTTCCATCCCACGGAAGTAGTGTCTGCCAAGCTTTCCAGCTATCTGGTCTTTGGCCGCCATGTGCAGCTTCATGTGAGCCGGGGGGTGCGCTGGGACAGCGATCACGTGGTGACCTTGGACGATGAGCTCAAGGAAGTTATGCTGGAGATTAAGCGGCAGAATGCCTTTGACAAGGTACACATCGGCACGGATTACTTTGACGGATCCATCAACCGCATTGCCGCCCAGGCCCTCGGAGCGCGCAGCGTGAAGAAAGCCATCCTGTACGCGCTGCTGGAGCCCACGAAGCAGCTTCGGGAATACGAGGAGACAGATGATCTGGTGCGCCGCCTGGTGTACAGCGAGGAGGAGAAGACCCTTCCCTTCGGCCTGGTGTGGGAGCAGTTTTGCGAGATGAATAACGTACCCGGCGCGGACTGGCTGGAAAAAGTATTATAGAGGATGCGGAACTGGAATCAAAACAGCAGATTACCGGACAGCCCCAGAAGGATTTACAGACGCATGTTTTTGCGTTCGGAAATCCTTCTAAGGAAGGGGGCTGGTAGGAAATCTGCGGTACTGGAATAGGAGACCAAGTATGGAAAAACGAATTTTAATTCCCGGCACGGAACTCTTTGTATACCCCATCGGCTTGGGAACCGTGGACGCGGGACTGCGCTGGGACGGCGCGGACGCGGACCGGATTTTTGACACTTATCTGGACCAGGGAGGAAACCTGATTGACTGCGCCCACGTCTATTCGGACTGGGTGCCGGGAGAGAAAGCCAGGGCAGAGCGGGTGCTGGGTGACTGGCTGGCGCGCAGTAAGAAGAGAAACCAGATAGTGCTGATGACAAAAGGCGGCCATCCCGATATGACCGTACCCCATCCGGATCTTCATAAGAGCCGCATGACGCCTGCGGATATGGAGGCGGATTTGGACGGCTCTTTGAAGAAGCTGCGCACGGACTGCATTGATCTCTATTTCTACCACCGGGACAACCGGGAACAGTCCGTGGAGGAAGAGATTGAGACCATGGAGCGTTTTGTAAAGGCCGGAAAGATCCGCTATTACGGCTGCTCCAACTGGGACGCGGACCGCATGAAGGCGGCGGACGCTTACTGCAGGGAGAAGGGATACCGGGGATTTGCGGCGGATCAGAGTTTGATGAATCTGGGCATGAAATATATGAATCCCCTGGAGGATGATACCCTGGGTTATACGCGGGGAGAAGCCTTTGTGTACCATAAGGATAACCCGGAAAACATGGCGATGCCGTATATGGGAAACTGCAGCGGCTTCTTCCACCGCTTTGATTCCAAGGGAGAAGAGGGCGTTCTGGAAAATCCCTACTATACGCCGGGGAATGTGAAGGTAGCCCGGAAAGTGAAGGAACTTAGGGAGCGTTACGAATGTTCCGTGACCCAGGTGGTGCTGGGATATTTCTTCCATCAGCCCTTTGCCTGCGTGCCGCTGTACGGTTCTACTTCCACGGAGCATATCACGGATGCCTGCGGAACTCTGGACGTTTCGTTTACGGATGAAGATTATCAATGGCTGTTGGAGGATTAGCATATGAAATATTATATTCCTGACTGTTTCTGGCCGGTGAAGGACCAGGGGGAATACCTGGGACATGAGGCTATCAGTATTTTAAATACAAACCCGGAGCCGGTACAGGTCCGCATGACACTGTATTTTGAGGACCGGGATAAGATGGAGGGCTTTCTTCTGGAAGTTCCGGCAGAGCGCACCATTCATTTCCACACCTATGACTTGAAGAATGAGGACGGGGAAGGAATCCCCAGAGGAGTGGGCTATGCGGCCGTGCTGGAGTGTGAAGCTCCCGTTACGGTGCAGTATGCCAGAGTGGATGTGACCCAGCCGGAACTGGCTGTTGCTACCACTATGGCGGCGACGCTCCCGGAAATGGCAGAGGGGAAATAAGATCAAAGTGTGTTTAAGAAGACGGAACAGGAGGGGTCGGTTATGAAAAAGATTTACGGGGGCGCCGCGGAACTAATTGGAAATACGCCGCTTATGGAGGCGGGAAATGTGGAGCGGGCTCTGGGACTGAAGGCAAAGCTCTTGCTCAAGCTGGAGTATTTCAATCCGGCAGGCAGCGTCAAGGACCGGGTTGCAAAGGCCATGATTGAGGACGCAGAGGAAAAGGGGCTTTTGAAGGAAGGCTCGGTTATCATTGAGCCTACCTCGGGCAATACGGGCATCGGCCTGGCGTCTATGGCGGCGGTAAAGGGATACCGCATCATTCTCACCATGCCGGAGACCATGAGCATGGAGCGCAGGAATATCCTGAAGGCTTACGGGGCGGAAGTGGTTTTGACGGAGGGCGCCAAGGGAATGGCAGGGGCCATTGCCAAAGCAAAAGAGCTGGCCGAAGAGATCCCGGACAGCTTTATTCCGGGACAGTTTGACAACCCGGCCAACCCGGCTGTACACAGGAGGACTACAGGGCCGGAGATCTGGAGAGATACGGACGGAGCGGTGGATTATTTTGTGGCAGGCGTGGGAACGGGCGGAACCCTGACCGGCGCGGGGGCATATCTGAAGGAACAAAATCCCCAGGTGAAGATTATAGCGGTAGAGCCGGCCGATTCTCCCGTTTTATCGGAGGGAAAGAGCGGCCCCCACAAGATCCAGGGAATCGGAGCGGGCTTTGTGCCGGAGGTGCTGGATACGAATGTATATGACGGGATCGCCAAGGTGGAAAGTGAAGATGCGTTTGCGGCGGCAAAGCTGCTGGCAAAGAAAGAAGGCATTCTGACAGGCATTTCTTCCGGTGCAGCGCTCCACGCGGCGATTCAGATTGCAGGCCGGCCGGAGCAGGAGGGAAAGGTCATTGTGGTCCTGCTTCCTGACAGCGGGGACCGCTATTATTCCACACCGCTTTTTGTGGAATAGGAAAAGAAAGAATGAGGAATTGCCACATGGGAACGAAACTTACGAGAGAGACGGGATTTTAAATTTGAAACCCTGCAGCTTCATGTGGGCCAGGAAGAGCCGGATCCGGCCCAATACCATCCGCCTTTCCGTCGGGACAGAACATATTGACGATATCCTTCAGGATTTGGAAGAGGCATTGAAAGCTGTGGAAGCATAACGCTTGTCTTTGGACGGCGGCCCTTGAGGCCGCTGTCTTTTTGTGGGTTTCGGAAAATATTTACCCAAAAATCTATAAAAAAACCTATAAAAGCAACGCAAAATGTGATAAACTAAGAAAAATGACTGGATCAAACTTGGAGGGATAGCGGTGCTGGCCATTGAACGGAAAAACGAGATCCTATCGATTCTGCAGAAAGAACAGCGGGTCCTGGTGTCGGAGCTGAGTAAAAAATATGACGTGACGGACGAGACGATCCGGCGGGATCTGGAGAAGCTGGAGAGCGAGGGCTATGTAAAGCGTACCTACGGAGGCGCCGTCCTGAACAAAAATACCAATGTAGATATGCCCCTGCGCATCCGGGAGAAGACTAACCGGAGCGAGAAGCAGATCATTGCCAAGCTGGTTCACGATCTCATTGAGGAAGGAGATCGGATTATGCTGGATGCTTCTTCCACTTCCCTGATGATTGCCAAGGAGCTGAAGGAGAAGGGGAAGCTGACGGTGATCACCAACTCCGTGGAGGTGCTGATTGAGCTGGCAGGGCACGAAGGAATCCAGGTGATCTCCACCGGAGGGAATCTGAATGAGACCTCCCTGTCCCTGGTGGGAAATGCAGCCCAGAAGGTGCTGAACGGGTATCATGTGGACAAGGCGGTTCTTTCCTGCAAGGGCATTGATATCAAAAACGGCCTGACGGATTCCAACGAGCTGGACAGTGACATCAAGAATGTGATGTATTCCTGTGCAGATACGGTGATTCTGGCAGTGGACAGCAGCAAGTTTGAGCGGGTGTCTTTCGTGAAGACCATGCAGATGAA
>ERZ777305.2109-NODE-2109-length-18654-cov-12.931233_pt1 | contig 18654 bp, 12 predicted proteins | sample MGYA00374965_ERZ777305 | MGnify/ENA primary metagenome ERZ777305 (study PRJEB29328, sample SAMD00013331) | mouse gut metagenome | study: EMG produced TPA metagenomics assembly of the Metagenome analysis of fecal microbiota from mouse which was promoted... | reverse complement strand
TCAGTTGAGCCTATTTTTTCGGTTCAGTTTTTTCATAGATTACTTGACACTACCCGAAATATGTCACATTATTCCGCAAGTATTTTTTTCGCATCTGTTACCTTGGGATGTTCACTGCCGTAGAACTGCTCCAGAACGGGCGCAGCTTTCTTTAAGTACTGCCTTTCTTTTTCCCTGTCTCCCAGTTGTCTCCATGCCCTGGACAGGTTATTTTCAGTTTCCGCAAGCCCCAAGCTGCCCAGTTTCTCCGCAATAGGCAGCGCTTCCTCCAGACACGAGAGCGCCTCCCTGGGTTTCTCCCACTCCAGATACATAACGCCTATATTGTTGAGTATCCTGAGCCTGTCAAATTCGTGCCCCGGCTGCTGTCTGAAAATATCCAGAGCCTCCGTGTAACGTTTGAGCGCCTCCTCCCTGCGGCCTGCCTTATTATAGGCCAAGGCAAGTTCCTCCACACATATTGCATATTCTCCGTCCAATACGTTGAGCCAAAAGTTCCGCGCCTGTTTACAGGCTTCCTCCAGCTGCTCTACTCCAAATCCCTCATCTCCCCTGTGCGCCGCCAGTGAACCTCTGCTAAGCAGGCACTCATAGCGGGCAAGCATCCCGCCGGATTGCTGTATACATTTTTCCGTCTCGTCCAGAATGCGCTCGGCTTGTTCAAACTGCTTTACGGCAATATAGTAGCTTATAAGGTGGAGCAATGTCTCCTGCATGATCCGCCCCTCTCTCCACCCTTCCTTCTTACCGGTTTCATACCCTTTAAGGAGCCACTCGCCGAGTGCCACAACATCTCCCCGCTGTACCGCTATGAGAGCCTGCATATGACATACCAATACATATACAAATTTTTCTCCCTCATATTTTTTTAGTTCTCTCAGCATCTCCTCCGTTTCTTCCAACTTCTTGCCGTTATAGTACGCCATGGCAAGCTGATTGGCCAGCATTGCCTTTTCCACTGCCCTAAGTTCCTGGCAACCCTCCAAGAACCGATACTCCTCTTTCAGCTTGTCCAACTCACTGTAATTGTAGTTACACAGCAGGATACACAGAACAGCTCTTGCCTTTATACCCAGCGGACCGCTTTTCTCTTTCACCAGCACCAGCCTTTCCAGCTCTTCCCCTGACGGTCCGAAATTGTTAAACCGGATTACATACGCCATCAGTGCAAGTTCCGACAGCAGCGTGCTGCATTTCCCTGTCAGATTTAAGCACAGACTGGGAATTAATACCGTGGTCTCCATAAGTCCCGTATCAAAGTTCTTCCAACTGCTCTCCCAGTCAAACACCATGGATGAAACGTTTTCTATCTTGAAACCTCTGCCGGATCGTTCCCATGCTTCCGCCAGGCTTTCCAGAAAAGGAGTAATCTCGCTCTCCTTTACTCCCCCGCTGCGCACACATTCCGCAATAAAAGGGTGCATCGAGTATCCGCTCTCATGTTCTTCCAGCCACCCTGTCTCATACAACCGCTTCAGCGCCTCCCGCACATCTGATCCGGGAGTGAGAAAACCCTGCAAATAATTCTCCGCAAACTCTGGCGTATAATTCTGATGGGGCAGCACGGAAAATATCCGCAGTAGACCTTTCATGTCCTTTTTCAGCTTAGAGTCCGCATATATCCTGCGATACATCTGCTGCAGGTCTCCATACATATCCTGTTTCTGTATGGAGACAGGCATGATTCCCCTGTTCAGGCGCTCCCGCAGCTGCGGCAATGTCCATCCTCTGTCCGCCGCGGCGCGTCCCAACAGACGCAGCATCAATGTATGCCGCCAGATATCCTGTTCCAGAATGGCTTTCAGAATCCCTTCGTCCTCCGCGTCCATCGCTTTTTCATAATTATCCTGAAAGATCAGCCGGGCTGCGCTCCGGCCGGGCAGTGGAACGGAATATGTCGTAAAGCCATCAAACTCCTGGCAACGGGAGGTGACAAAGACTGTAGCGGGAAGCGATTCCAATATGGCAAGCTCCTCACTCCTGTTTTGATCCATATTGTCAATGGCAACCAATACTCTGTCCTCTTCATGCATGCGAATGCATGCCAGGGCTTCGCAAAAATTATCCTCCATATTGGCGCCGCGTATCTGCGGGAACGCCTTGACAAAGCTTGCGGACAGGCTCCCCTCATATTGAATCGCGCAGATATAATCAACCAGCGTTTCTTCCTCACAATATTTTAAGAGCTGACGAATCAGCTCTGTCTTGCCGATACCTCCCATGCCGCTTACCAGATATTTGCCGCCGTGGAGCAACATCCTGCGCAGGTCAAACATCTCCTTTTCCCGTCCAAAGAAATGTTGCCAGGGAAGAGGCGAACTGCACAGCTCCGTATTCCTGCCAGTCAGAAATATGGCTTTTCCCTGGTTTTTTTCCTCCATAATGTATGTCCTGCCAAGGTTCTCAATATGCAGTGAAGAGTCCTGCCTGAGCCGGGACATGGCGCTCTCCCCTTCTCCGTTTCCGGCAAGGGCATGAAATGTCAATAATGTAAGAAACCATCCGCAGAAAAAAGCGCATCCATTATCGCCGTATCTCTCAAATTCCTCTCTCTGCTCCATGGCCCTGCCAAAAAAGAGTTTGGCCTCCTGGGAAAAGTACCCGTCCCACTCTGCGATAAGATCAAGATAACCGGGTAATTTCTGACAAAATACCCCATAACTGTACTCGCGTGCCAACAGCATATCCATAAACTGCTGTATCTGTCGAAACACAGACTCAGAATCAGCCGCATTAAGGATTTCTTCCGCGTACTCCCCATATAAACCCATACGCGTGCTTCTGTTACACACATCCGAAGTATAGCGGTTGCGCCCGCCGTCATTTCTCCAGATCTGTTTTCCACATTTACGGTTTCTAAAATCAAGCAGGATGTTTTCCCGCCAGAACTTAGTCAGCGTAAGCCCCACACGGTTTTTCCTGTTGATAATCCCGGCAGAATACACAGGATAATCATTGATAGTGAGAAACTGATAAATACTTTTTAACGAAAGTATATCTGATTTCATCTATTGTCACCTGCCCTGGGTATATTAAGTACCTGTCCCGCCCGAATGCACTCCGGACTTTTGATACTGTCCTTATTGGCCTCGTAAATAACTGTCCAGAGTTTTCCGTCTCCGTAGATTTTGTCCGCAATTCTCCAAAGCATGTCCCCTTTCTGTACTATGTAAGTATTTTCAATGGTTACAGCTACGGGGGTCTTGGAAACCGGCGTTTCCCAAACTGCCGATGTCGCGCCCGGCAGCCGGATCATCAGCCGCTGTCCCGCATAGAGCCTGCTGGGATTTTTGATCACTGCCTTATTGTCATTATAAATGGTCCTCCAGCTATCACCCTGTCCGTAGAATTTCACAGCTATCTTCCACAGGCTGTCATTGCGCTCTACAATATATATAACGTAATCCTGCTGGGGAATCTCTGTGGGAACAACAGGAACGGGAATGGCACTGTTTCCGGTATTATTGCCATTGCTGTTATTGTTGTTGGTTCCACCATTTGCGTTATTATTGTTATTATTATTGTTATTATTATTGTTATTACTATCGTTATGATCACCCGCATTGCCTCCGGCATTGCTTTCAATAACATAGTTCTGCGCCGCGCGTTTCAAAACGCCCCCCTCGGTGCGGAACTCAATACCCAGCGTATGGGTTCCTGTGCCGCCTTCCGCCAAGGTCTGATTCATGATCGTGATCCTGGTACTCCCTGCCTCGGAGGTATAATCCTGTCCCTCCGTCAGTTTCCGTCCGTCTATGTATACATCCCGAAACTGGGAATATTCACCTTGAGAGACCAATGTCTGTACTCCGTTTCCACCAAGGTTTTCCACGTTAAAACCCGTTACCGGCTGAGTGATATCATAGCCGGCATCCGTGGACACACTCACGTTACTGTCCGTATTGTCCAAAACCGTTAATATCAGTTCCGCATATGAGGGGAGATAAGCGGGATTGCTGTACACCGCCATCACTGTGATTTTAAACTCACCCGTTTCCGTGGGCACGCCATAGATTTCTCCGGTAGCCGGATACATCTGCAGCCCATCTGCCAGCCTTCCCTCCACCACTGAAAAAGTGACTGTGTTGTCCGGGTCCGTATTGTTTGTTTCCACCGTGTAGGAGTACGGTACATATTTAACCCTGACCACATCTTCCATATTCAGGTCGGGCGTAGTGGTGATGATTCCCGGCATGCCCGTTGTATTGCTGCGGGTCAGGGTAACGCTGTAAGCCACTCCCAGGGGCATTTCCGTCAATTCCGTCTCATCGGGAAGATTTTGCCATACAGTCCCAGATACAATTGGCAGATAGACCACCTTATCCAGATTGGGTGGGCATTGTATCGCAGTCAAACTGTCACACCAACGGATCAGCCTGGCTATGTCTGCCGCCTGGGAGGTATCAAAGCTGCTGATATCAAGGCTTGTCAAGCTGCTACAGCCGGAAAACATAGTCTCCATCCTTGTTACATTGGAGGTGTTAAAGTTTCCAACGTCCAGACTTTGCAATCCGGCACAACCGCTAAACATATCTCGCATATCTGTAACATTATGGGTTGCAAAAGAACTGAGGTCCAAAGCGTTCAAGCCTGTACACCCGCAAAACATCTGCCACATATTTGTCACACTGGCCGTATTGAAACCGCTGACATCCAAATTCGTCAGTGCGCTGCATCCATAAAACATACTGTGCATAGACGACACGTTTCCTGTGACGAAACTGCTGACATCTAAACCGGACAGACTGCTGCACTCTTGAAACATTGCCGACATGTCAGTCACATTGGCTGTAGCAAAGCCACTGACATCCAGATCTGTCAGACGGCTGCAACCCCTAAACATATAAGACATATTTGTAACATTGCTCGTGTTAAAACCACTGACATCCAGATTGGCCAAACTGCTGCACTCTTGAAACATGCCATGGGTATCCGTCAGATTATCTGTGGCAAATCCACTCAGGTCCACACTGGTCATATTCTCGCATCCCGAAAAGAAGTAAGATGCGTCTGTCATTCCTGTCACACTGATTTCTGCGGACTTTATCTCGCTGCTGTAAGGTGACCAGGCAGAATTAGAGCTTGAACGGTCTCCCGTTCCCGTCACCGTCAATTTGCCAGCCGCGTCAATTACCCAGCTGATGGTCCCATCCGTCCCACTGGCAATATCGCCCGCACCCGCCACCACTTTTTTAGCCAGTGTAGCATTGCAAAACTCTTGACTCAGCTGCTGGATCTCTGTTCCGCTTACGTTAACAAAAGTTTCCGGCAAATCCACCGTTACGGCCCCCATTGACTGAGGAGTCTTGAGCGTTTCCAAGCCGAGGCATCCGGACAGCATGGAATTTGTGTTTGTTACATTGTCAAGGATAAGACCGCTCAGATCCAAATCCGTCAAGCCATTACAAGCCGCAAACATGGATGCCGTATTTGTCACGTTACTGGTATCGAAGCCGCTTACATCCAGGCTCGTCAAGCTGGTGCAGCCCAAAAACATTCCACCCATGTTGGTAACATTGCCGGTAGAAAAACCGCTTACATCTATGCTCACCAAGCCTGTACAACCATAGAACATGGAACTCATGTCTGTCACATTGCCGGTAGAAAAACCGCTCAGATCCACACTCACCATATTTCCGCAGCCGTAAAACAAAAAGGACGCATCCGTCATTCCCGTAACGCTGACTTCTGCAGAAGTGATCTGCCCACAGTAAGGCCCCCATGCAAAGCTTGTGTCCGAGAGTCTCTGAGACAAATCTCCTGTTCCTGTGACTGACAATTTGCCAGCCGCGTCAATTACCCAGTTAATGTTTCCGTCTGTCCCACTGGCAATATCGCCTGCGGCTAACGGCATCATCTGCTCACTGACAGCATCCCCGCCGGACGAAGATTCCTGCTGTTTCTCTGCTGACACTGTCGTTCCTAATAGCGCCAGCAATACTATCATGCATACCGTCAATACTTTTTTTCTGATCGTACCCATAACTGCTCTCCTCCAAAGTACAAATTATTTTAATGACAAATTTACACTCTGTTTTCTTTCATTACATCTTTTTAATATACACTGTTTGACATTATATCATTTCCATTTTTTACATTCAATAAAGCTGTCTTTTCTTGACAATTTTGTTCAATAATTTGTCTTTTTTGTTCACAAACCCATTAAAGGGCTGACTTCAAGTTCTTTGAATACTTCAAACAAAAATCTTTACAAAAATTTAACAGGCATCCCGGCTCGCAATTCATTGCATTTTCTGTCTTTCTGTCGTATAATGTCAGAGAATGCTTAAAGTTAAGCATCTTCTCATAGATTTAAATAGTAACACGCAATACACATAATTTATCCAGAAAGGATGATCTACATGAGTAACAACTGTATGAGCTGCGGCGCGGAATGTATGCGTCTCCCCGAATACACCCTGGGCATCGACATCGGTTCCACCACGGTCAAGATCGCCATATTAGATAAAGAACACGGAATCCTGTTTTCCGATTACGAACGGCACTACGCCAATATCCGGGAGACGTTGGCCGCTCTGCTGCAAAAAGCCTATGAACAACTGGGCAATGCCCAGTTGCACCCCATGATCACCGGCTCCGGTGGACTTACTCTGGCAAACCACCTGGGCGTACCCTTTACACAGGAAGTCATCGCCGTGGCCACTGCCTTAAAGGAACTGGCCCCCAAGACAGACGTAGCCATCGAGCTGGGCGGCGAGGATGCCAAGATCATCTACTTTGAGGGCGGCAACGTGGAGCAGCGCATGAACGGCATCTGCGCCGGAGGCACAGGCTCCTTTATCGACCAGATGGCCTCCCTGATCCAGACGGACGCGGCAGGCCTGAACGAATATGCAAAAAACTATCAATCCCTGTACACCATCGCCGCCCGCTGCGGCGTGTTTGCAAAAACCGATATCCAGCCTCTGATCAATGAGGGCGCTACCAAGGAAGACCTGGCGGCCTCCATTTTTCAGGCTGTGGTCAACCAGACCATCTCCGGGCTGGCCTGCGGTAAACCCATCCGGGGACATGTGGCTTTTCTGGGAGGACCTCTGCACTTTTTGTCGGAGCTGAAAAAAGCCTTTATCCGCACGCTGAAACTGGATGAAGAGCATATCATGGATACGGATAATTCCCACCTCTTTGCCGCCATGGGGTCGGCCATGAACGCCAAAGAGGATGTCAGCTACACCATGGAGGAGATGGTTGCCAAGCTATCCGGTGAGATCAAGATGGAGTTTGAAGTGGAGCGCATGGAACCCCTCTTTGCCACCCAGGAGGAATACGACGAGTTTCAGGCACGCCATGCCATGCACAAGGTAGCCGCCGGGGAGCTGGCCTCCTACCACGGCAACGCCTTTCTGGGAATTGACGCAGGCTCCACCACCACCAAGATCGCTCTGGTGGGGGAGGACGGTTCCCTGCTTTACTCCTTTTACAGCAACAATGACGGTAGTCCGCTCAAGACGGCCATCCGCTCACTGAAAGAGATCTACCAGCAGCTGCCGGAGGATGTGCAGATCGTCCGCTCCTGCTCTACCGGCTATGGCGAGGCTCTGATGAAGGCCGCTTTCCTGTTGGACGACGGGGAGGTGGAGACCGTGGCCCACTACTACGCCGCCGCCTTTTTCAATCCCCGGGTGGACTGTATTCTGGATATCGGCGGACAGGACATGAAATGTATCAAGATCAAGAATCAGACCGTGGACAGCGTACAGCTCAACGAGGCATGTTCCTCCGGCTGCGGCTCCTTTATTGAGACCTTCGCCAAGTCCCTGAACTACAGCGTCCAGGATTTCGCCCAGGCCGCCCTGTTCGCCCAGCATCCCATCGACCTGGGTACCCGCTGTACCGTTTTTATGAATTCCAAAGTGAAACAGGCCCAAAAAGAAGGAGCCAGCGTGGCGGATATCTCCGCCGGTCTGGCTTACTCTGTGATCAAAAACGCATTATTTAAGGTAATCAAGGTGTCCGATGCCTCAGAGCTGGGCCGGGAGATCGTAGTCCAGGGCGGCACTTTCTACAATGACGCCGTACTGCGCAGTTTTGAGAAAATAGCGGGCTGCCAGGCTATCCGGCCGGATATCGCCGGCATCATGGGAGCTTTCGGTGCCGCCCTGATCGCCAGGGAACGCTATACACAGTGCCGCGCCGTACACACAAACGATAATCCTTGTGATAATTGCAGCATGGGCAAGGACGAAAACTGCGGCGGCAATGACAGAGAGACTTTAAATAACGCTTGTTGTGAAATCAGTGGCGATGTCTGTGACAATGGAAGCACAGATTACCAGACTTCCATGCTCACCTACGAGCAGATCTGCAATCTGCAGTTTGAGACCAGCATGGCCAAATGCAAGGGCTGCACCAACAACTGCCGGCTGACCATCAACAAATTTTCCGGCGGCAGACAGTATATATCCGGCAACCGCTGCGAGCGGGGTATCGGTGGGCAGAAGAACGCTCACAATGTGCCCAACCTCTTTGAGTACAAGCTAAAGCGTCTGTTTGCGTACGAATCCCTGCCCGCCGATGAAGCGCCCAGAGGCACCGTAGGTATCCCCCGAGTGCTGAATATGTATGAAAACTATCCTTTCTGGCATGTATTTTTCACCAGTCTGGGATACCGGGTAGTGTTGTCTCCCGTGTCCACCCGACAGATATACGAGTTGGGTATCGAGTCCATTCCCAGCGAGTCCGAGTGCTATCCGGCCAAGCTGGCCCACGGACATGTGAGCTGGCTCATCAAGCAGGGCATCAAGTTCATCTTCTACCCGGCGCTCTTCTATGAGAGAAACGAGTTTGGAGAGGCCAACAACCATTACAACTGCCCCATTGTGACTTCCTATTCGGAGAATATCAAGAACAATGTGGAAGAGATAAAAAGTGAAAATATTACTTTCCGCAACCCATTCATGGCCTTTACCAGCCAGGAGACCATTGCCGACGCCCTGATTCAGGAATTCACCGAAATCCCGGCTCAGGAGGTGCGCCAAGCCGTGACAAAAGCCTGGGAAGAGCTGGAAAAAGCACGCCAGGATATGCGGGATAAGGGCGAGGAAACCCTGCAATACTTAAAGCAGACCGGAAAAAGGGGGATCGTGCTGGCGGGCCGGCCCTACCATATTGACCCGGAGATCAACCACGGTATCCCGGAACTGATCACCTCCTATGACATAGCCGTGCTGACGGAGGACTCCATCTCCCATCTGGCAGACCCGGAACGGCCCTTGATCGTCTCCGATCAGTGGATGTATCATTCCCGGCTGTATGCCGCTGCCAGCTATGTAAAGCTAGTGGATAATCTGGACTTGATCCAGCTCAACTCCTTTGGATGCGGACTGGACGCTGTGACCACCGATCAGGTAAACGATATCCTGTCCGGCTCGGGCAAGATCTACACCTGCCTGAAGATCGACGAGGTGAACAATCTGGGAGCGGCCAGAATCCGTGTGCGCTCCCTACTCTCCGCCATCCGTGTAAGAGAACAAAAAGCGGAGCAGCGCGCCATTCATTCCAGCGCCATCAGGAAAGTACAGTTTACCGAGGAAATGCGCAAGGACTATACGATCCTCTGCCCCCAGATGTCTCCTATACACTTTGACATTTTTGAGAAGGCATTTGCCGCCTGTGGCTACCATTTTGAGGTACTTACCAACGACAACAAGCATTCTGTGGACGTAGGACTGAAATATGTGAACAATGACGCCTGTTATCCATCCCTGCTGGTGGTGGGACAGATCATGGAGGCCCTGCTCTCCGGCAAGTATGACTTGAACAAAACAGCTGTTATCATGACCCAGACCGGAGGCGGCTGCCGGGCCACCAACTATATCGGTTTTATCCGCCGGGCATTGGAAAAGGCCGGTATGGAACAAATTCCGGTAATCTCCCTGAATCTGGGCAGTATTGAAACCAACCCCGGATTTCACTTGAATCTGGATCTGCTCATGAGAGCTGCGCTGGCCGCCCAGATCGGCGACATCTTTATGCGCTGCATCTACCGGATGCGCCCCTATGAAGAAGTTCCCGGCAGTGTGGAGGCTCTACACCAGAAATGGCTGAAAGTAGCCCAGGATTATGTGTCCGCAAAGCATATCAACCTGGCGAAATTCCCCGGCATGTGCAGGAAGATGATCCGGGAGTTTGACTCCATCCCTCTCCGGGATATCAAGAAACCCCGGGTAGGTATTGTAGGCGAGATTCTGGTAAAGTTCTCCCCTGCGGGCAACAATCATCTGGTGGAACTGCTGGAGGCCGAGGGCGCGGAGGCCGTGGTCCCCGACTTGATGGATTTTATGCTGTACTGTTTCTACAACCAGATTTACAAGGCGCAGCATCTGGGTACCAGCAAAAAAGCCGCAAGACTCTCCTCTCTGGGCATCTGGGCCATTGAGCATATCCTCCGGGGAGCTGCGGCAAAGGCTTTTGCCAAGAGCAGACATTTTGACCCGCCCACCCCCATCCGGGAGATCGTGGAATACGCCAAGCCCATTGTTTCCATCGGCAATCAGACCGGGGAGGGCTGGTTCCTCACCGGGGAAATGGTGGAACTGATTCATGAAAATGTGCCTAACATCGTCTGCACCCAGCCTTTCGGCTGTCTGCCCAACCATGTGGTAGGCAAGGGCGTGATCAAGGCACTGCGGAAAGCTTACCCGGCGTCCAACATCGTGGCCATCGACTATGATCCCGGTGCCAGCGAGGTAAACCAATTAAACCGCATCAAACTGATGTTATCCACCGCAAACAAGAATCTGGAGCAGTAAACGCATAAGAGGCAGGGAATGAGATTATTCCCTGCCTCTTACTGTTATGGCTTACTAACTACAATAACATCTGTTCCTTTTTCCTCAAGAGGCGTTATATGCTCCTCAAGACAGTCCCAATCCGTGATTACAAAATCAAAGATTTCCGTTTCACAGACCTTGATAAATGAGTCCACCCCAATTTTGGCGCTTGGCATCAACAGACATTTTCTCCTGCTGTTTTTGATCACCATCCGCTGAAATGCCGCTGTTTCATCTGTTCCGTTGGAAAGGCCAAAGTCGGCTGTCAGGCCTGCTCCGGTGATAAAACAGAGGTCGAAATGCATACGACTGACAAATTCTACGGCCAGACTGTCCACCAGCGAACCACTCTGTCGCATCTTTCCCCCTGCAAGATAAACGTCGATATTTTCAAAATCCCTAAGCTCCTTTCCAATATCCACAGAATTGACCACCACGGTATAGCGCCTGTCTCTGGGCAGGAAAGATATCATAAGATATCCCAGCGATCCGCCTGTCAAGTACACCGTTTCATTCTCACCAATCATTTCCGCCGCTCTGCAAGCGATTGCCTTATAGTTATCAAATACAGGCATTTCCTCAAATTTGCGGTCCACCGGCGGTCTCACGCTGACCGGCTGCAGTAGGATCGCTCCTCCGTGTGTTCTTTTACAGATACCTCTCTGCTCTAACAGCCGCAGATCCCTTCGGGCGGATTCATCGGATATCTGATATTCCTGTGTAATCTCCGCTACAGTGATCTTGCCGTTTCTTCTGATGGTGTCCACAATTTTCTGGTGACGTTCTTCCATAAAGATCATATCTTATACCTCCTCGCATAATGTCTATCAGGCCTGATAAATATATCATACAGCGCATTCAGTAATAAGTCAACATATTTCAAACTTTTCTTTCACATTCGGAACCAATTCAACATCCGCGACAGCTCCACAACGCATGTGAGGTAAATCCGTTCACTAAGCATATCTTCAATCATCTCAATTAAAGATCAGTACTCTCTCCGATAACTCAACTCATTCGGCAACAAATCAACACTATCCGTTATGGCAAAACATACATGGTCATCAGGCATTTCCCATATTACTGCGTCCAGCATGTGCGCGCCTTGGGATGCCATGTGCGCATTGACACTGACATAGTTACTGTGTTTCGCAAACGCCTAATCTATGCCATTAGAAAAAGGAGGCAGATGCCTCCTTTTTTGTACATACTTTTCTATTCTATGGTTCACTCCAAAGGTTTTCCCGTGAGCAACTCATACCCCTGTAGATACTTCTCTATAGTCTTATCCACGATCTCCTGGGGCAGTTCCCAGTTATGCTCATGGCTCTTGAGCCAATCACGGGCAAACTGCTTGTCAAAGGAGGGCTGGGCGTGACCCGGCTCATATCCCTCTGCAGGCCAGAAACGGGAGGAATCCGGGGTCAGCATTTCATCTCCCAGCACAATATTTCCATTCTCATCCAGCCCAAACTCAAACTTCGTATCCGCGATAATTATGCCTCGGGTCAGCGCGTACTCGGCACATTTCTTGTACAGGGCAACCGTGTAGTCACGCAATTTCTCTCCGTACTCGCGCCCCTTTCCAGGGAAACGTTTCTCCAGATATTCCACGCTCTGCTCAAAGGATATGTTCTCATCATGATCGCCTATCTCCGCCTTGGTAGAGGGCGTATAGATAGGCTCCGGCAGTTTATCGGACTCCTTTAACCCCTCCGGCAGCCGGATACCGCACACGGTACCGTCCTTCTGATAGCTGGCCCAGCCGCTGCCTGTGATATAACCTCTCACTATGCACTCCACCGGCAGCATCTCCAGCTTACGGCACATCATGCTGTTGCCGTCAAAGCGCTCCTGTCGAAAAAACTCGGGCATATCTTTCACATCCACTGAGATCATGTGGTTGGGTAGTATATCGCTGGTCATATCAAACCAGAATTTGGACATCTGAGTCAGCACAGCGCCCTTTTTCGTAACCTGATTTTTCAAGATCACATCGAAACAGCTGATGCGGTCTGTGGCAACCATGATCAGAGTATCCCCATTGTCGTAGATCTCCCGTACTTTTCCTTCCTTTATCGGCTTTAATTCCTGCATCTTTTCTCCTCCTGTTTTATGATCCGCATATCCCCTGCCTCACACATTCCCGTGATAAACACAGGGCCACTCGGGCATCTCCATGTTTATCATCGCGCTGCCGGGAATTTGCTGTTTTATGTTCCGCTTAACCCCATTTTAACGATTTCTCACGTATCCCGCAATAACGGAATATTCACATTTTACACCAAAATTCTACCCGTGGTTGTATTCCGGTCCAGCCACTATTGTATACTATTTTTTCCAATAATGCAACCAAAAGACACCCGAGAGCAAATACGGCCAGCGCATTAATCCTGATACACATTCTTAAAGGCCCTGTACGTCTTGCCCATCCCCTCCTCCAGAGAGGTGTATACCAGCCCCAGCTCCCGCAGGCTTTTACCGTTGTCATATAATTCCGTCTCCTGCTCCCTGACGGCAAAGGGCAGCGGTATTCCCTGCCTCTGCGCCTGCTCCGCGGACATGGGCATTTCCCGTACAGGCCCATCGCATATCTGTAACAGAGTATCTGCCAGACGACCATATGTCACCGGCTCCCCCATGCAGATATTATAGGCTTTTCCGTAAGTCAACGGATTGCAAAGGCATTGCCGTATTGCTTCCGCGGCGTCCTTCACATACACCAGCTGAAACTTTCCGTCCGCGTCCGTGATCCTCGGCAATATCTGCTGCCGCACCATCATCTGAATAAACAGAGACTCTCTGGGAGCATAGTTATAGGGGCCATAGAGAATCCCCGGGCGCACCACGGTCCATGCCACTCCCTGCTCCCCGCATACCTGCCGCAATTCTCTCTCCAGCGCAACTTTCCCGGCGATATAGGCACCTGCCTCTCCGGGCAGAATCCTCTCCTCATAAGGAGCATCCTCCGCCTTGTATCCTCCCGTTCCCCGGCGGTATACATCCACAGTGCTGACAAAAATATACTGGCCGGGCTTAACCGTCATATTTTCCAGCACACACCTGATATCACCCGGCTCATAGGCGCAAAAATCCACCACCGCGTCGTAATCTCCGGGCAGTTCCCGCCAAAGGGCCGGATCTCTGCGGTCTCCTTTTATCTGCGCCGCCCCCAGCTCAGCCATGGAATAGGTGCCCCGGTTTACCACTGTGATTTCCTGCTGCTTTACAGTCAGCATCACAAACACTCTGCCATAAAAATAGCTGCCGCCGATCACCAGAACTTTCATTTCATCCCCACTCCCCTTATTTCATATACAGTCCTATAACTTCCATATTGGCGTCATATCCCACCTGAAATGTCACATATTGTTTTTCATACTGGGCTTTGACCATGACCACCGCATAGTCCTCTCCCTCGATCTTCTGACCGTTAACCTCGGTGCCATTTACCTGCACGAAAGCCCCGGCGCTGCCATAGGTTTCATCGCAGGCTGACTTAAGCTCCTCCGTGGGTAACACCTCTTTCATATCCTCCCGGAATGTTTCATACACCCGCTCATATTCTTCCGCGTTCAGCCATTCCACGATCTGCATTGCCTGCTGCTCCAGCTGTTCCTGCTGAAAAACTTCCGCCAGGGGTATCTTAGCGCCTCCGCAGCCTGTCAACAAAAATGCCGCTATCATCACGGCCAGTACCATTCTTATTTTTCCCTTCATGTCACCGTTTTTCTCCTTCCGTCTTCTGTCTCTTTTCCGTCTTCTGTCGCTTTTCCCTCTGCCACCGCATATATTCTTCCTCGCATCGCTGAAACACACCCTCATTCTCAAGCCTGTCATGCCAACGGCACCAGATTTCTTTCAATAACAGTTGATATGGTTTCCAGTCCTGCTCCATCTCCTCCCGGGTATAATGCTGTAGACAGTGCCTATCCCGCCTGCCCTCCAGATACCGGCCTCCTTTGGGGCGCCTCTCATAGGGCAGAGCGCACCCGTTCTCCGTAAAAGCAACGCATTCCCCCATAGCGTCCACACCGATAAATGTAAAACATTTATGCCGCATACGGATATAATAGCACGGTCCTGCTTTTCCGGTAAAAGAATCTATGGCACACTGGCTATTTCTCAGCCAGCTCTCCAACTCCGAACCGCTGGGCAGTCCGTCCCGGTCTTTCCCGCTGCTTTGTTTTGAACAGTCCCGCCTTACGCCTTCCCGTTCATCCCTCTCTTCAAAAGCCGCCCGTGCCAGCTCCCTCAGCATATCCTCCGGCGACAGACTGCATCCGTTTGCCTTGCAGCATGCCCCTCCGCAGCTCCTGCAGAGTTCCGCGCTCTCATATCCTTTATCCATCACACTCACCTTCGTCAACGCATTTTATTCATTATACACCAGAAACCTTTGCCCCGTCAAATATGCAGAGAAAACCATCCCGGGCTGTTCTGTTTTGCCACTCCCTTCAGGCATAAGTGCATCAAAATGGTCAACAGGTTGTTGGAAAATGTGCGAAAGCCTCTCTCTGTTAGCTTGAACTGCAACTGTTCCCGTATTCTCTCAATAGGCTGCGGGTACAGGTCCAGCGTTTCTAACACCACTGCCTCCTCCGGCGTAATGGGAGGCATCGCATGTCCCTCATTGGCTTTGTCCCTGTTTGGTATGCAACACGCCAGCTTATCGGGAAAGGACTGGCGCAGTCCCTCCATAAAGTCTTTGGGAGATAAGAAGACCAGCGCGCCGTCCTTGACCAATTTGTTACAGCCGTCGCTGAGCCTGTCCGTGATCCTCCCCGGAACCGCATAGACTTCCCGGCCCTGTTCAAGTGCCATATCCACCGTTATCAACGTGCCGCTCTTCTGCCGTGCCTCCACCACTACCAGCACATCAGCCAGCCCGCTTACGATCCGGTTCCGCGGTGGGAAGAGCTGAGGCTTGGGAGCCGTGCCCGGTGCATAGATGGAGAGTATACCTCCCTGTACCAACATACGGTCATAGATGGGGCGGTTATCCTTGGGGTAACATATGTCTACGCCGTTTCCCAGAATGGCATAGGATTCCCCTCCAGCGTTCAAAGCCGCCAGTTGACTGACTCCGTCAATCCCTCTGGCCATGCCGCTGATCACCTGTATCCCCGCCTCCCCCAGCTCCTTTCCCAGCTCCGTGGCTATAAAGCGCCCGTAATCCGAACATTCCCGGGCTCCTACCACCGCTACTGCCAGTTTTTCGGTCTGCGGCATCTGTCCCTTATAGTAGATACAGAAGGGGTGGTCGGGAATATGCCGTAAACGCTCCGGATACTCCTTATCTGCCGTGCACACGCATGATATATGTTTTTCCCGCAGTCTCTCATACTCCCGGTCCAGATCCCAGGTTCCCCGCGTTTCCAAAAGTTTTGACGCTTTGCCTTTTTCAAGCACCATCTCCAGATGTTTTTCCCCGGCTCCATATACGGCAGCGCCTGTTCCGAACGCCTCGATAAGACGTTCCCGCCCCGCCGCTCCAATGCCGTCCACGTTAGCCAGCCAATATAGATATTTGTCCATTTTTCCTCACTTTCCCCCGCATGTCCTCTCCGTGAACCGATAGGCCAGCGCCTCGCTGAGATGTTCCTCCCCTATGCGCTCCGAATGATCCAGATCCGCAATGGTCCTGGCCACCTTCAAAACCCGGTGATAGGTTCTCGCGCTTAGGTCCAGCTGCCTGTACGCCAGTTCCATAAGCCGCTTTTCTTTCCCGCCAAGCTCACAGAAACGCTCCAGCTCTGCCGTATCCATATCTCCGTTAAAAGAGTACTGCTTGTTCCGAAAACGCTCTTCCTGAACAGTTCTTGCCTCTATGACCCGCTGCCTTATCCGCCGGCTGCTCTCTCCCTGTCCCATGGACTGCAGCTTATCCAATTCGATGCGGCCGGTCTCCACATACATGTCTATGCGGTCCAGCAGCGGCCCGGAAAGACGGCTCCAATATTTTTTCAGTTCCGGCTCACTACAGCGGCATCTGTTTTTATCGGGAAAATACCCGCATTTGCATGGGTTCATCGGTATAACGAAATTGATACAATTCAACGATGCACCCCCCAATGCACCCCCTCAAACAGCCCCTAATGAAAATTTCTCCATAATAAAAGCACACCCTTTCGAGTGTGCTTTTATTATGCTTTGGATTAATCTGAACTGGAAGCGCCATTTTTCCCCTCTCTATCATTAGCAAGCGAATTTGCGCATGAAAAGGCTACAATCAAACTGCTTATTATTCCACCTACCTTTCCTCCCGTATTCCGCATTTTCAATTTGCATCTTCTACAAAAAGTCTTCTCATCGATTAACAATTTCCCGCAGGATTTACATCGCCGTACTTTTTCAATCTCATTCATTATCATTATCCTCCGCATCAATATAAAAAATATCCTTATCGTTTTGCCCCAACACAGCTTCACAAGAACTTATTGCCGCAAGCATCTCTTTGGGCTGATTTATCCAAAAATCAACATTTTCTCCATTATATGGATAGTTTTTATGTATCAGTTCTAAGGCCGTAAATTTACCATCTCCAATTTTTCTTTCTGCCAAAGTTTGCAATTGGTACTGGTACTGCCCAAGAATACGATTAACATCAGCATTTTTCCCCCTGAGATTAAGCAGGTATACTCGCAATCCAACATAACGCGGAATCATCTGCATATCTTCATTGATATAGGATAACAAGGTATCAATCGCTTTTATACTGGCAAACGGGCCTTTTTGATCTGCAAGTTCCTTCACTTGCGCAGTAATGTCAGAATACAAATCTTCCAAACCCTGCATAAGATATGTATCAGCCTCTTTTAATAAATCCTCCTGTTCCTCCGAATCCGCTGTTGATGCCGACATAATTCTATCTCTTGCATACATGAATTTGCTGCTCAATGCTTCACGCCGGGCAAAGTCAATCATTCCCTTTACATCTCTCCCGATATCTTCAATCTGCGCTGATATTCGCTTAAGGGAAGTCTGCATTGATAATATGGAAATATCTGATAAAACTTCTGCGGGATTAACAGCTTTTTTTAATGTAAAGAATTTAACAAGCTGCTCATTTTCATCCAAAATCGCAGGCCGTAAGTTCCCCGCTACTTCCTTTGATTCGCCCACATGGTAGATACCTTCTTTTAAACCGTCAATAACCTCTTGGCTGAAATGCGAATAATCGGCGACAAGCATACCCATTTTTGAGATATCAAATCCCCCCTTTATGGCTGCAGCAATCTGACCGAGCAACCCTCGAATATCCAGATCTACCTCCCACTCTGTTTCGGATTTCATTTCTGCACCTATTTTCCCAATAAATACATTAAAAAAATCCGACATTTTAAGAAGATCAGCGCCTTTTCTATCCTCTTCTTCTATAAAAATATCTAAAAGTTCACACTTTCCAGTCTCAACAATTTCATTCTTCTCTGCCATACTATTCAATGCCCTCACTTCTATTTCGTATGCTTCACATACGCAAATTTAATCATATCATATTTATCGTCAGATTCCCACAAGAAAACAAGCCGGAGACCACCAAAGCCTCCGGCTTAACAAAAATTTTTCTTCTATATTAAATAGTAAAATCTGTACACTTTTAGCTATCCGGTAACTTTCACCTCGTCCCCCACCTTGAAGGTAAAGCGGATATCGTCCTTTGTGTAGATGGTGGCATGGTCGAGCAGCGATGTCCAAAGTTCCTCATCAAATTCCCTGCAGAATCCGTCCAGCCTTTGCAGCCCACCGATGAACCGCATATAGGTTTTCCTCTTCCCCTGTCTGTCTGAAATCTCCCCGGATGCCTTTTCGTACCCGTCCCTTGCCGCCTCATACCGGGCGACCAGTTCATTGCGGCGTC
>ERZ777305.2107-NODE-2107-length-18656-cov-51.989302_pt1 | contig 18656 bp, 19 predicted proteins | sample MGYA00374965_ERZ777305 | MGnify/ENA primary metagenome ERZ777305 (study PRJEB29328, sample SAMD00013331) | mouse gut metagenome | study: EMG produced TPA metagenomics assembly of the Metagenome analysis of fecal microbiota from mouse which was promoted... | reverse complement strand
GGTGGGTCCCTTTTCAATTGCTGTACCTGGGTCCCTTTTCAATTGTTAGATGCAACTACTTTTACCCATGGTTATTGACGGTTTGTTAGGCGACACCAAAATAACCATTTAGGTCAGACTCCCGCAAATGGGAGCAGCCCTATTTCTTTCTGCCTCAAAATTTTTTAGCAGACCGTAATAATATTGTATAAAAGGCTTTTGAACTCCTCTGTTTTTTTGTAAGATGCCATAAGACAGCATGACAAGGCTTCATTTTGTGTCATAGCTGCTGATGAGGTCCGTCCGTCTGAGTTTACAACCTATTTCCGAAGCGTCATCGCCTTCGGGACAATTCAAATCATCGAATCCGAGAGCGAAAGGATGTATGCAGCATCTTTGCTGGGTGCGAGATACAATCCCGGTGATGACGCAGGATTACAAAAAGAGCAGGAAAAGGGTCTGTCGCACATGCTTATTCTCCGTCTCGATATTGAGCATTTGACAGGCAAGGAAGCTATTGAACTTGTGAGAAAGAGATGAATACCATATTCTGCGACATATACATGTCGTGGAATACAAAAAAATTAGGCATTCCGCATTATTCCGCCGTCTCCCTGAGCGCACTGCCGTTACGAAACTCCAGCGGCGAACAACCGGTCTTGCGCCGGAAAAAACGGCACATATACGACGCGTCCTCGAAGTTCAGCAGGTTGGCTATTTCGGATACGGACAGCCGCGTATCAATAAGGTAACTTTTCATCTCGACAAGCAACTGCTGCTCGATCAGTGTCTTCGGCGACATGCCGTAAGCGCGGCGGCACACCTTATTCAGATAATCCGGGGTTATATTCAACGCTTTCGCATAGAAAGAGACCGACCTTTCCCGGAACGCATGCTTCGTCAGCAGCGACCACAGCCGCGTGGTAATATCCCACGCCCGATCCTTATGCGCATGGATTCTCGTTTCGACAGCTTTGCCGAGTTCGGCATTGATGGCGATAAAAAGGTGGTAAACATTGTTGTTGAGCAGAACCGAACGGTCGGGGACGTCAAGATGCGTCAGTATCCACTCCATCTGTTCCAGCCACCCCGACACGAGGCTGCGTTGCTCCGGCGACAGCCTCAGGATAGGAACATGATGGAGGTAATCCCACAAAGATACACTGGTAATCCGGTAATAGGCGGCTTCGAGCATAGGCTCGGACAAAGCAACATAACGGGCCGAAAATCCGGCGGATACCTCCGATACCGAAAAATAGACATCGGAGGTCAGAACGGCAAGGTCATTCTTGCGGAAAACCATTTTCTGCATATTCGCCGACACGGTCGCTCTGCCGCCCGTACAGAGCAGGAACACGCACCCGTCGGTTCTGATGACACGTCCGATGCTTTTCTTCCAGTCTGTTATGCCGCATGAGTCATTCTGATAAGTCGATGTATTCATACCGCAAAATTAGGCAAAATCTTACATCCGACTTGTCAGATGTATTGAAAAGTACCATAAGCCACCGAAAAAACACCCCTTCCGTCCCGGGGAGAATATCTAAATTTGCAGTTTGTATTCAATGACATATCAGCAGATGAAAAAAGATAGAAACTTAAATAGAGACAGGCTCGATTTTGCGAACGACAATATTGGTCCTATGTTCCGTTCGCTGTTTTTCCCGACGCTCCTCGGAATGATTTTCAATTCGGCCTTGACGATCATCGACGGCATCTTCGTCGGTCGGGGCGTGGGAACCGAAGGCATCGCGGCGGTGAATATCGTCGCCCCGGTTTTTATGGTCATCACCGGCATCGGACTGATGTTTGGCATAGGAGCATCGGTCATAGCGAGCATCCGGCTGTCGGAAAACAAAGTAAAAGCCGCCCGTATCATCATGACACAGGCTTTTATAGTCGGATTATTGATTGTCGGGGTTATCGGGCTTGGAAGTTTTGTTTGCCCCCGTGGCGCCGTTCACGCACTGGGATGCAGTCCGCTGCTTGAAGAGAATGCCGTGAGCTATCTGCTTTGGCTGTTGCCCGGCTTGTTTTTCCTGTTCGTCGAATGCGTGGGCATGATGCTTATCCGTCTGGACGGTGCGCCAAAGTATGCCATGATGATTCAGATTGTGGCTGCGGTCGTCAATATCGTACTCGACTGGTACATGGTGTTCCCGTTGGGCTGGGGAGTGATGGGTGCGGCATTGGCCACATCGATAGCCTGCGCCGTGGGAGGAGCGATGGTCTTAGCCTATTTCTTCCGGTTTGCGGACAAACTGCGGTTCTACCCGCTGAAACGGACCCTGACCTCTCTGTTGCTGACTCTGCGCAATACCGGGTACATGGTCCGTATCGGATTCGCCACTTTCCTGACCGAACTGGCTATGAGCGTCATGATGCTCACGGGAAACTACGTGTTCATCTCCATGCTCGGTGAAGAAGGTGTCGCGGCTTTCGCCATCGCCTGCTATCTCTTTCCGGTTGTTTTCTCCATCAGCAATGCCGTTGCCCAGTCGGCGCAACCGATTATCAGCTTCAACTACGGGGCGCATCTGCTCCACCGCGTCAGCCGGACGCTGCGCATATCGGTTCTTACCGCTGTGATATGCGGAGTATCGGTAACGGTCGGACTGTGGGCGGGAGCGGTGCAGGTCGCCCGCTTGTTTCTCGGTCCGCAGGAGAGTGCCTATGGGCTGGCTGTCGATGGTTTGCCGCTCTTTGCCTTGTGCGCCGTATTCTTCGCAATCAACATCGCCTTTATCGGTTACTATCAGAGCATCGAGAAGGCTATGGTTTCCACCGTATATACGCTGTTGCGGGGCATATTGTTCCTTGTGCCGTGCTTCGTCCTGTTGCCTCGGGCATTCGGTGTCCCCGGTTTATGGCTCGCCATTCCGGCAGCGGAACTGCTGACCTGTGCCGTCATTTACATCCGATACGCAAGCAGAAATTGGCGAAAACTATGATAGTGCAAATTCGGTAGTGTTTAAAATTTTCTTTTTGGAAATTATTGGACAAACCCTTAAATTTGCATGTATGAAGAAAATATTTCTGTTTTTGAGTCTTATGCCGCTGCTTGCGGCATGCGGACACAAGGACGCCTCCATGACTGAGGGATTTGACTGCGTGGTCTACGAGCCGGTTCATGCTTCCGGCTTCAATATAAAGAAAGCGGAAGGGTGCGAAAGCGTGTTGCTCACTGCCGAAAATCCGTGGCAGGGTGCTTCCGATGTGAAACAGAACTTGCTCATACTCCGTGGAGGAGAGGGTGTGCCTGATGGTTTCGAGGGCTGCGTTCTGCGAGAAAAGGTATGCCGTATTGCGGCCATGTCGTCGACACAGGTGGCGATGCTCGATGCCGTGGGGATGGCCGGCCGCATCGTGGCCGTGTCGGGTCTTGATTTCATTTCCACCCCGTCGCTGGTGCAGCGGCGCGACAATGTGGCCGACATCGGATTTGAAGGCAATGTGAATTACGAACTGCTTTTGGCTTCCGAACCCGATATTGTGCTGCTTTACGGCGTAAATTCGGCCAATTCCATGGAAAACAAACTTAAGGAATTGGGCTTGCCGTATTTCTATGTCGGCGATTACCTTGAGGAATCGCCGCTCGGAAAGGCGGAGTGGCTCGTGGCGCTGGCGGAGATTGCAGGAGTGCGTGAGCATGGTGAAAAAGTGTTCGCCCCGCTTCCTGAGCGTTATGAGGCTATGAGAAGAAAGGTGGCCGAGGCGGCTCTCCCGGCGCCGAAAGTGATGATTAACGCCCCTTACGGCGATGCATGGTTTATGCCGCCGTCTGGCAGCTATGCCGCGCGGCTCATAGCCGATGCCGGAGGCGAACTCTCTTATAAAGGTAATACCGGCAACACTTCCGTGCCCATAGACATGGAGGATGCATACATGCTTGTCTCGGAGGCGGATGTGTGGCTTAATCCCGGCACTGTCTCCACTATGGAAGGGCTTCGTGAGGCTTGTCCTAAAATGGCCGATGCTCCTTGTGTCGTCTCGGAAAGGGTGTTCAACAACAACCGCCGAATGAATGCGGCCGGAGGCAACGATTATTTTGAGTCGGCAGTGGTGCATCCCGACATTGTGCTGCGCGACCTTGTGAAGATACTGCATCCAGGCCTCGTAGACGAGGATTTCGTTTATTACCGCCGGTTGAAATGAAGTCTCGCGCGTCGTTTCTGTTCATTGTCCTTTCACTGCTGCTCATGGCCCTGTTTATCGTGGACCTTGCGGCTGGCGCGGCAGATATTCCCCTTCCCCATGTGTGGGCAGCGCTTACAGGAGGCGATTGTCCGGCGGTTACCGCTAAAATCGTGCTGGACATACGTCTTGTTAAGGCTGTCGTGGCTTTGACGGCCGGCATGGCATTGTCGGTGAGCGGGCTGCAGATGCAGACGCTGTTCCGCAACCCGTTGGCGGGGCCGTACGTGCTCGGTATCAGCGCGGGAGCAAGCCTCGGGGTGGCATTTGTAGTATTGGCGGGTGTAGCTTCTTCGCTCGGTATAGTGGGGGCTGCATGGGCAGGCGCGGCCACGGTGTTTGCTGTCATAGCCGCGGTAGGTCGGCGCATTAAGGATATTATGGTGATTTTGATTCTCGGCATGATGTTTTCGTCGGGAGTCGGGGCTATAGTGCAGATTCTGCAATATCTCAGTAACGAGGATTCGCTTAAAGCTTTCGTGATATGGACTATGGGGTCGCTTGGCGATGTCACCGCAGTTCAACTTGTCGTGCTTGTGCCTTCTGTGGCAGTGGGGCTTGTGCTTGCCGTGTTTTCCGTAAAATCGTTGAATCTCTTGCTTTTCGGCGAGGAATACGCGGCCACGATGGGGCTTGACCTCAAGAGGTCGAGAGCTCTCCTGTTCGTGTCCACCACATTGCTTGCGGGTTCCGTAACGGCATTCTGCGGACCGGTAGGATTCATCGGCCTTGCCATGCCGCATGTGGCTCGAATGCTTTTCCGCAGTGCCGACCATAAGGTGCTCCTGCCTGCGGCAGCTCTTGTGGGAGCCGCTGTGCTGCTGTTGTGCGATATTGTTTCCAAAACGCTTGTCCTTCCGGTCAACGCCATAACTGCGCTGCTTGGTATTCCTATTGTGGTTTGGGTGGTGCTACGCAACAAAACGCTATGATAAGACTGCACTCTTTTTCGATAGGCTACGGCGACAGGTTTCTGCTTGAAAATGCGGAAGCCGTATTCGGCGCAGGTTCCCTCACTGCGCTGATAGGACGCAACGGCACAGGCAAGTCCACGCTTCTGCGTGCGATGGCCGGATTGAACCGCAGCTACGGAGGCCGCATAGACGTGGGAGGCCGCGACATGCGCGGCATGAATGCTCCCGCGCTTGCCCGTACGCTTGCTTTCGTGACGACTGAGCGCACGCGCATAGCCAACCTTAGCTGCGGGGAGGTGGTGGCTTTGGGGCGTGCTCCGTACACCGACTGGATAGGGCGTCTGCGTCCGCAGGACCGCGAGGTGGTGGCGAGGTCGCTCGCTCTTGTGGGCATGCAGGACTATGCCACCCGCACAATGGACAGCATGAGCGACGGCGAGTGCCAGCGCATAATGATAGCGCGGGCTCTTGCGCAGGCTACGCCGGTGATTCTGCTTGACGAGCCCACTTCGTTTCTCGACATCCCCAACCGCTACGGGCTTTGCTCGCTTCTTGCGCGTCTGGCCCATGATGAGGGCAAATGTATAGTCTATTCCACGCACGAACTTGATATAGCGTTGTCGCTCAGCGACAACGTCGCGCTGATTGATTCTCCGCGACTGCATTGTATGTCGGCGGCCGAAATGGAAGGCAGCGGCTATATAGGCCGCCTTTTCAAAACTTCAGGCATATGATGGAATACACAGCGTCAGATTTCACGGCCGATATTGCCGCCGCCGACTACGTGTGCCGTTTCCGCGACGCGGAGCGCTTTATGGCGCTTTGCCGCGAATGTCCGTCGTACGGCCGTAGCTGGGGATGTCCCCCCTTCGGTTTCGACACTTCGGCTTTGCTTAGCCAATACGACCGGGTGTATCTGGTGGCCACGAAGATTACCCCGGGCGAATCCGGTGCCGCTATTGATGCCGCGCAGGAACTCATCCGTCCGGAACGCGTGCGTGTCGAGCAAATGCTGCTCGACATGGAGTGTCGTTATGGCGGCCGCGCGTTCTCCTATGTCGGAGAGTGCCTTTATTGTGGCGGCGCGCCATGTGAGCGCATTTGCGGCCGCCGTTGTCTTCATCCCGACAAAGTGCGTCCGTCGCTCGAAGCTTTCGGCTTTGACATATCAAAGACGCTTCTCGAACTGTTCGGAATCAGACTGCTGTGGGGGCATGACGGGCGCTTGCCGGAATATCTTGTGCTCGTGATGGCGCTTTTCCACAACTGCCCGCCTGGCGCTTTCAGCGGATTACGCGTATCGACGGATTGATGCGCAAAAGTGCATCGACGAATGCATCGCGGTCTTTAGGCGATATTTCCAGAGGCATGCTGCTCTTGAGCACACTGCGGTCGGCCATCTTGATCGACAGGCGTTTTGATGACATGGCGGCTCCTGCAAGATAGCCGCGGCAATATCGCACTTCGGCTATTTTTCCGACAGGGATACTCGTCGGTCGGAAAAGGTTGTACACTGTCAGCGTGTCGTTGTCTATTTCATACCACACGCTGAACAGCATGGCTACCGCCATTACGCATAAGATGCCTAATGGCGCTGACAACCATGTGGTAGTGACGCATACGAAGATTAACACTGACAAGTAAAGCAGCATTATTGCCAGTAACCACAGATCGATACGCGAACGGTATTTCATAAGTCGTTAGTTGTTAATTGTAGTAGAAGGTTAATTCGGCTTTTTGTCCGGGCGTGAGATGCAGGCTTACAAATTCACAGGCTTCGATGGCTGCGCCGTTCAGTGCCACAGCAGTGCAGCCGTTCGGCATGCGCAGACGCATGTCGGCCACGGGGCCGCCCGTTATTGTGGCCTCGCGCAATAGACCTCCGTCCCAAGAGGCGTCTACAGTAGCACCGCCTCGCACTTTGAATCCGTGCAGAGAACCGCAATTCCATTCGTCCGGCAACGCCGGCAGCAGGTTTATGAATCCATCCTGACTTTGAAGCAGCATCTCGCCGATACCCGCTGTGCCTCCCCAGTTGCCGTCCATCTGAAATGGCGGGTGCGAGCAGAAAAGGTTGGGGAAGGTGCCTGCTCCATGCCGGTCGGGATACTCGGCCGTGTAGGCCGGTGTGAGCAGCGATTTGAATAGTTTGTAGGCTCGGTTGCCGTCGCCGAGGCGCGCCCAGAAGTTGATTTTCCATGCACGGCTCCAGCCGGTGCCTTCATCGCCGCGCTTTTCCAGCGTAAGGCGGCAGGCTTCGGCAAGTTCCGGATTCGTCACTGCTGAAATCTGGTTGCCTGGATGCAAGGCGTACAGATGGCTTACATGCCGGTGCTGTGGGTCGGTTTCTTCGTATTCTTCGAGCCATTCCATAAGGCGTCCGTCCGCACCGGTGCGGTGGGGCGGCAGTAGGGCTATGTCGTGGCGCAGCGAGTCGGCGAACAGCCTGTCAATGCCGAGCGAGTCGGCTGCCGCGGCAGTGTTGGTGTATAGTTCGCGCACGAGTTGGGAGTCCATTGCCGGCCCCATGCATATGCTGAGCGGAGTGCGGTCTTCGCCCGTATAGAAGGTGTTTTCCGGCGACGACGTCGGCGCGGTGACGAGCCATCCGTGCTTGGGCTCCCGTATCATTGTCGATTTGAAGAACTCCGCCGCACCTTTCATGACAGGATATATTCCGGAAAGGTACTGCTTGTCGGCTGTGTACAGATAGTGCTCCCACAAGTGGGCGCACAGCCATGCCCCGCCGGTGTTGGTGGCCCCCCATGAGGGATGTTCGCCCGGCGCGGTGTAGTTCCACGGGTTTGTCATCATGTGCATCACCCATCCGCGTGCGTGAGGGCCGTAGAACACTTTTGCTGTATGGCGGCCGCTCTCCACGGAGCGTTTCACGAGGTCGGCGAGCGGCAGGTGCAGTTCCGACAGGTTGCCCGGCTCGGCAGGCCAATGGTTCATCTGCACGTTGATGTTGGTGTGGTAGTCGCCGTTCCACGGCGCCGACACGCCGTTGGCCCACAAGCCTTGCAGATTGGGCGGCAGGCATCCGGGCAAGGTGCTGCATATGAGTAGATAGCGCCCGTAATTGTAATATAGTGCGGCAAGTGATGGGTCGCTTTGCTGTGCGAAAAGCTCTATACGGCGGTTGGTCGGCATGAAGGCGGCTTTGCCGCGCGGCAATGTTATGCCGGCGCGGTCAAGAAGTGCGCGGTGGGCGCGTATTCCCTCCGCCTTGAGTCTGTCCATGCCTCCACGGGCTATTGCATCGCCGACGGCATGTTCGGCTGCGGTGGCATATCGCGCGCCATAAAGATAGTCTGTGGCCGCCCCCATTACTATATATGCTTCATCGGCGCCCCGCACGCTCAATGTGGAGTCTGTGCCGGTACATACGGCTTCGCTGCCATAAGCAGCCAGACCGGCCGATAACGCGTATTTCATCCCCTCTTTGTCCGCTGCGCCGCTGTCAAGTGCGCCGCTAAGCATGAGGCGGTTGTGCCCGGCTTGGGATACGTCGCCGCGTTCGGGGCGGGACAGTGATGCCGTGAAATTGACGGCTCCGGGGCGTGAACCCGATATGCGGTATATCATTACGTCCGAGCCTCGCGGCACATAGCATTCCTGCACGAAATCCGTGCCCCCTATGCTGTAGGCCGTATAAGCGCAGGCTTCCGTGAGGTCGAGATGACGTCTGTAGCCTTCCACGTCGTGTGTGCCGGAGCCATAGTCGAGGTCGATGTTCAGATCGGCAAGCATCTGATATGTGCCGTAAGTGTTGCCCTCGGGCATCGTGGGCACGAAAGTGGTGTACATAAGTTCCTGCGCTTCGCGGTTTCTGCCTTCTTTCAGCAGGCGCTGTATTTCCGGCAGGCTTTTCGAGGCTTCAGCATTGTCGTAAGATGCTTCCGAGCCGCTCCACATGCTTATCTCGTTCAGTACAACATGTTCGTGGAACGGGTTGCCGTATGGCATCATGCCCATGCGTCCGTTGCCCACCGGCAGGGTTTCCTCCCATTGGGCTGCCGGAGCGGTGTACCACAGAGTGGTTTCGGGCGGCAGATTCGCGTCTGAAGCGTTTATGGAAAATGCCCCGACAGCTAATAATGCCAGTGTCGTATATATTCTCATGTGCTTTTCATTTGGATTATGCAAAGATACGAATAAGTCGAGAGCAAAAACAAATTTATTTTATTTTGCCGAGCGTGAGTACCTAAGGCAATGAGCCAAAGGTACATAAAAACTTGTTTTCTACATGTTTTTGTGCAAAATAAAACAGGAACCCGTGGCATGTGAAACCTCAGGTTCCTGTTTTGGTGTATGGTGTGAAAAGACGCTTATGACACGCCTATCAGTTCTATTTCGAATATCAGCGTGGAGCCGCCGGGTATGCCCGGCTGGCTACGTTTGCCGTAGGCCTGTTCCGCCGGGATATATACCTCCCATTTGTCGCCAGGGTGCATCTGTTGTAGGGCGATAATCCATCCCGGAATCAGGTCGCGCAGCCGGAAAGCCGGAGCCACGCCGCCGCGGCTGCTGTCGAAAGTGCGGCCGTTTATGGTGCGTCCGGTGTAGTGCACCGTCACCACGCTGCTGCGTCCGGGTGTCCTGCCGGCGGAGTTTCCGCTGCGCAGAACTTTGCGGCAGACGCCTTTGTCCAGCATTTCTACGCCTTCCTCTTTGGCTTTATCGGCAAGCCACGCACGGTTTTTGTCAATGTAATCCTGTTTGGGCATTACTCAAGAATCCCTTTTTCAGTCTGCATTACCGGCAGCATCAGGCCGTCGGGGGCGTAGCCGAGCGTGTCGACGCATACCGAACGGCGGCCTATGGCGCCGCTGTGGCCGTCTATCGTTAGGGTGGCGTTGTGGTAGAACAGATAGTTCTTGCCTTTGAACTCAGCAATTCCCGGGTGTATGGTGAAACTGTTGGCTGCGCTGTCGGTGAGCATGCCGCGCGGTGTCCACGGGCCGTCCATCGAGGGAGCAGTCGCATAGTCGATGCGTTCTTTGCCTGCGCCGTGTGCGGCATATGTCAGGTAATAGATGTCGCCGCGTTTGTGCAGCCACGGACCCTCTACATAGCCTGGAAGGTCGAGCACGCTTATCTCGCCGTCAAGGCTTGTCATGTCGGGTTTCAGGCGTGCGAGGAAGCATGTGCCGTTGCCCCAGCACAGCCATGCGCTGTCGCCTTCAATAAGCACTGTGGGGTCGATGTCGTTCCACCATCCGCGGGGGCCGTTGTCGGTCATGTCGTCCGACACGAGCGGGCGGCCGATGGCATCGGTGAATGGGCCGGTGGGGCTGTCGGCCACAGCCACGCCGACGCATTTGCCGAGCGGGTCCTGTCCCTGTACGGTTGTGTAGAAATAATATTTATCGCCTTTCTTCACCACTTGCGAGGCCCATGCTTCGCCTACGGCCCACTTGAAATCGGTGGGACGCATTATGGGGCCGTGATCGGTCCATGTGTGCATGTCGTCGGTGGAGTAGCACAGCCATTCCGTGATATTGAATTCTTTGCCGCCCGAGGCGCTGTCCTGGCCTGGATAATATTCGTCGTGGCCTACGTAGAGGTAAAGACGGTCGCCGTCGACGAGCGGTGCGGGGTCGGCTGTGAACTTGTCGCGTACGAGAGGATTGCCGCTGTAGGTGAAAGTCTTTGTGTCGGCGGTTTTTTCCTCAGTGGTTTTTGAGCCTCCGCAGGCTGCCGCGAGCAGTGGAAGCAGCAGGAGGATGCAGGATGAATGTTTCATGGTGTTTACTTGAACGACCAGCGGTCGAGTTTGAAAAGGTTTTTCTTCTGTATGTCACGTCCGCGAAACACGAGGTACAGGTCGTGCACGCCTTTTAGTCCTTTGACGGGTGTGGTGAAGCGCTGCATCTCGTCTTTTGTGCATCCCACTTCCACTATGCCGGCGAGAGGTCCGTCGGGCGAGTCGGTGCGTATTTCGATATTTCCGCCGTAGAGGTGCGACATGGCGTCAATGCTGAATTCCTTTGCGCCTTTGCCGAAGTCGACACCGCGTAGCATTATGTATTCGCCGTCGTCGATGTCGGTGACGAGCTGGTTCCATGCTCCGCGTGCCCACGGGTTGGCTGGCTCTGTCTTAAGTCCGTAGCCCCATGCCATTGTTTCGGCTTCCACTTCGCGATAGGGGTTGAACGGCTCGATTTGTTCCAGCTTGCATTCGAGGAAGTAGGGCAGTTCGCGTATGGTGCCGTCGGGGTTGTATTCCATCTCCGCTGCCGACACCGAGCGGCGCTCGGCATGGCGGCTCTCGGAAAGGCGGAACACATCGTAGTTCAGGCCGAAGCAGTAGCTCTTGCCCTTGTAGTCGATGATGCCGGGATGGTTTCCGCGTGTGCGGGGTGTGTGATCCATTATGTGACCGGCGTATTTCCACGGCCCGAGCGGCGAATCGCTCATGGCATAGCCGATGCCCTCCGGGCAGCATGTAGAGGCGAAAGCGAGGTAGTAATGGTCGCCGTGCTTATACATCCATGGCCCTTCCTGATAGTCTTTGATTTTGGGGAATTGGATGATTTCGCCGTCGTAGGAAATCATGTCACGGTTCAGCTTCACGCCGTACAGGTTCGGGTTGCCCCAGTACATGTAGGCCTGTCCGTCGTCGTCCACCCACACGGTGGGGTCGATGTCATCCCAGTGTTCCTTCTGCCACACGAGCGGTTTGCCGATAGGGTCTGTGAACGGGCCGTAAGGCGAGTCGGCCACAAGCACGCCTATGCCATGGCCGTGTATGGGGCAGTACATGTACCACTTGCCGTCACGTTCCACCACTTGCTCAGCCCAGGCACCGTTGTTTCCGTCGTACCATTTGAAGTCTTTTAGCGATGCCACTGCGCCGCGGTCCTGCCAGTTCACCATGTCGGTGGAGGTGTACAGGAGCCAGTCACGCATCACGAATCCCTCGGCGTTGTCCTCGTCGTGGGTGGTGTAGAGATAGATGGTGTCGTTCACAACCACAGGCGCCGGGTCGGCGGTGTATTTCGTCTGCACAAGAGGCATGTTGAGCTGCGCTGTCGCATTTATTGCGAGCGATGCGGCGGCGAGCATGGTAATAGTAAGGTGTCTTTTGTCCATTGTTGATTTTGTGAAATGATTCACAAAATTAAAAAATAATGGTGTGAAAATCCATCGCCGGCGTAACTAAAAGTTTCGCCGACGTATCATACGGGTCGCTGCGACTCTATTTCGTCGATGCTTTCGCCCAGAATGTAGTGGCGGTAGTATGTGATGGCCACTGTGGTGAGTGGCAAGGCAAGAATCACCCCGAGAATACCCAGCAATGTGCCCCACACCGACAGGGACAGCAGTATCACCGCCGGGTCGAGATTCATGGATTTGCTCATGATGCGTGGTGTCAGCCACAGATCGGAGAAACTTTGGGTGATGGCGTACGTAGCTACACATTTGAGCCATAAAGGCCAGAAATCCATGTTTCCGCTGTCGAGCGACATCACGATGCATACGAGCGTGACGGGGATGATGGTGAGATACACCGCATACGGCACCATGAACATCACCCCGCACAGCAGCCCCCATGCCATGGGCATCGGCAGCCCTGCGAGATAGAACCCCGTGCAGTACATCACGGCAGCGATGGCGGCTATTAGCGCCTGGGTGCGGAAATAACGCTTCATTGTCCGGCTGACGTTGGTTATTATCGGGTTGCTGATGCCGCGGTATTTAGGGGGCACCATATTGCGCAGTCCCTGCATTATGCCGGGGCAATTTATCATTATGAAAAGGACGTAAAGCAGAACTACTCCCCATTCCACAAGGCCGCCTATGGCGTCAAGACCGCCCGACATAAACTTTATTGCAGAGTTGAGCGCATGCTGCGTCTCGCTGTCGTTGAGCAGGCGTCCGATGCTGTGCAGATCTATGTTGGTGTGCAGGAACCGGTGCACGGCGTCGGGAAGGAACGGAAGCGAATCGGTGCTGTCGGCGTACCGGTGTATCAGTTCTCCCAGTTTGTGGCAGTCGTCTATGGCTTTCGGCAGGAATGCCGCAGTGATGCCGCCTGCTACCGCCGTGATTTCTGCAATGGTGAGCATAACGGGCACTATCCGGCGGTGCATACGCGTCACGCGCATGTTCCATTGCACCAGCGGCTCTGCCATGTAGGCTATCAGGCAGCCCACGCAGAAGGGCAGAAGGGCGTCGCGCAGATAATATATGAGCCAGAACACGCCTGCGGCCACTATGGCCGAGAAGCAGATGCGGACAGTGCGGTCGAACGTGAAAGTTTTCTTTGCCGGCATAAAAAAGTGTTTTGCCTGTGATGAATAATCTTACACAGGTAAAACACTTTATAGCGGGTGTTGGTTTTTCAGCGGCGGCAGACTCTGAACACTGTCCCTTCTATGAGCGAGACATACACGTCGCCCGTGTGCGGGTCGATGTCTATGCCGTTGATTTCGCTCACTCCGAGAGGCAGAGCCCACAGTACACGCTGTTCGTCGGGGTCAACAGCCGTCAGTATGCCTCGGCGCGAGCCTGCGTACACCACGCCGTCGCGTTCGGCCACGATGCACGGCGCGTGGTCGTAGCCCAGTCCCATGTCGACAGTCCATAGTTCGCGGAAGTCGGGCGAGGTGGCATCGACGGCCACGAGTTCGCCGTCCATCGTTTTTGCGTAGACACGCGTTCCGTCTTCGCTTCGGCCGAGGCTCTCGCGGTAGCGGTGGCTGTTGTCGCGCCATAGTGTCTGTCCCGTGGTGCGGTCGATGGCAGTCATGTATCGGTCGGGAGCTACGACAATCACTTTGTCCGGGGTGACTACGGGAGCCACGTTTCCTGGGCCGAGCATGTTGGCGTTTTTGCCGTTGTTCCATGCCCAGCGCAGACGTCCCGTACGGGCATCGATGCAGCGCAGATAGGTGTCCCATGCGCCGAACATGAGGTCGTTGCCGTCAAGCACGGCGGCGGCCTGGCAGTAGTTGAACAGAGAGTCGTAGCTCCACACAAGTCGGCCGTCGGGACGCCGGCGTTCGAAACGCTTGTAGGCGCCGGTGAGCAAATCGCCAGTGGCGGGGTCGGTGATTCCGTCGGCCACATAAGGGCCTTCGCGCGACGGCAGAGTCTTCACGATGCGTCCCGTGGCGGCGTCTGCTATTGTTATGCCCGTTGCCGTCGGCACCGCCACGCGTTTTTTCGCAAGCGGCACAGGGCGTCCGAACAAGGATGCTCCGGTGGCGATGCTCCATGCCTGTGTGCCGTCATTTTTGTCGATGGCGCGTGCCTGGCCCAGTGAATTGCCGAAATATATCCGCTCGTCGTCGATGCCTATGCGGGTGAATATCGATGCGCTGTCGGTCCATAGCTTGCGCACTTCGAAGCCTTCCGGCTGTTGCCAGGCTGCGTTTTGGTCGCTGACGTCGGTGTTTTCGTGCGTTGTGGCGAAAGCCAGCATCGGCACAGGGTCGTGGCCTATGCTCTTGTCGTAGACGTGCACCCAGTCGGGCGTCACTTCCACTATGGCGTAGCCGAATGTGCCGTCGCGCATGTCGAGCGCCCGTGTCATCACCGCCGGAATACCCCCGGCCCGGTAGGCTTGCCATGAGTGGTAGTGGCCGTTTATGTGGCCGATGACGGGATACTGCTGAAGCAGCTGCACGTATTCGCGCCAGTTGTCAAGGTCGTTTTCTTGCAAAGGATAGTGGTTGAACGACAGCACGCGCCGGCCTTTGTCGGCGGCTTTCTGCAGCTCTGCGCGCAGCCAGTGAAGGTCCTCCCGCTTGATATGTCCGTCGCCCATTTTCATGTATGGGCCGCAGTTAATGCCCACTATTACGAGCGAGTCCGGGCCTGCGGTGGCGATAAAGCGGTCGTTGCCCCACGTGTCCTTGAATGTTTTTGTGGCGCTTTGGCTCCAGTTGTTCTCATGGTTGCCGGGCAGTACGGCAAGTGGTTTCGAAATGCCGTCGAGAATCTCTTTTACATTGAGTATCTGTTCGTCAGAGCCTTCGTTGGAGATGTCGCCGTTCACCACTACGTAGTCAAACTCTCCGTGGTTTATTTCTTCAACGGCGAGACGCAGTTGGCGGTCGTTTTCGTTGCCGGGTATTACATGCAGGTCGCTGAGCACGGCTATGCGTTGTGCGCCGGCCCCGATGGCGAAAGCCGAGCAGCAAAGGTATATTATAAACGTCTTTTTCATGGTATGGTATTAAAAAAATACAGCTGCCCGCACGCCCTGAAGCGTGCATGCAGCTGCTGCGCATAATGAATGCCTGTGGCTGCGGCGCAATTACTTGCTGCCGATGCTGTCGCTCACGGTAAGGCGCTTGCGACCTTTTGCGCGACGACGGGCGAGAACTTTGCGGCCGTCGGCGGTGGACATTCTTTCGCGGAAGCCGTGCTTGTTCACGCGCTTGCGGTTGTGGGGTTGATAAGTACGTTTCATTTCCGTATATTGAGTTTTTATTTGTTGCTATTCGTCAATTCGGGAGGCAAAGTTAATAAAGATTTTTGACATGGCAAAATAAAATGTCAAGTCATGATGAAAAATCAAATCAAAATGTATGTTTAGGCGGTAATGCCATATGGGTCGGGGTGTTATTCGGACGGAATGTTTTCTTTGTCTATGGCGTCGAACAGCTTCACGGCGTCGAGGTAGCGCAGCATGCCTTCGGCCACGCGCCGGGCGTCCTGCATGGCATGCACCACAGTGGCGGGGCGGTCTGTGACGTCGCCTCCGGCAAACACGCCTTTGCGTGTCGTCATTCCATAGGGCATGTCGCGTGTTATCACATAGCCTTTCTCGTTCACCTCGATGCCTTCCGTCGTGCTCACGATACGGCTTGCGGGAGCACTGCCCACGGCCATTATCACTTTGTCGGCGGCTACCGACACTTCGCCGTCAGGAGTGTTGAGTATCAGTTCGTCAAGAATTCCTTCCGTGTCGTGAATTGACTTTATGGATGTGTTCCATCGAAACCGGACGCCTTCCGTCACGGCGTCGTCGTATTCGGCACGCAGCGCAGCCATGCTGTTTATGTCGCGGTGGTACAGCACAGTCACTTCCGATGCCCCGAGGCGCACTGCGGTGCGGGCGGCATCCATGGCTGTGTTGCCGCATCCCACCACATACACCTTGTCGCCTTCTCTCACTGGCACTTCGTCGCGGCCTATGTAGCCTTCTCGCCATAGACTCACGCGACGCAGGAAATACAGCGCGTAGCGCACGCCCCACAGGCCTCCGCCGGGCAGCTCGAGACGCTTTGGCTTTCCTGTGCCCGTGCCCATGAATATGGCGTCGAACCCTCGGGCGAACAAGTCGTCGATGGTAAGGTCGCGTCCCACGGTGGTATTGCACCTTATTGTTACCCCGAGCTGCTCTATCTTGGCGATTTCCTTGCGCACGACTTCTTTTGGCAGGCGGTACTCGGGGATACCGAACATCAGCACACCTCCCGCTTCGCGTTCCATCTCGAATATTTCCACGGCCACGCCTTTTCGGGCCAGTTCGCCTGCAATGGTGAGCCCCGCGGGTCCGCTGCCTATTACGGCCACACGTCCGCGGTCCTTCTGTACTATGCTCTCTCGAGTGAGCGACATGTCGCTGTCGAAGTCCGATACGAAGCGCTCAAGCTTGCCTATGTTGATATGGGAACCTTGTTTTCCGAGCACACAATGGCCTTCGCACTGGCGTTCGTGCGCGCACACACGGCCGCATACGGCCGGCAGGTTACTGCGCAGGTTTATTATGGACATGGCGTTGCCCATGTTGCCCATCGACAGTTCGTGTATCCATGCGGGAATATCGTTGCTTATGGGGCAGCCTTTGCGGCATTGCGGCACTTTACAGTTGAGGCAGCGCTTTGCTTCGCGTATGGCCTCTGCCATTGTATAGTCTTTATTTTCCATTCTGCTCGGATAATGTTTCAGCCTGCAAAATTACTATAAATCTCGGTTAAGAGGCCCGCCCCGTGTCTGTTTTTCCTTATTTTTCTGCCGCAGGCCTGAATCATGGCGGTGTCATAAACAATAGACGCCGCCATGATGTTTCAATATTACATATTAATTATCTGAAACCTATGTCCTACAAAGTTTATCTTATCGAGGGCGTCGGCGAAACCTATGCCGCAAAACTCGGAGACGCTGGCATCGACACTACCGACGACCTCCTTTCCGCGTGTGCCAAACCCTCCGGCCGAAAAATGCTGGCCGAAAAGACAGGAATCAGTGAAAAGCTGATTCTGCGCTGGACCAACCATGCCGACCTGATGCGTATAAAGGGCGTGGCAGGCCAGTTTGCCGAACTGCTTGAGGCGGCCGGTGTCGACACCATTAAGGAACTGCGCCACCGCGTGCCTGCCAATCTTCATGCCAGACTCGTGGAAGTGAACGATGAACGTAATCTTTGCAACCGCGTGCCGTCGCTGACGGAAATAGAGCGCATGGTGGAGCAGGCCAAGGATCTTCCGCCGGTAGTGGGCTATTGAGTGTTTAAACGCACTCTGATTATGAAAAAGCACCATCGGTGACAGCTCCCCGATGATGCTTTTTCTCGTATATTATTTCGTTAGAGACCGTATGCGCGACAGCGTCTCGGGTGTGATGTTAAGGTATTGTGCTATGTATTTTATAGGTATTCGGTTGATAATACCGGCTCTTACCTTCAGCAATGCTGCGTAACGTTCTGCCGCATCGCTGGATGCAAGCCATATGTATCGGCGTTCGAGAGCATAGATTTGTTCCAGCAAAACGGTGCTCCACCATTGTGTCAGGTTAGGGCGTGAGCCGAGCAAACGGCGGAAATCGTCGAAACGCACGGCTATGGCCGATGAGTTTTCAATGGCTTGCAGCGAAATTGCCGCAGGCTCGTCGTGGGCCAGGGTATGGACGGACAGGAACGGGTCGCCGGCCACGCCGAAGCAGATGGTGTCCTCATTTCCGTTGGTTTCGCAAAGGCAGCGGAATAATCCGTCGGTGATGAAATATATGTGGCTTGATTTTGAACCCTGTTTTACAAGAAACTCCTTTTTTCTTACATGGATGACTTCCGACACCGCTGCCATCGCTTCGGCATCAGCGGCATCGACAGGATAATTCTGTGATAATACTTCCAATAGGTCCATAACGACAACAAATTTACGAAAAATGCCGTCAAAATGTATTTTAAGTAACTGTTCAAAATTATTTTATGTGTTCAAGCCACATCGCTATAATTGACTCTATATCTATCTCCGATGCCACTCAGTATTTCATTGGTGGCGTTGAAGAGCGTGTATGTGTCAATATAATGGCATGGTTTGATCCATTTGGTTTTGAGTATTCTCCACAGAGTTTCAGCTATATTCAGGTGTGGCGAGTATGGAGGAAGGTAGAAAACATAGAGCCCACGCGCTTTCCATTTGTCAATCGAATCCTTCATAAGTCCACCTGTATGGACACTTGCATTATCAAGAACGATGAAGGTCGGTTTTGTAATTGTAAGAGAGAAGTTGTCGATAAACTCAGCAACATTCTCCGCCTTTATGCTCTGACGGCTTGTGAACCCATGGTATACATTGTCTCGGCTGACCATCCCGAAGATGTTGAGCC
>ERZ777305.2101-NODE-2101-length-18719-cov-2.676650_pt1 | contig 18719 bp, 16 predicted proteins | sample MGYA00374965_ERZ777305 | MGnify/ENA primary metagenome ERZ777305 (study PRJEB29328, sample SAMD00013331) | mouse gut metagenome | study: EMG produced TPA metagenomics assembly of the Metagenome analysis of fecal microbiota from mouse which was promoted... | reverse complement strand
CGACATGATAAAGGACAGAAACGGTAATATAATTATGGAAAATGGCGGTCAGCAGCGCATTTTAAAGCGTTTGTACCGCACGGTTGGAGGTCGTTTTATTCTTAAATTCCTGACCGCGCCTATAATTTCAAAGGCTGCCGGAATCTTTATGGATTCGCCCTTATCAATACCCTTGATAAATCCTTTTATCGCTAAAAATAATATTGATATGAAGCAGTATCGCGACAGTAAATTCTCATCGTATAACGAATTTTTTACAAGAAAAATTAAGCCGCAGCTTCGCCCCGTGGATAAAACTCCCAATCATCTTATAAGCCCGTGCGATTCCAAATTGGCAGTGTATAAGATAGACAGCGGCAGCATTTTTAAAATTAAAGATTCATACTATCGTATATCTGATCTCGTACAGAGCAAAAAGCTTGCCGAACGCTATAAAGGCGGATATTGTCTGATATTTAGATTATGCGTGGACGATTATCATCGTTATTGCTATATTGATAACGGCAGAAAAGGGGAGAATCATTTTATTTCGGGCGTTCTTCATACCGTATGCCCGATCGCGCTGGAACGCTACAATATTTACAAGCAGAACAGCCGCGAATTTACTATGCTTCATACCGAAAATTTCGGCGATATTGTGCAGATTGAAGTCGGCGCGATGCTTGTCGGCAGAATTTGCAATCGTCACGGCGAATATAATTTTCATCGCGGCGAGGAAAAGGGAAAATTTGAATTCGGCGGCTCGACTATCGTAATACTTATCGAAAAGGACAGGATAACTCTTGACAGCGATATTCTTGAAAATTCCGCTCACGGTATCGAAACCGTTGTGAAATACGGCTCTAAAATAGGCAAAAAAATCAGTATCGATTAAACGATACTGATTTTTGTTTTAATTTAAAAGATATCTTTTTTCTTCTTGATATACCGGCGGATAAGCACAAAAATCATGAGCAGTACGCAGAACACCAGGAATATCGGCGCTATCCATTTATTGGTGTTCTCGTCCTCCGCAGACTTCATTTCAGTCCAGAGATCCTGCATTTTCTGATTCGCCTCATTGGAAAGATTTACGAAAACCGAAGTATTCGCACTGATAAATTCCTGATCGGGATACGAAACATGGCTGTTCTGCACTTCCTCGTCAAGCATTTCATATGCAGCCTTATGCGGCGTCGAATAACATATAAAATCAATATTCGAATATGCAATATCAGGTTCGCACATGAAATTTATATACATTTCAGCCGCTTCCTTCTGACGAGCCGTAGTTGGTATGCACATCGCGTCAATGAAAAGATTCGTTCCGCTTTTCGGCACTACAAAGTCGAGATCTTCATTATCATCCATGATGGTAAGCGCGTCGCCTGCGTAATACGGCGCAATAAGCGCGTCGCCTGCTCCCATCTTATCGAATACCTCGTCCATTACATAACCCTGAACAATATTTTTCTGACGGCGAAGCTTCATTGCCGCCTGCTCCAGTTCGTCAAAATCTTCAGTATTAAGAGAGAATCCCTCCATGATCTCCGCAATTGCAAATGCGTCGCGCGGATTGTCGAACATTAGTATCTGATCGGCATAATCTTCATTCCAGAGCAGATCCCAGTCAATCTCCTCGGGCGGAATATCTACCATAGTCGTATCGTAAATGATTCCGACAGTTCCCCATGTATACGGCACAGAATACGCATTTTCGGGGTCGTAATCCTGATTGCGGAAATTATCCATGATGTACTCGAAATTGGGGATATTCTTAAAATCGAGAGGCTGTATCATCTCTTCGTCAATCATTTTGCTGATCATGTAATCCGACGGGATAATAACATCGTACGCCGCTCCGCCGCCCTTAAGCTTCGCGTAAAGCTCCTCATTGGTGGCAAAGTTGGTGTAATTTACCTTGATGCCCGTCAGCTTTTCAAATTCGCCGTTAACGTCGAGAGTTCCCTCGTCCGCGCCCGTTGAGATATACTCGCCCCAGTTGTAAACGTTTATGGAAAGCCCCTTGCCCTTGAATCGCGTGTAATAGTCGGGATCGGCTATTGTCAGCGTCTGCTGATAAGCTTCTTCCTCTTCTTCATCGTCGGAATTTTCTGAATCGGCACACGAGGCAAGCATTGACAAGCTTAATAAAGCCGCAGTAAGCAAATACCAAAATTTCTTCATGTCAGCCTCCTTACATTGCTCCGCTTTTCTTCAAAGCTCTCTTTTCCAGTATGTTCTTCACAATCAGAACGATCACTACTGCAATGAAAATAAGAGTCGAAAGAGCGTTTATTTCGGGAGAAACTTTTCGGCGCGTCATTGAATATATCGTGATAGGCAATGTCTGCGACGTCGAGCCGCTGGTGAAATAGCTGATTACGAAATCGTCCAGCGAATAGGTGAACGACATGAGGAATCCGCTGATAACGCCGGGCATGATTTCAGGCAAAACTACCTTGCGGAACGCCTTTACCGGACTGCATCCCAGATCCTGCGCCGCTTCGTAAATATGCGGATTCATCTGATTGAACTTTGGCATTACGTTAAGAATAACATAAGGAACGTCAAATGTTATATGCGCGATAAGCAGCGTAACAAAGCCGAATTCCAGATTCATTCTTGCGGCGAAAAATACGAAAAGAAGCATCAGCGAAACACCTGTAACGATTTCGGGGTTGATGATAGGCATATTCGTCACATTCATAACGACAGCCTTCGGAACTTTTCGCATACTGTTTATGCCGATAGCCGCCAGCGTACCAAGAATCGTCGATACGACGCTGGCAAGACAGGCGATGATTATCGTGTTGATAAGCGATGAAATAATAATTCTGTTATGGAAAAGTCTGACGTACCAGTCGAATGTAAATCCGCTGAAAACGCTTCTGCTCTTCGTTTCGTTGAACGAGAAAACAATAAGCACGAAAATCGGCACGTACAGGAACATCAGCACCAGAGCCATATAAATTTTACCGAGTTTTTTCATGTCAGCGCCCTCCTACATTAACACCTGATCGTCGGGATCGAACTGATTCATTACCGTCATTATCACGAGGATTATGACCATGAGAACGAACGAGATCGCCGCGCCAAGATGCGGATTATAGGCGTTTCCAAGGAATTGCATCTCGATAAGATCGCCGATGAGAAGATTAGAACCGCCGCCCAGCATTCTGGAAATAATGAATGTGGAAATTGCAGGAACAAATACCATTGTTATACCCGAAGTTATTCCGGGCATACTAAGCGGAACTATAACTCGAAACAGAGTGCTTGTATAGCTGCATCCCAGATCGGAAGCCGCCTCGAACATACTGTTGTCAATTTTCTCCATTACGGAATACAGCGGAAGTATCATAAACGGCAGATAATTGTAGACCATTCCCAGTACTACCGCAGCCGACGTATTTATCAGCTTGAACGGTCCGAGACCTATCAATCCGAGAAGGTGGTTGATAATACCGTTATTGCCCAGAAGAGTCATCCATGCATATGTACGCAGCAGGAAGTTCATCCACATGGGCAGCATAACTATCATAAGCATCGTTCCTTGCTTGTGCTTATCCATGCGCGACAGCATGAATGCAACGGGATACGCGATAACAAGGCAGATAGCCGTTGCAATAAGAGAAAGCCATATCGAACGGACGAATATATTTGCATATTGTCCAACGTCGGATATATATTTGATCGTGAAGCTTCCGTTATCATTTGTGAAAGCAAAATATGCTATCATAAGAAGCGGTACGAGTATGAATACCACCATCCATACAAGATACGGAGCGGAAAAATATTTCAGTTTCATTGCTACTCCTCCGCTTTCTTCATTATATGAATATCAAATGGATCAACTGCCATGCCAACCATAGAGCCGACGGATTCCGCCTTTGTAGAATGTATTTTCCACTTGCTTTCGGCTGTATCGATCACCATTTCGTAATGAACGCCCTTGAATACCACCGATTCGACGATTCCCGTAAGCTTCGCCTTTTCCGCGGAAATAATCTTCACATCCTCGGGACGGATAACAACGTCGACTTCTTCGTCCTTGTCGAATCCCTTGTCCACGCATTCAAAACGTCTGCCGTAGAATTCCACAACGCAGTCTTCGGGCATAACGCCGCTGACGATATTGCTTTCTCCTATAAAATCGGCAACGAAAGCGTTTTTCGGCTCGTTGTATATATCCGTAGGCGATCCGATCTGCTGGATATAGCCGTTATTCATAACGACGATGCTGTCGCTCATGGTGAGGGCTTCTTCCTGATCGTGGGTGACATAGATAAAAGTCAGCTCAAGCTCCTGCTGGATCTTTCTCAGCTCTATCTGCATTTCCTTTCGGAGTTTCAGATCGAGAGCGCCGAGAGGTTCGTCCAGAAGCAGCACTTTCGGGTGATTTACGAGAGCGCGGGCAATTGCGACACGCTGCTGCTGACCGCCTGACAATCGGTTTACAGATCGCTTTTCATACCCCATGAGGTTGACAAGCTCCAGCATTTCGCCTACGCGGCGTACTATTTCCTTTTCGGGAACTTTTTTTACTCTCAGACCGAAAGCGATATTTTCGTAAACATTCAGATGTGGGAAAAGCGCATATCGCTGGAATACGGTATTGACGTTTCGCTTATGGGGCGGCATACCGTTGATGCGCTTGCCCTCAAAGAGAACGTCTCCGCTGTTGGGTTCGAGAAAACCCGCGATAATGCGAAGCGTGGTAGTTTTTCCGCAGCCGGAAGGACCAAGAAACGTTACAAACTCATGATCCTTGATGTCAAGGCTGATGTTTTTGAGGATACGCTCGCCGTCCTCAAATTCCACGATAATATCTTTTAGGCTGACAATGTTTTCCATTTATCAATCTCCTTTAAAATATATTACCCATGTATAAAACAACAAGTCTAAATACACGGACGATTAATTATAACACACTTTTTTTTGAAAATCAATAGATAGAAAATATTTAATTCAATTAAGGAATTCGTCGCATAAAAAATCTGCATTTCAAAAAGAAATGCAGATTTCATAGATTGCCTATAGATTAGCGATACATAATCAAAATAAAAATCACCGCAGCAAATAAAAAAATTACTCCCATTAAGACTATTAACAACTCTGTACTTTTAGATGGTTTCTTACTATGTTTTTTAGGCTTATAACTACTTTGATTTGACGAATATGTTTTATTAAAATTTTTCTCTCCGCGTTGATGTTCCACTTTATGATATGACACAAGCAAATCGTTGGTTGACATAGTTGAATTTGATAAATTCACTTCTTTAGATTTTTGCGGTTTGAGTTGGTTTTCAACTTTACTATATAACGTAAGCGGATCGTTGGTTGACATGATACGAGAATAAAAATTATCAAGCCACTGAATATCATCGGGGTCGCACATACTTTCTTCGGTACACTCTGGTTCGTGTACGATTTGATTTCTTACCCAACGATAATGTTTTAACTGCCTTAAATCTTCATTCCAGCCTGACACATAATCGGAGCCGTTCGGATTACCGATCATTTCATCAATATAAATTGATAGACCATGGTTATCTCCATAAATTTCGCTACATATTTTTTCAAGTCTTTTATATGAATCAATAAAACTCATAGCGTATTCCTCCAGAAAATACGGTGTTATAGCTATATGTAATCAAATGTTTTCAGCACAAACAGCCACCCCGTCAAGGTGAATGCGCTCATAAGCGTTGTCAGCATGACTGCAAACGCCGTAATAGTGCCTTTGTGTCCGAAATTTTTAGCCATTACAAAACAGCTTCCTGTTGTCGCGCTTCCGAGCATTACGAGAATTGCAATGAGTTTTTCTCCGCGAAATCCGAAATTAACCGCAAACGGCAGGAAAATTCCGCAGAACAGTATCAGCTTGATAAATACAATGCCGAGAGTTACGGGTAATTTTCCTTTCGCATCGCTTGTTTTGAACGACGCTCCCAGCGCTATCAGAGAAAGGGGAGTCGCCATATTTCCGAGATATGATACGGATTTTTCCAGTATCACGGGCTGCGGTATTTTCAGCAGCGACCATGTCATTCCCACGGCAATTCCGATAATTATAGGGTTTGTGAGAATGCCTTTTAGCGTGTTCAGGAACAGCTCTTTTTTACTGCCCGATCGCTTTTCGGGAGAAGTCAGCGATAATGATATCACCGCGATGATATTATAAAGCGGAACTGTTCCCGCTATCATCAGGGCAGCCATTGTCGCTTCACCATAAATATTTTTTACAAAAGCTATTCCCAATACAGCCGCACTGCTTCTGTAAGAGGCTTGTATTATTTCGCCGCGTTCCGCTTTCTCTTTATGTAACAGCGAATATCCGACGGCGATAAAAACGCTCAAAAGGGTAGCGCAGATGCAGAAAAGCACAAATTTTCCGTCCCATACCGCGCGGAAATCAGCGGTTGATAAGTCTGAAAACAATAATGCAGGCAAAGTTGCAGTAAATGTAAATTTATTTAATTTTGATGTGGTATGATCGTCCAGAAGATTAATCTTTCGACATATCCAGCCGAATACCATCATCAGAAACACCGGCACAGTCGCATTAAGACTAAACCGAAGATTCTCCAAAAACATTTTATACTCCTTAATTATGAAATAAGCAGCTCTCTCATGAGAATCATATCATAAACGTCTACTGCGGAATCCTTATTGAGATCGGCGCGAATATACTTATCAAGCGAAAACTTTTCGCCGTTTATCAGAAATCCGCTCAAAATCACAGCGTCGGAGATATTTACTTCGCCGTCGTCGTTAATATCGCCGGCATTTTCGGTTATGCCATCGCCGACGTAGAAAACGGAGTTTATGAGCGTGTACACTGCTCCCGAAGAATCTTCAGCCTGAACGCAGTAAACATATGTTCCAGGGGTAAGCTTATTGAAATGCATTTCCCCGTCAAATTTTCCGGCAAAATCATATTCGTTTCCTGTCGGTGAATCTTCTGTCGTCATCAAGGCAGTTTCGCCGTCCGCTCCGTAAATTCCGCCCCATACTCTGCTAATTTCCAATGTGGATTCTATCCTGCCAGTCAAGCTGAAAACTGCGCCTTCCGCCAATTTTCCACTCGGCACGGAAACGCCAGTCAACGTCATTTCAGATTCAATATCAGCGATTTTTTCTATATAGTCCATATGGCATAATCCCGAAATTCCGTTATATTCAACGTGCGCCCATTCGCCGTCAGCCTTTATTACCGTAAATTCAGCTTCGGGCGGAATCTCGCCTATAACGTCAAATTCCGAGCCGTGTCCGCTTCTGATATTGAGATAAGTGGAAACTCCAGTTGTCGTGTAAATTCCGCAATAGCTAATATCACATCCGCAATTATTATTGCCCGGATCACCCGACGCATTATATGTAAAATAAGTCAGCGGATCGTAATAAGTTACCGTTGGCCAGCCAGCTAAAAGATCGTCGCAAATGCCGAAATGCAGGTGATTTCCGCTTGCAGTTCCCGTACTTCCGACGTAGCCGATCAGCTGACCTGCCATTACTGAAGATCCCGAAGAAACTGCCGTGGAAGTACAGTGCGCATAAAACGTATATTTGTCGATATCCTCATGATACAGTATTATCAAATAGCCATAGTCATCCATCCAGCTGGCGGAAACACATTCGCCCGAATAAGCCGCGTAAATATTTGCGCAGTAGTCTGCTGGAATATCTATCGCGTTGTGATAAGCGGAATTGTCGCCGTTGTTTCTGCGCGCGTCGAAATATGTTGTGATATCGCTGAATTCCTCGTCAAGAGGCCATACCGCCGAAATCGCCGCATATGAATTTACATTCGGCAAAATATTTATCATCATCATGAACAGCGGCAGCATTATAAAAATGCTCGCCGCCTTTTTCACAAATTTTTTCATTAATAAGCCTTTCCCCAGTAAACCATATGCTTGGCAGGTTTTCCGCAGCACACGCATACGTCTGAAATTTGCTCCTGATCGAATGGAATACATCTCGATCCTACGCCTGTTTTCTCCTTGACTTCGTCCTCGCAGGCTTCCTCGCCGCACCACATTGCCTTGATGAAACCGTCGCCCTTTTCTTCAAGAATTTTAACTATCTCGTCCATAGTTGCGCAGGCATACGTCCTGTTCTCCTGATTCGCAAGAGCCTTGGCATACATACCGTCGTGAGCTTCTTTGAGCTTTTCTGCGGCAGCTTTTTCGAGATCTTCCAGAGAAATAACGGTCTTTTCGCCGTTCCAGCGAGATGCAATAACGCACTGACCGTTCTCGATATCCTTAGGCCCGATCTCAACGCGAATCGGAACGCCTTTCATCTCGTACTCGGCAAACTTCCAGCCGGGTGAATTTTCGCTGTCGTCAAGCTTAACTCTGATTCCTGAGGCTTTCAGACGATCGTAAAGTTCTCCTGCCTTGTCGAGAACGCCCTCCTTATGCTGAGCAATAGGAATTATAACAGCCTGAACGGGAGCGACAGCAGGAGGCAGAACAAGTCCGTTGTTATCGCCGTGAGTCATGATAACTGCGCCGATAAGACGCGTAGTTACTCCCCAGCTTGTCTGATGCGGGAATACGCGCTTGTTTTCCTTGTCGGTATATTCAATGCCGAACGCCTGCGCGAATCCGTCTCCGAAATAATGGGAAGTGCCTGCCTGAAGCGCCTTTCCGTCGTGCATTAGAGCCTCGATAGCATATGTAGAAACCGCTCCCGCAAATTTATCGGATTCGGTCTTTTTGCCCTTTACAACGGGCATAGCAAGCGATTCCTCGCAAAACTGCGCATAAACGTTGAGCATACGCTCCGTTTCTTCTACAGCCTCCTCGGCGGTCGCATGAATAGTATGACCCTCCTGCCACAAAAATTCTCTTGAACGGAGGAAAGGACGCGTAGTTTTTTCCCATCTTACAACGCTTACCCACTGGTTGTAGAGTTTCGGAAGATCGCGGTAAGAATGAACTATATTAGCATAATGCTCGCAAAACAGCGTTTCGGAAGTAGGTCTGACGCAAAGGCGTTCTTCAAGTTTTTCCGTACCGCCGTGAGTTACCCACGCAACTTCGGGAGCGAATCCCTCTACATGATCCTTTTCTTTCTGAAGCAGACTTTCGGGAATGAACATAGGCATACAAACGTTTTCATGTCCGGTAGCCTTGAACATACCGTCAAGAATACGCTGGATATTTTCCCATACAGCGTAACCGTAGGGGCGAATGACCATGCAGCCCTTTACGCTTGTGTATTCGACAAGCTCCGCTTTTTTACATATATCAGTATACCACTGTGCAAAATCTTCGTCCATGGAAGTAATTGCCGTAACCATTTTTTTATCTTTAGCCATTTTTATTTCTCCTCTGAATTAATTATACGTATATTAATTATATCAATTTCAATCACATTTGTCAATATGTCATTTTCCATAAAAATAAATCCTACTCGTGCTGATTTATCAGGGGGGACAGCGTCCCCTGACATATAACAGCACAAGTAAGAATTCACATTTTATGTTAGATCGCCATATTATACAGCGGAGGTGATGATAGTTGTATCGTGAAATATTTCTTGCCGTGATAGTAAGCGCGGATATTTTTTTAGCTGCCGCGGCATATCGCAGCAGCGACATAAGAATACCGCCGGTTTCGGCGTTTATCATTAATTTTATCTGTACGTTTGTACTTGGGATCTCGCTTGTTCTGTCGGAGATAGCGGGACAGATCATCGACATAGAAATTTGCAGAATAGCGGGATTTATCGTACTTACCGCAATGGGAATAATAACCGTATTCAAAAGCCTGATGAGAGGATTGATACGCAGACTTTCGAAACGCGGCGAACTTTCGCTCAAACACAGCGGCAGCGGAATCGTAGTAAAACTTTATCTTGACGATACGGCTGCGGATTTCGACTGCTCGAAAGTTCTCTCGCCATTTGAAGCCGCCGCGCTTGCCCTTGCAAGTTCGCTTGATTCTGCGGCGACGGGTCTAAGCTGTGGTTATAGTAACATAAACCCAATATTATCGGCAGTTTTTGTATTTATAGCAGGATTTGCCGCAATGTTTTTCGGAAGCGTTTTCGGGAAAAAAATCTCCTCCCTTGACCACGATCTCTCATGGCTGGGAGGAATTATGCTGATCGCATTTGCAATTTTTGAATTTGTCAGCAGCTAATATATTCTATATAATGCTATATATTATAAATCACAATTTCAGGCGGATTAAACATTCGCAGCTTTCCTATACCTGCTGTAACGTGAATCTGATTTTTACCAATAGTATAGACTCCTTTGGAATATTTCGGGAAAAATCGCCTTTCGGGTGAAAGTATACCGATTCCAAACAGTCTTACGCTGCCGCCGTGAACGTGTCCGCTGAACGTATGATCAGCGCCCCATTCGGCATATTCCTTGGCAAAAAGGGGATTATGTGCAAGCAAAAACGTCTCGCAGTCCGGAACTTTTCCGATAAGCTGCTCCATCTCTTTCACCGTAAATCCGTCAAGATTACGATAGCTGCCGTTCTTTTTATACGTAGAGTATTTCTGCATCAAACCGTAAATCCTTATCTTCCTGCCCTTGAACTCAAGTTCTTCATATCTGTTCAGAAGAAGATGAACCTGATTTTTTCGCAGTATTTCCAGCAATTCGCGTTGTTTTTCATCCGGAAGGCTCTGCTCGTGATTCCCGAAACACATATAGACCGGCGCAATTTCACAAAGATTCCCCAGCATCATATCGATCTCCGAAAAATCTGTCTGCGAACGCGATACGAGATCTCCTGTGATAAATATAAGGTCGGGAGATTCATTTTCAGCTGCGCGGCAAATTTTATGAACGATATTTTTTCTCTTATGAACGTCGGATAAATGAAATATCTTAACATTTCCGACAGGCTTTTCACGGCGCGTCTTGAGCATGAATTTGTTTTCTATGACAAGATCAATCGTGAACGACGCCGCAATTATGACTAAAATTACGCTAAAAATAACCACTTTTCAGTCTATCATTCTTCGGATTCGTCGTCGGGTTCAGCCTCGACAACAACTTCGTTCTTTTCAGCTTCGGCAGCTTCCTTCTCCGCTTCGCGAATCTGCTCTTCCGTAAGCTGCTCGACTTTTTCCGTTTCCTGCGAATCGTCATGCTCGGCGCGCGTGAACGCTACAACTTTCGCTCCCTCGCCGACTCTCATTACGCGCACGCCCTTGGCAATTCTGCCCATAACGCGGACGTCGCTCGCAAGAATCCTTATTATGATTCCGTCGCTGGAAACAAGGATAATATCGTCCGTCTCGTCAACTATCTTGACGTGACCGCGAACTTCGTCAACCTTATAGTTTGTCAAGCCGTAACCGCCGCGATTCTGAATTCTATAGCTGTCGATCTCGGTACGCTTTCCGTAGCCGTTTTCAGTGACCGTAAGAAGCGTTGTGGATTCTCCTGCGCGCAGCCTTGCAATTCCGACTACATAATCTCCGTCGCGCAGCTTGATAGCCTTAACGCCGTGAGCCGAACGCGACATTGATCTTCCCTTTTCCTCTTCGATGCGGATAGCCATACCGTTTCTTGTCGCAACAAATATCTGCTCCCTGCCGTTTGTCATGCGGACGCCGGCTATCTCGTCGCCCTCGTCAAGTCCGATAGCGATAAGTCCGTTTTTGCGCACATTCTTGTAAAGCGACAGATTGGAACGCTTTATCTTGCCGTTTTTGGTAACGATAGTAATAAATCTTTCGTCGCTGAAATCTGTCGTTTTTATCATTGCCGTGATCTTTTCGTTTTCAGTCAGCGGCAGCAGATTTATGAGATTAAATCCGCGCGAAGCTCTTGAACCGTCAGGAATCTCATAGCATTTCAGCTTATACATAATGCCTTTGTTGGAGATGAAAAGAATATTGTCGTGAGTTCCGCAGATGAACATCTCCTCCACGAAATCCTCCTCGCGCTGCTTCATTCCGCTGATTCCACGTCCGCCGCGCTTCTGGGTCTTATATTCCGTAACGGGCATACGCTTGATATAGCCGTTATTTGTAAGCGTAACCACGCAGTCTTCAACGGGGATAAGATCTTCGATATCAACTTCTCCGCTAACCGATTCAATATCCGTACGGCGCGTATCGCTGAATTTCTTTCTTATCTTGTTGAGATCGTCCATTATTATTTCATAAACACGATTTATATTGGCAAGTATATCCTCAAAATCAGAAATTTTTGTAAGCAGTCCGTATAATTCGTCGACAATTTTCTGACGTTCCAGACCTGTAAGCGCTCCGAGACGCATCTGAACGATAGCCTCCGCCTGCTCCTCCGAAAGTCCCTTATTATGCTCGAGATGATGAAGATTCGTAAGGTCATACTGGGCGCGGTCGAGAAGATTAGACATATCCGTATCACTGAACCGCTCTATCATCGCCGCTTTTGCTTCGGGAATGGTCTTACTGCCGCGGAGGATTGCTATTACCTCGTCGATGTAATCGGCGGCAAGCATAAATCCCTGAAGTATATGCGCCCTTTCGAGTGCCTTTCGGAGATCAAATCTCGTTCTGCGCTGAATGACGTCGACCTGAAAATCCAGATAATTGGACAGCATCTGCTTGAGAGTAAGCACTTTTGGCTCGTTATTTACAAGCGCAAGCATGATTATGCCGATAGTATCCTGCAATTTCGTAAGCGCAAACAGCTTATTAAGCACGATCTGCGGCACGGCGTCCTTTTTAAGTTCGATAACTACGCGCATTCCGTCCTTATCCGACTCGTCGCGGAGATCGTAAATTCCGTCGATGCGCTTGTCCTTGCAAAGCTGTGTAATATTTTTAAGTATGAGCGTTTTATTTACCATATACGGTATTTCGTCAACTATAATGCAGTTTCTGCCCTTTAATTCCTCAAAATGAGTACGGCTGCGGAGAATTATCTTTCCCTTTCCCGTACCGTATGCGGCGCGTATTCCCGCCTTGCCCATAACTATTCCGCCCGTGGGAAAATCAGGGCCTTTGATATGCTCCATAAGCTGTTCGAGAGTGCAGTCAGGGTCGTCGATAAGAAGCTGAAGCGCGTCTATAACTTCGCCCAGATTGTGCGGCGGAATATTCGTAGCCATTCCGACAGCGATACCCGTCGAGCCGTTGCACAAAAGATTCGGAAAACGCGACGGCAGAACTTCGGGTTCTTTGAGTCGGTCGTCATAGTTGGGCATATAATCGACGGTTTCCTTGTTTATATCCTGAAGCATATCCAGCGTGATCTTCGCCATTTTAGCTTCGGTATAACGGTAAGCGGCTGCCTTGTCTCCGTCGATAGAACCAAAGTTTCCGTGACCGTCAACAAGAGGATAGCGCATTGAAAAATCCTGAGCCAGACGAACCAGCGCGTCGTATACGGAAGCGTCGCCGTGAGGATGATATCGTCCGAGAACCGAACCGACAGTATCGGCACATTTTCTGTACGCCTTGTCGGGAGTAAGTCCGTTTTCGTGAAGCGTGTAAAGAATACGCCTGTGAACCGGCTTCAGACCGTCTCTTACGTCCGGAAGCGCACGGGAAACTATTACGGACATCGCATATTGAAGCATGGAATTTTCCATTTCATCAACAAGTTCCGAATTTATAACTTTAGAATTGTCATTATACAACAAAATTTATTACCTCCTTTAAGCGGCGTTTTTATCAAAATTCCTCAGAATTTCTTTTTCCTGGTCTGTCATTCCACCCGTAGGAACTATATAAAATACTGATTTTCCGTATATTATCAGAAAGTAATCCTGCTTTTCCATAATTTTCAGATTTTCATCGGCGTTAAACCGCGTAGGTTCGGGAAGCTCTTCTTTATCGAAATCATTATCGCCGTCTTCAAGATAACCTGCGTTTTCCGTGGAGAATTCAATAAAATCGTCTCCGGCGGTAATCTTATAAACGGGTTCGCCCATTTCTTTCACCATTTCGGTTACTCGCTGACGCACTTTCCGCGGATTATACCACTCGCGGAACGCCATTGCAAGGCATATCATGATAAGCAGATAGGCGATAAGATTATCGGGGGATTTTACCGCTCCGTATACAAAATTCGCCGCAAGAACTATGAAGATACCCATAAAAATATAATTTTTGGGATAAACGTATTTTTTCTGATATGTTTTGTAGCCTTCGATAAAAATATCCATAGGGATAGTGTATTTTTTTTCAATCCTTATATTATTTTCCAAATTAATGCTCCTGTTGTTTATAATAACATAAATCAATTTTACTATGCAGTATCATGCAAGGGACAATGTCCTCCTACATCCTGTGCAAAGATGTTATCCTATTGCAGCCCTACTCATATTTCTTGCTTCCTTTAGGGAGCAAGAAATATGAAATATTGGGTTTCAAAAGGGTGAAGCACTTTTGCAGGGGTGTCGGGTGACTCCCTACGGGGTAGGGAGATGTCCGCAGGACGAGGGTACGGCACGTTCGTGCAGCGTCCCCTGACATGATGCAGCACAGGTAAAAATTAATTTACTTTATTTTTATATATCAAGATTTTGTGCGAATTTTGCGTTTTTCTCGATAAACTTTCGTCTCGGTTCAACTTTGTCGCCCATAAGTATGGTGAATACTTCGTCCGCCTTTAACGCGTCTTCCATGCTTATCTTAACGATAGTACGACGTTCGGGATCCATGGTAGTTTCCCACAACTGGTCGGGATCCATCTCACCAAGACCTTTGTATCGCTGTATCTCGACTTTATATTTGCCGTCCTCCGACAATTCGGCAGTGTATTTATCGCGCTCTTCATCGGAAAACGCATAGCGTTCTTCCTTATTGCGCCATACCTTGAAAAGCGGCGGCTGCGCGATATAAACGTTGCCGTTGGTGATAAGCGGACGCATATAGCGGAAAAAGAACGTCAGCAGAAGAGTTCTGATATGCATACCGTCGACGTCGGCATCCGCCATGATGATAACTTTGCCGTAGCGGAGTTTTTCAATGTCGAATTCCTCGCCGATTCCCGTTCCAAGAGCAGTTACCACGGGGACGAGCTTTTCGTTGCTGTAAATTTTATCAATACGCGCCTTTTCAACGTTCAGCATCTTGCCCCAGAGCGAGAGGATAGCCTGATAACGTCTGTCTCGTCCCTGTTTTGCCGAACCTCCCGCCGAATCTCCCTCGACGATGTAAATTTCCGTGTAACGGCTGTCGCGCTCGGCGCAGTCCGCAAGCTTTTCGGGCATCGAGGTTTTTCCGAAAGTCTTGTTTCTCTCGGCTTCACGCGCTCTTTTGGCGGCTTCACGCGCTTTCAGTGCGGAAACGCTTTTGTCGAAAATTATCTTCGCAACAGCAGGATTCTCCTCCAGATAATTCATAAGCTTTTCCATGATAAGTTTTTCTATAAAAGGCTTTACTTCAGGATTTCCAAGACGTCCTTTTGTCTGTCCCTCAAATTCACATTCCGTAAGCTTTACCGAAATTATAGCCGTCAAACCCTCGCGGACGTCGTCGCCCGTAAGACGTTCTTTTTCTTTTAACAGTCCCATTTTTTTGCCGTATTCGTTCACGACCTTTGTAAGAGCATTCTTGAAACCCGTTTCATGAGATCCGCCGTCTTTGGTGTGAATATTATTTGCAAACGAAAGTATTATTTCATTATAGCTGTCATTGTACTGCAAAGCGATCTCCGCAAAAGAATCCCCCTGAGTTCCCGAAAAATAGATAACGTCTCCGCTGAGAGATTCATAGCCGCGCGTTTCGTGAATATGCTCTACAAACTGCCTTATACCGCCCTCGTAATGAAGAATTTCCGACTTTATATTCTCGTCGTCGCGAAGATCGGAGAAGTTTATCTTTATGCCCGCATTTAGGAACGCCTGCTCTCTGAGACGTTTCAGCAGAACTTCGTAATCGTACACGGTATCCTCAAAAATTTCTCCGTCCGCCTTGAAAGTAACGCTTGTTCCTGTTTCCGTGGTTTTGCCGACGGATTTTAGTTCTTCATCGTAGCTGCCGCGTTCAAAACGCTGAAACCAGACGTTTTCGCCGTCCTTTACCGTAAGCTCCAGCCATTCCGAAAGAGCGTTAACGACCGACGCGCCCACGCCGTGCAGACCTCCCGAAACTTTATATCCGCCGCCGCCGAATTTTCCGCCTGCATGAAGTATCGTATAAACTACGGTAGCCGCGGAAATTCCCTCTTTGGGATGAATTCCGACGGGAATTCCACGTCCGTTGTCCGAAACGCGTATAATATCTCCTTTCAGTATCTCGACCTTGATCTCCGTACAATAGCCCGCAAGAGCCTCGTCGATGGAGTTGTCCACTATCTCGTAGACAAGATGATGAAGACCGCTCGGACCTGTAGAGCCGATATACATTCCCGGACGCTTGCGCACGGCTTCAAGCCCCTCAAGAATTTGTATGTCGTTTTCATCGTAATTGTTATTCTGCTGACTCATAATTACCTCCTGAGTAATTAATAATTGACAATTGATAATTAGTTGTCAATCAGTATATTTTAACAAGATAACTGTCGTCATCTTTGTAAAATGTCATAATACATCCGTATAGCAAATCATATAAATCGTTATTGCTATGGAAATTAATTTTTACTGTGCATCATATAAGGAGATTTTGACCCTCTGTATTCCCCGCAAAGATGTTACTCTATTGTAGCTCTACTAATATTTCGCGCTCCCTTTAGGGAGCAAGAAATATGAAATATTGGGTTTCAAAAGGATGAAGCATCCTTTTGCAGGGGGGGCAGGGGGACAGCGTCCCCTTGCATGATGCAGCACAAGTAAAAATTGATTTGCATAGTATTCCAATTTATACAAATCCTCCACCGTTTGAAAGACGTTTTTTCAGAGTGCTTGCCGCAAGCTGGGATATATATATTTTTTCCGAGGTCACAATAAAAGTTTTCGGCAGTTCGTACGTGGCTAAAAACAGCCGTTTTTCCTTTTCGGCTTTATCGAGAAGCTTTTTCGTGACGCCCGTAACGGTAGTATTGTCTATATCAAATATTCCGATTATACTACGCACATCCACGGAATAATTATTGCCGATATGCAGATATACCGCGTTATTCATTAACTATCATTCCCTTGCTCATACGAAGCAGTTTTCCCCTCATTTCGGGAAGAAGCGAGCTTTCGTTGGGAGTCGTGACAAATACCTGCATATCCTTGATGATATCAAAGATAAATCTCTGACGGCTTTCGTCAAGCTCGCCCATAACGTCGTCCAGAAATACCACGGGAGATTCCTTGCTGCGCTTTTTGTAAATTTCCGCCTGCGCCAGTTTCATAACGAGAGCCGCGGATTTTTTCTGCCCCTGAGAGCCGAATTCTTTTGCGCTGACGCCGTTTATCCTGATAAACACGTCGTCGCGGTTTACGCCGCAGTGAGTAACTCCGGTACGTATATCGTAATCGGCAAGTTCGCGTAAACGCATATAATATTTGTTGACGGCAGCCTCGTCGCAGGGGAGTTCGAAATCATCGGGACGATACACATTCGATCTGTAATCCAGCTCCATGGTTTCATTTCCGCCAGTTATCGCGCTGTAAAGCCTGCTGCTGATCTCGTTGATCTTTTTTATATAATCTGCACGCATATACGATATAAGCGCGCCCTCGCGGGCAGCCTGCCTGTCCCACGCCTCCAGAATGTCGGAAGAAGCCTCTTTCAGCATGATAGCTTTCAGAAGAGCGTTGCGCTGATTGGTAATGGCGTTGCTTTTATTGATATGGGCGACGAACAGCGGATTAAGCTGAGACGCCGCCATATCAATGAAATTACGCCGTCTTTCGGGAGAGCCTTTCACAATGTCCTCGTCATCGGGAGAAAATGCGATGCATTTGAACACGTCGAAAAGCGAACCCGTACCCTTTTGCTTCACGCCGTTGAGTTCGATAATTTTGCCGGAATTCGCCGATCTTGTCATTTCGATACTTATCTTCTGTTCCCGAATACTGTCGCGGAATTTTATGCCCGACTTCATTTTGCACCCGTTCAGCGCGATATAATCCTTTTCTTTCGAACCGCGGAAACTTTTGCAGCCTGATAATATCCACATCGCCTCCAGCAGATTCGTTTTGCCCTGAGCGTTCGCGCCAACGATTATATTATACTTCGGATCGGGCGCGAACGAGATATTCGACAGATTTTTAAATCCATCGATTTCGGCATAAGTGATCAGCACACTTCCACCTCTGACTCGCCGATTATGGCTACCTTATCGCCGGCGCGGATCTTTTTTCCGCGCATCGTGCATACTTCTCCGTTTACCGTGACCTGACCGTCCTGAATAAGCATTTTCGCCTCGCCTCCCGAACCCGTCATGGAAGCAAATTTCAAAAGAGCGTCAAGCTTTATGAATTCGGTAGTAATCTTTACTTTATTTTCAGGCATTTTCTTTTACCTCTTTAATTTTTTAACTGAATAGGCATTACAAGGAAGATGTAATTTTCACCCATGGGCGGAAGAATTTCAATTACCTTCATCGCGCCGTTCAGACGAATTCTTACCTTATCGCCCTCGGCTGCGCGCAGAGCGTCCAGAACCAGTCTGTTATTGAATCCGATGGTTACAGTTTCCCCGGAAATATCAGCCGATATGGCGTCGTTTACCTTTCCTACAGCCGTTTTGCAGCTTATCTTCATTACTCCGCCGCCAATTTCGCAGCGAATAGGAGACTTATTTTTATCGTCGATTATAAGGGAGCAGCGTTCAAGACAATTTGAGAATTCTTTCTTATTGACGAAAATCTCCGTTTTGCAGCC
>ERZ777305.2097-NODE-2097-length-18741-cov-13.647169_pt1 | contig 18741 bp, 17 predicted proteins | sample MGYA00374965_ERZ777305 | MGnify/ENA primary metagenome ERZ777305 (study PRJEB29328, sample SAMD00013331) | mouse gut metagenome | study: EMG produced TPA metagenomics assembly of the Metagenome analysis of fecal microbiota from mouse which was promoted... | reverse complement strand
GGCGTGTCGGAATGGCAGACGAGGCAGACTCAAAATCTGTTGTGGGCAACCACGTATGGGTTCAAGTCCCATCGCCGGCAGTATGAAAAAGGTTTGAAATGTCAGGAATCCAAGACATTTCAAACCTTTTTATATTTTAAATATGTAAGTCTTTGTTGCAAAATACGGTAATCCCAATCGAATAAAAGATAATAGCGCATATCAGTAAAGCCAGAGTTCCAATGATGGCGCTGTTTTCATTTGCTATAATACCATTTGCGTCAAAAAGGGTAAAGAATGTAAAATACTTGATTACTTTTGCTTTTTCCCCTGTATTTGCCAGCATTTGAAGAATATACATAAGCGCCGGGATGCCTGCCCCGAAGGCAATACTGTATTTTGTCTCTGAAAAAATACAGGAAGCAATAAAGCAGATGCTGCCAATAAATAAATGCAGGCATAAAAGGGAGACATTTAGTTTTAACAACTCAGATATTACAAGTTCTCCCGGAAAATTTATTTCCGCTATTGCCACTTCCAGCCCGGTCGCATAGATAATAAGCAGCAGTATTCCGCTGATAAGAACAGACATCTGCGTTGCCGCCACCGTCCGGCGCTTTACAGGCGCCGCTAATAATGTAACCATGGAGCCTTTATCAACATATTTGGCGATAAGGCCGTTGCCGCGCAAGATACAGAATACCATAGGAAAAATCAACAAGATAAATCCATAGAGATAGGAAATCATAAAGCAAATCAGACTTGTTGCCCCTGCACTCATCCCAACCGAAGCCATCAGTGTTGGCATTACCTCATAAAAACTGTCTAAAGTTGCCATCATCTCCGGGTCGTACATACTGATAATTATGGAAACATACATAGTGATAACGGCGGCAAATATGATGAGTATTTTAAAACTGCCTTTCAGCTCTCGTTTGTATAAAGTCATACTAAGCATTCTCTTTACCTCCGTAATAATTCATAAAGATTGTTTCAAGGCTTTGTTTTGATGTGACCGTAACATTGTTACCATTGCATATTCCATCAAAATCTTTTGCAAAATCCTCCGCCAGCTTTGGTGAATCCAAACAAACGGTATAAGTGCGCATATGGCGTTCCCTCAAGGTTTCAACGGAGTCGACTGTTACAAGTTTTCCGCTGCGGATAATGCCAATACGGTCGCAGGTGCGTTCTACTTCTTCAAACATATGGCTGGATAAAAGAATGGTTTTGCCTTTCTTTTTTTCTTCCGCAATCAATTCAATAAAGCGGTTTTGCATCAAAGGGTCAAGTCCGCTTGTAGGCTCATCCAAAATCAGAATGTCAGGGTCATGCATAAAGGCGGCGACAATGCCAATCTTTTGTTTCATTCCCTTACTCATTTTTTTGATTTTATTTTTCGGGTCCAATTCAAATCGCTCAAGCATTTCCTGCATCCGGTTTTCCTTACCTGCGTTTCGGTAATTTGAAACAAATATGAGAAATTCCTTACCGGTCATATCATCAAAAAAATTTATTTCTCCGGGAATATATCCCAGTCTTTTTTGAATTTCACTGCGATTTTTCCAGCAATCCAATCCAACAATTTGACAATTCCCGGCTTTAGGCTTGATAAATCCCATCAAATGACGGATTGTTGTAGTCTTACCGGCGCCATTCGGGCCAAGAAATCCAAAGACCTCGCCTTTTTGTACTTGAATGGATACATCGAATATTCCTTTTCCGGCTCCGTATTTCCGGGTCAGATTTTGAACGTTTATCACATTCATTGAAATTCCTCCTTATATGAAATATTTTTAAACATTGCTGCCCACTGCGTAAATTCTTTTTTTATGTCGTCAATTTCAATTGCTTTGCCTTCCATTTGCCGGGAGTGGAGATAACCGTCGGTTATCCAGACCAACATATGATAAATTCGCTTAGGGTCAATACCTTCTTTAAATTTATCCAGTTCAAGGTTTTTAAAATAAGTATCGTACTTCTCACCTTTTCCAATGCTTATTTTTGATTGGATTTCCGTTGATACATCCTCTTTCTGTGAGTAAAAGCAGCGAATGGAAAAACGTATGATAAAGGGATTTTCTATCAGCATCTTCACTTTTTTTTCCGTTGCATAGGCAATTAATTCAAAGAAATCATTTATCTCCCAAAGATGTGCGTCAGAAATTGCTTCCTCAACAATTTTTGACACATATTCAAAGGTGTGTAAATACAAGTTTTTTTTGTTGTGGAAATAATAAAACAATAATCCCTTAGAAATACCGGCTTTCGACGCTATCAAGTCAGTGGAGGCGCGCTTGTATTCATATTCTCCAAATACCTCCATGGCAGCATTGTAGACAGCAAGCTGTTTCTCTTCGGGGAGTTCGTAAAAAGCATTATTCATTTTGTCTCCTTTGACCAATTTGGTTTGACCGATTTGCTTATTTCTTAATAATATCGGATTGACTCAAATTTTCAAGGGGGTGTGATAAAATTTTTCGGTGGTCTGGGCAAATCCCCTGTTGCAGGATTATAGAGAAGACGGCCTTCCTTGGTAAACTTTGAGCCATGGCAGGGACAGTCCCATGTGTGTTCGGCAGGATTCCACTTTAAGGCGCATCCGAGATGGGGACAGCGGTTTCGCGAGGGGGTTAACAGCCCCATGAGGGAGGATGCAATATTGCAGAATAATTGTTTTGTCATCATGCTTCGGGAGGGGGAAAATACATCCGCATATTTGTTTTCCCTTCCCATCACCATGTCGGTGAGTATGTTGGCGGCTGCCATGGAAGAGGTCATTCCCCACTCGTTAAAGCCTGTGGCAACATACATGTCCGGAAGAGCGTTGCTGTATGGCCCGATGTAAGGGACGCCGTCTAAGCTGATACAGTCCTGTGTGGCCCATGCATAGGCTTCTTCTGCCTGTGAAAACTGCTCATGGGTATATTTGCGAAGCATTTCATACTGGCAGGCCTTTTTCCCGGTGCGGTGGTCGCCGCCGCCTACAAGCAGCAAATCCTTATAATTTCTGAAATATAATCCCTGACTGCCGTATTCCACATAAGAGCCTGATATGGAAGCGGCATTTTTCAAGGCGAGGATATAGGAGCGTTTCTGATAAAGCTTCATAAAATAGAAACCATGCGTATTCCAAATGGGAAAATGGCAGGCAACGATAATTTTTTTTGCTTTTATGCGGAAGTGTTCCGTAAAGGCTTCATTTGCTCCGAATGCCTGTATCCTGGAGTGCTCTCTGATATTCAGGTTTTCTGCCAGGGCGGCAATCAGCTTTAAGGGGTGGAACTGTGCCTGCATGGGAAATTCCACGGCTGCAAGCGCGGGAACGGGAAGCGGGACTTCGTGGAGAAGACGGGCATTATAGCCCAGGGAATGCAGGGCTTTTACCTCGTCTTCCATAAGCGCGGCATTGCTGCAGGAATAAATACAGGCAGGGATATCTTCAAAATCACAGTCAATCTTTTCGCAAAGGGAGCGAAAAGAAGAAACTGCCTGCAGGTTTGCTTCCAGATACAGCCTTGCCTTGGTATAACCGAACTTCTTTATAAGGTTTTTGTATAAAGTATCATGCTGTGCGGAAATAACGGCGGTGGTACCCGCAGTTGTTTTGCCGGCAATGGTGTCCGCCTCAAGGAGAAGGCATTCAACACCTGCTTCTTTCAGATGGTGTGCGCATAGGATACCGGCCATTCCGCCGCCGATTATCAGAACATCGGTGGTTTCATCCCGGTCCAGGGCAGGAAAGGATGGCAGAACGGCGGTATCTGTCCAAAGAGAATTTAACATATTCATACTCCTGTTTTTTTCTTTATAGTATTGCCGGATGATTTTTTATGATGCAACATTTTTTCAGATATGCTACAATAGGATAGGCAGCATGGCTGAATGTGCCAAAATGCTTTGTGTGAAAGGAATCAGGGGATGCTAAAAAGAAAGAAAACAGTGGTATGGGCAATACTTGCCTTGTTATGCCTGACATCATGCAAAAGAAGAGAGGCCGTAAGTGCAGAGGTCTTTAACAGGACGATGGAAGAACAGGGATATGAGATTGCGGATGCAACCAATCAGACTCAGGCAGATTATGTGCAGGCAATTAGCCTGGCCCAGAAAGACGGATACCAGATAGAGTTTTATGTATTCAGTGATGCAGAGGCGGCATTTTCCGTTTTCAGCCAGAACAAATCCCTGTTTGCAGAAAAAGAGGGTACGGGCAGTATGGAACTGTCAAAGGATATCGGCAATTATCATTTTTATTCCCTTACCTCAAACGGGATGTATTTTCTGTTGTCCCAGGTGGACAACACAATGTGTTATGTGGTGGCAGATGCAGAATATAAAGCAGAAATCACAGATATAATAAAGCTGCTGGGGTATGAATAAAAACAGGGAGAGACCATAGATGGACTGTAAGGAATTGGAAAAGATGATACCTGCATTTGTGGGGAAAACTCTGGAATACAAAGATTTAAAAAAGTTTATGGAGCATGTGGAGAAATGCCCCTCCTGTAAGGAAGAACTGACGATACAGGTTCTGGTTTTTGAGGGTATGGCCCGACTGGAGGAAGGCAGCGCTTTTGACTTGCAGAAGGAATTGGACAGCCGCATACAGGAAGCCGGCAGGAAAATCCGTTTTCATGAACTCTTGAAATATATCAGCATTACATTGGAACTGGCTGCTTTGGCAGCAGTCATTATTATTATCATGTTATTTATATTGCATTAGGAAGGGTATGAAACCATATGAGTCAAAAAATAGTATTGATAGATGGACACAGTATATTGAACAGGGCTTTTTACGGCGTGCCCGATTTGACCAGCGCCGAGGGACTTCATACCAATGCCATCCATGGATTCCTTAATATTATGTTCAAAATCCTGGAGGAAGAAAAGCCGGATTATCTTGCGGTGGCTTTTGACAGAAAGGAGCCGACATTCCGGCATGAAATGTATGCGGCATACAAGGGAACCAGAAAGCCCATGCCCACGGAACTTAAGGAGCAGGTGCCTGTCATGAAAGAGATGCTTTCCTGTATGGGCATTGCCATGCTGGAGCATCCAGGCTGGGAAGCGGATGATATCTTGGGAACCCTTGCCAGGCTTTCAGAAGCAAAAGGGCTTGCCGTGTCCCTGGTTTCGGGGGACAGGGATTTATTGCAGATAGCCAGTGAACATGTAAAAATCAGAATCCCCAAAACCAAAATGGGAAAGACGGAAGTGGAAGATTACTATGCTGGGGATGTGCTTGCAAAATATCAGGTGACGCCGTTACAGTTCATTGAGTTAAAGGCCCTGATGGGGGATACGGCGGACAATATTCCCGGCGTGCCTAAAATCGGGGAAAAAACGGCTACGGAGCTGATGGTAACCTACGGCTCCATAGAAGAGATTTATGCCCATGTGGAGGAAATCACCAAGAAGTCCATCCGGGAAACCTTGAAAGAAAACAGACAATTGGCAGATTTAAGTAAAAAACTGGCCACCATAAAGACAGACTGTGCACTGCAATTTTCTTTGGAAGATGCAAAGGTGGGGGATTTTTATACTAAGGAAGCGTATGCCCTGTGCAAGAAACTGGGCTTTAAAAGTATTTTGGGAAGGTTTGACGGAAAAGCTTCCCAAACAACGGATTCGGTCAGCAGCCTTTTTCGGAAAATATCGGATTTGCCGGAGGCAGAGGCATTTTGGAGTGGTGCAGGAAAGGCGGCAGAGGCGGGAGTCTGCCTGTTAGCGGATGCGGGTGAAGAAGAGATTACAGGGCTCGCTGTGTCCCTGTCCCGGACGGAAACGGTATTTATGCCTGTGGAAGGAGAGATTACAGGAGAATATCTTGCAGGGAAGCTTAAGGAAATTTCCGGCAGGACAGCGCTGTCTGCCTTTGACATCAAACGATACTACCGTTATCTGGATAAACAGGATACGACTCGTTATTTTGATATTCTGATTGCAGCATATCTTTTAAATCCTTTGAAGAGTGATTATGACACAGAGTCCATAGCGGGGGAACACTTAAATATGATAGTGCCCGGACGTACTGAGGTGTTTGGCAAAGGCAGCTATCGGCAGGGATATGAAAAAAATCCCGAAAAAACCATGGAATATGCATGTTATGGCGCATATGCGGCGCATGCGGCAAAACCGGTATTATGGAAAAAATTGCAGGAAGCCGGTATGGACAGGCTGATGAACGAGATAGAAATGCCTTTGTCGCTTGTGCTTTATGACATGGAACAGGCCGGGATGCTGGTCAGGCCGGAGGAGTTAAAGGAGTACGGGGAGAAGCTGACCGGAAGGATTGCGGAACTGGAAAAATCCATCCATGAGCAGGCAGGCACAGATTTCAATATCAATTCCCCGAAACAATTAGGGGAAGTATTGTTTGAAAAAATGAAGCTTCCCGAATCCAAAAAGACCAAAACGGGATATTCCACGGCGGCGGATGTGCTGGAAAAGCTGGCGCCGGATTATCCCATTGTGGCGGATATCCTTGAATACAGGGGACTGACAAAACTGAAATCCACCTATGCCGAGGGGCTTGCGGCCTGTATAGCCGGTGACGGCAGGATACATTCCAGCTTCAACCAGACGATTACGGCCACGGGAAGAATCAGTTCCACGGAGCCGAATTTACAGAATATTCCCATGCGCATGGAGCTGGGCAGACAGATACGGAAGGTATTTGTGCCGGCGGAGGGTTTTCTTTTCATGGATGCGGATTACTCGCAGATTGAACTGCGCGTGCTGGCGCATATGTCAGGGGATGAACAGTTGATAGAAGCCTACAGAGAGAAGCAGGATATTCACCGCATTACGGCGGCAAAGGTATTCCATACGCCCTTTGAGGAAGTGACGGATTTGCAGAGGCGCAATGCGAAGGCGGTTAATTTCGGCATTGTATACGGCATCAGTTCTTTTGGACTCAGTCAGGATTTGAGCATCACGAAAAAGGAAGCGTCCGCCTATATTGAGCAGTATTTTGAAACCTATCCGAAGGTAAAAGCGTTTTTGGATAATCTGGTGGCACAGGCGAAGGAACGCGGCTATGCAGTGACAATGTTTGGCAGGAGAAGGCCGATACCGGAGCTTTCCTCCAACGTGTTTATGCAGCGTTCCTTCGGCGAGCGGATTGCCATGAATTCTCCCATACAGGGGACGGCGGCCGATATCATTAAGATTGCCATGCTGAATGTCTGGCGCGCCTTGAAAGAAAACAACCTGAAATCCAGGCTGGTGCTTCAGGTTCACGATGAACTGTTGATTGAAACGGCAAAGGGTGAGGAAGAACAGGTAAGGCGGATTATGGAGGAAGGCATGAGCAGCGCAGCCGAGCTTTCCGTCAGACTGGAAATAGACTTACATGCCGGCGCCAACTGGTATGAGGCAAAATAACGCCAAAAGCGGCAGGGGGTGTGGTATGAGGCTGATAGGCATTACAGGAGGAGTAGGCGCCGGAAAATCAGAGGTGCTTTCCTTTATCAAAGAGCATTACAGATGCAAAATCTATCTGGCGGACGAGGTTGCCAAAGAAATACAACAGCCGGGACAGTCTTGTTATGAAGAAATGGTAACCCTTTTGGGCAGGGACGTGCTTGGGGAGGACGGCAGGCTGGATAACGGGAAAGTGGCAGGCAAAATATTTTCGGATAAGGACTTGCTGCTTGCGGTAAACGGCATTGTGCATCCGAAAGTCAGGGAGTATCTGGAAACGGCAGTCAGGCGTGCACAGGCGGACGGATGGACGGAATTGTTTTTTATGGAAGCGGCGCTTCTGATAGAGAACGGGTATAAAAGCCTTGTGGATGAAATGTGGTATGTTTATGCGCCGGAGGAAGTGAGAAGAGAGCGCCTAAAGAACAACAGGGGATATAGTGATGAAAAGATATCCCGGATAATGGAAAGCCAGCTTACGGAAAAGTTATTTAGGGAAAACAGTGACTTTATCATAGATAACAGTGGTGCGGCCGGAAAGGCATATAACCAGATTAAAAAGAGACTGGAGGCATATACGTGGCAGGAATAGCATATCAGGGGAAAACGGTATTCGGGCTTGACATCGGAACCAGAAGCATTGTGGGAACAGTAGGTTACAAGGAAAAGGACCGCTTTGTTGTAATAGCCCAGAGGGTCATGGAACATGAAACCCGTGCCATGCTGGACGGACAGATTCATGACATTAAAAAAGTCGGCAGTACCATAAAGGCGGTAAAAGAAGCGCTGGAGACCGATATCGGCAGAAATCTGACGGAAGTGTGCATTGCGGCTGCCGGAAGGGTACTGCGCACGGTTACCACCCGCATAAATTATGAATTTACGGAGGAAAAAGTGGTTCTGGAGGAAGATGTGTATGCGCTTTCCGCCATGGGGGTAGAGCAGGCTTATGAAGAGTTCCAGCAGGGAAATGACACGGACATCAAGTTTTACTGCGTGGGATATTCGGTCATCAGGTATTATCTGAACCACTATCCGATTGGCAACCTGGAGGAGCATAAGGCAGGAAGCATCGGGGCGGATATGATTGTGACCTTTCTGCCGGAGGATGTTGTGGATGGACTCTACAGGGCGGTGGAATCCGCAGGTCTTGAAGTGGCAAACCTGACGTTGGAGCCGATTGCCGCCATTCAGGTGGCTATTCCCGAAAAGTTCCGTATGCTGAATATTGCCCTTGTGGACGTTGGGGCGGGGACTTCCGATATTTCCATCACCAAGGACGGGGCCATCGTGTCCTATGGCATGATTCCCGTTGCGGGGGACAGCCTGACGGAAACGATTGCACAAAATTGTCTGGTGGACTTTAACACCGCGGAAGAGATTAAGAGACAGATAGACGCCGGAGGTGATATCACTTTTACTGACATTATGGGGCTTTCCCAGACGGTTGGCGCAGGCGAACTCATGAATATCTTAGAGCCGGCGGTGGAAAACATGACAAAGCCGGTAGCGGACTGTATCAGGGAACTTAACGGCGAAAAGTCAGTCAGCGCGGTGTTTGTGGTCGGCGGCGGCGGAAAGATTCCCGGATACACGGAAAAGCTGTCGAAGGAACTTGGCATTGCACAGGAGAGGGTGGCATTAAGGGGCAAGGAAGTCATGGGCTTTATAGACTTTCCCGAAGACATTGAAAAAGATTCCCTGCTGGTTACCCCTGTGGGAATTTGTTTAAGCTTTTATGAGCAGAATAATAATTTTGTGTTTGTTACTTTCAACGAGGAACGGATTAAGGTATATGACAATGGCAAGCTATCCGTGGTGGAAGCTGCCATGCAGGCAGGGTTTCCCAATGACGGACTCTTTCCCAAAAGAGGAAGCGAGTTAAATTATACCGTGGACGGAAAAGCCCGAATCAAAAGAGGAGAACTGGGAGAGGCGGCAGTCATCACCGTTAACGGGGAACTGGCGGATATACATACGCCGATTAAGGCAAATGATTTGGTACGCGTGCTGCCATCCACGGCAGGGGCGGCTGCAAAACTGGAAATCAGGGCGCTTCCCGAATTTCATCATTCCATCGTGGTAAATGTCAATGACAAAAAAATCGAACTGCCCAAGTTTGCGCAGGTAAACGGACAACTGCAGTCGGGTTATTATGAAATTGAAGACGGTGATGTGATTGAAATATTAAGCTATTATACGGTTGCCCAGATTTTAGAGTTTATGGACGTCATTCTGCCCGAAAAGACGGGACTTGCCGTAAACAACATGCCTGCTGACAGGGAAACGAAGGTCTATGAGAATTTCAGCGTGGCATGGGGGGAGCATGTAGTGTTTGTCGGAAAGAACGATGAAGAAAGCGATGATACGGAGGATTCGGAAGAAAGTGATATAGGGGAACAGGTATCGGAAGAAACGGTATCCGAAACAGAAGAACGCCCCGGGGAAGCACAGTCAGCGGCTGCCACACCGATAAATAATGTCAATCAAAGCATCCGGGTTCTGGTAAACGGCAGTCCCCTTTTGCTGTCGGGCAAGCCCTCCTATGTGTATGTGGATATCTTTGATTACATAGACTTTGATTTGTCAAAAAGCAAGGGCGGTGGTATTGTGACAAATCTGAACGGCAATCCCGCGGAATATTTAAAAGAGATAAAAGACGGAGATATTATTGACGTCTACTGGAGGAACTGAACATGAGATTTTGCAGCATAGCCAGCGGCAGCAGCGGCAACTGCATTTATGTGGGCTCAGAGGCAACGCATCTTTTGGTTGATGTGGGAATCAGCGGAAAAAGGACGGAAGAGGGCTTGCATGAACTGGAAATTACGGGAGAGGATATAGACGGAATTTTGATTACACACGAGCATTCCGACCATGTTGCAGGATTGGGGGTTCTTTCCAGAAAATACCATATTCCCATTTTTGCCACAGGAGGCACTATCCGCGCCATATTAAAAAACGGTGGAAAGAACGCGCCGGACGAGTCCCTGTTTCATCAGATAGAAGCCGACAGGAAGATAATTATTAAGGATTTGACCGTATCGCCCATGCGTATTTCCCATGATGCGGCGGAACCGGTGGCATACCGGATTGGATATGGGAAAAAAAAGGTTGCAATATGTACGGACTTGGGGATTTATAACGAGTACACGGTAGAGTGCTTAAAGGGCATGGACGCCTTGCTTCTGGAGGCCAATCATGATATCAATATGCTGCAGGTGGGACCCTACCCTTATTATCTGAAGCAGCGCATATTAGGGGACAGAGGGCATTTGTCCAATGAAAATGCGGGAAGGCTGTTGAACCGGATATTACATGACAACTTAAAAGCGGTTGTGCTGGGACATTTGAGTAAGGAGAACAACATGCCGGAACTGGCTTATGAAGCGGTGAGGATGGAGGTTACGCTGGGGGAAGGACCTTATAAGGCGGAGGATTTTCCAATATCCATTGCAGGGCGTAATGAGGTGTCGCCCGTTATTTCCATATAAGTTGATTAAGGGCCTGAAAAAGGCAGAAAGGTGTAAAATATAATATGAAAAAAACAATTATTACCGTTGTGGGAAAAGATACCGTGGGAATTATTGCAAAGGTATGTACTTACCTTGCGGAGAACCGGATTAATATTCTTGATATTTCACAGACTATTGTGCAGGGGTATTTTAACATGATGATGGTGGTGGATACGCTTGAGAGCAAAAAGCAGCATGGCGACATGGCGGACGAACTGGAGGAACTGGGCAGTCAGATTGGCGTCATTATCAAGTGCCAGAAGGAAGAAATTTTTGATAAAATGCATAGAATTTAGGAATGGCAGTGAGGAGAAACGGCATGATAAACATATATGAAGTGGTGGAAACCAACAATATGATTGAAAAGGAAAACCTGGATGTGCGTACCATAACGCTGGGTATCAGTCTTTTAGACTGCATAGATTCCGATTTGACAGCCTTAAAGGAAAAGATATACAAAAAAATCTATGAGGCGGCCAAGGATTTGGTAAAGACAGGGGAGGAAATTTCCCGGGAATATGGGATTCCCATTGTCAATAAAAGAATTTCCGTTACCCCGATTGCCTTAATCGGCGGGGCTGCCTGTAAGACGGCGGAAGATTTTGCGGAAATTGCAAAGACATTGGATAAAGTGGCGCATGAGGTAGGGGTCAATTTTATCGGCGGCTATTCCGCGCTGGTAAGTAAGGGAATGACGCCGGCGGACGAACTGCTTATCCGTTCCATTCCTCTGGCGCTGTCTTCCACCGAGAGAGTATGCAGCTCCGTAAATGTGGGCTCTACCAAAACCGGCATCAACATGGATGCCGTGCGCCTGATGGGCGAAGTGGTTAAACAGACGGCAGAGCTTACAAAAGAGGATGATTCCTTAGGCTGTGCCAAACTGGTGGTGTTTTGTAACGCGCCGGATGACAATCCGTTTATGGCAGGCGCTTTCCACGGTGTGACGGAAGCCGATAAGATTATCAACGTGGGCGTCAGCGGTCCGGGAGTGGTAAAGACAGCGCTGGAAAAAGTGCGGGGAGAGAGTTTTGAGGTTCTGTGTGAAACCATCAAGAAAACGGCATTTAAGGTGACAAGGGTTGGTCAGCTGGTGGCGCAGGAAGCTTCCAAAATGCTGCATGTGCCTTTTGGCATTGTGGATTTGTCCTTAGCGCCCACCCCGGCAGTCGGAGACAGTGTGGCGGATATTCTCTGTGAGATTGGACTGGAATATGCAGGCGCGCCCGGCACCACGGCGGCCCTTGCCCTGTTGAATGACCAGGTCAAGAAGGGCGGCGTTATGGCGTCTTCTTATGTGGGCGGCCTTTCGGGGGCCTTTATTCCGGTCAGCGAAGACCAGGGGATGATAGACGCCGTGACGGCGGGTGCGCTCACTTTGGAAAAACTGGAAGCGATGACCTGCGTCTGCTCCGTGGGGCTTGATATGATAGCCATACCGGGAGATACAAAGGCGACGACCATTTCGGGCATCATAGCGGATGAAATGGCAATCGGCATGGTGAACCAGAAGACAACGGCTGTGAGGATTATTCCCGTTATCGGTAAGGGTGTGGGAGAAACCGTTGAATTTGGCGGTCTGTTGGGATATGCGCCCATTATGCCGGTCAACAGGTTTTCTTGTGATGAGTTTGTAAACCGTAAGGGAAGGATACCGGCTCCGATACACAGTTTTAAAAATTAGGCTGCACCCGGTAATGAAAGCAAAGAGATGAAAAGAAAGAAAAGAAGTAAAAACCAAACATGGAAATGTACGCCCACACAGTTGATATTGCTGGGTTTTTTGGGTGCAATCCTTACAGGCACGCTTTTACTGTGCCTGCCTGTGGCTACAAGGAGCGGACAGCCTGCACCCTTTATCGACGCGCTTTTTACGGCGACTACCTCCGTCTGCGTGACGGGACTGGTGGTGGTGGAAACAGCGGGATATTGGAGTCTTTTCGGACAGCTTGTGATTTTACTGTTGATACAGTGCGGCGGTCTGGGCATTATTTCCTTTACCACGGCGGCTTTGCTGCTGCTTAGAAAAAAGGTGACCCTGCGTGACAGAATCCTCATAGAAGAATCTTTCAACTTAAACAGCCTGAGCGGTCTGCTCCGATTTATAAAAAAAGTATTTGCAGGTACTTTTCTGATAGAAGGAATAGGGGCTGTGTGCAGTGCCTTTTCGTTTGTACCGGTTTACGGATGGGTGAAGGGCATTTGGTTCTCCCTGTTTCATGCCGTGTCCGCTTTCTGCAACGCGGGTATGGATTTATTGGGCCCTGACAGCCTGATGGGATTTAAGCATGATGTCTGCCTGAACATGACGACCATGCTGCTGATAATTGCGGGAGGACTTGGATTTCCCGTCTGGTGGGATGTGATAAACAGCATAAAGCAGACTATCACGAAAAAACGTACTTTTCGCAATGGCGTCAGAAGCCTTTCCCTGCACAGTAAGCTTGTGCTTGGTTTTACGGCAGGTCTTATTGCAGTGGGAACGCTTGGCATTTATGTACTGGAAAAAGGGAATCCGGGGACTTTGGGAGAGGAGTCTGTGTCCCATGGCCTGCTCATGTCGGCATTTCAGGCTGTTACGCTTCGTACAGCCGGTTTTTGCACCATGCCGCAGCAGAACCTGACGGAGGCGGGCGCGTTTTTTTCCATGCTCTTTATGTTTGTGGGAGGTTCTCCTGTCGGAACGGCAGGCGGAGTGAAAACAACTACCATCGTGGTTCTGGTACTGACTGCGTGGGGGCTGATTCGGGGTAGGCAGGAAACGGCTGTGTTTGGAAGAACCCTTTCGCCGGAAACCATTCGGAAAGCGTTGGGAGTGGTTATTATCAATATGGCGGCCATCGGGACGGCGCTGCTGGCATTGCTGATTGCGGAAAAAGGTAATTTTCTGGATATGGCTTATGAGGTAATCAGCGCCACCGCGACAGTCGGGTTGTCCAGGGATGTGACGCCGGGTCTCGGAAGCGTGGGCAGGGTAATTATTGTGATTTGTATGTATCTTGGCAGAATCGGTCCGATTTCCCTGGCGATTGCGTTAGGCAGAAAAAGGGTTCAGAAAGGAAATTACAGTTATCCGGTGGAAGATATCCCGGTCGGATGAGCAGATAGAGGAGAGTTGGAAATGAGAAGAAAAAAGAATCCGGAAAAGCAGTCGTTTGCAGTGATTGGGCTGGGAAAGTTTGGGAGCAGCATAGCCATGGAACTGGCAGCGGCAGGCGCACAGGTGCTTGCAGTCGATATAGATGAGGAAAGGGTTGCAAATGTGGCAGAGCATGTCACTTATGCGGTACGGGCTGACGTATGTGACGGCAAGGCAATGGCGGCGCTTGGCATTTCCAACATGGATGCCGTAATTGTTGCGATAACCCAAAGTCTGGACGCGAGCCTAATGGGAACCATACTTGCCAAGGAGGCCGGCGTTCCGTTAGTAATCGCAAAGGCCAATGAAGAACTTCATGCCAAAATATTGAAAAAGACAGGCGCTGACCGCGTGATTGTGCCGGAACGGGAATCGGGCATCCGGGTGGCGCACAATATTCTTGCAGGTAATTTTCTGGAGTTTGTGGAGCTTTCCCAGAAAATCAGAATGATAGAGATGCAGGTCAAACCGGAATGGGCCGGTAAAACGCTGCGGGAACTGAAACTTCGTAATAAATACCAGATAAATGTGATTGCGGTAAAGCAGAATCTGGACAGCGAAGCAGTCATTCATATTGACCCGGATATGAAGCTGAAGAGTGAAATGACGCTCTGGGTGCTTCTTGATGCAAACAATGTGGAAAGGCTTGTATGAAGTTAGGGAAGAATTACAATCTGCCGGCTGTACTCATTTTGGATGGGACGGCCGGTTTTTTGCGCGGGAATGCTGTCATAAAGATGTGAGGCAAAAATATCATGCGACAGCATCTGTATTCCCAAAGGCGACAGCAGTTTGTCTGCGTCCGCCAACTTGGAGAGAAGAGGGATGCTTCCTTTGGAAAGATGGCCCAAGAGGGCTTCGGAGGATTTGCGAAAACCAAGAAGGCGCGCATACAGGGCATCGCCTTTTGCAGCAAAGTTCTCCATGTCCTTTTTGGTAATGGAAAGCAGAATGTGCAGCAGGGAACGGCTGATGCGGGTCTGGGTCAAATCTTTTGATTTTAATATTTGTTCGCCAAACCGGGTGGCTGATTGGTAACGGCAAAGATGGCGGCAGATTTTATCGGAAAGCGCTTTTGATACGTCCATATATGAGGTGAATCCTTCTTTTTGCAGACTGAGGAGCCGGTAAAAAAGCATGGAAGAGAAATCATCCATGGAAACCGGATATCCCGGCAGCAATTCCCTTTTTAAAACATGCAGGCTGCTTTCGGGAAGAAAAGAAGAAAGCAGTTCAAAGTCTGCATCCCCAAAGAGTTTTTTGCGCAGCGCCATGGCAGAGGCAAAGGCGCCCTTTTGCAGGGCAGTATCCGAGTAACCGGCGCCTTTCCGGGGAAGCGTATAGGTTTCCATCGTACTTTGCCGCCGGTAAAGTGCTTTCAGGTATTCTATCCCCAGAATATTATTGGGAGTCCGGAGCAGGTCTTTTGGTATTATGTCTTTTGCATCCTCCGAAACAGAAACAGAGTATTGCGCCATGGCATGGGAGCGTGCGGCAGGAAAAGACAAGCCCCGGTGCAGATTTTCTTTGAGAAACTTTTTATAAACCGCAGGTTCTTTGGCAAGGATGGCGGCGGCACGGGAAAGGGCATGGATATCCCCGCACTCACTTCCGAAACAAAGGGCATCCACATGCAGGCCATCCAGAAGGGCAACGGCTCCTCTTGCAAAATATTCAGCGCTTCCCGTTGCAAAACATACGGGAAGTTCAAAGACGGCATCCGCCCCACCGAGCAGCGCCGTTTCACAGCGGGCAAATTTGTCCAGTATGGCCGGTGTGCCCCGCTGTGTAAAGTTTCCGCTTAAAACCACAATGACATAATCCGCCCCGGAAAGCTTTTTGGCTTGCTGCATCTGGTAAAGATGCCCGTTATGGAAAGGATTGTACTCCGCAATAATACCCACTGTCTTCATAATACGCCCCATACCGCCCTTGGCGGTTCTCATTAATATTAAAATTTCCTGCTGTTTTGCCTTGTATACAATTTATGTATTTAGTATAATATAAATAGTAAATTTTGGAAAGGGACATGTAGTATGAGTTTCCGTATTTTACATGGCGGCAGCAGGCGCGTGCATTTGTTCCAACAGGACGCGTTCTCACTCGGGTAAAAACACAGCGGTACATAAGAGGTTGAAAAACAACCTCTAAGTACCGGTGTTTTTACACGGTCCTTTATGGAATCAAATGCACGCGCCTGCTGCCGCCATGTAAAATACGGAAACGCAAGACATGCAGGTAATTACGAGACTTCGTGAAAGGAAAGGAGAAGGATATGTCTTATATTGACCGTATTAAGGAGCGTGCGAAGGTCGATAAAAAAACGATTGTTCTGCCGGAATCCAATGACAAAAGGACGTTGATAGCGGCAGCAAAAATTCTGGAAGAGGGGATTGCCAACCTGATTATGATTGGGGATGAAGAAAAAATAATGGACGGTGCAGGATGGCTCGAGGTGGATTTGGATGGTCTCGAAGTAATCAATCCCAAGACCACGGACAGACTGGAGGAGTATGTCAATCTTCTGTATGAAACCAGAAAATCAAAAGGGATGACACCGGAAAAAGCAAGGGAAATCTTGTTAAAGGATTATCTGACGTTTGGTATAGTCATGGTAAAAAACAACGATGCGGACGGGATGGTGGCAGGTGCGTGTCATTCCACGGCGGATACGCTGAGGCCGGCTTTGCAGATTTTAAAGACTGCGCCGGGCGTAAAACTGGTTTCGGGATTTTTTATTATGGACACCGTTATGAAAGACCAGGGTGAAGACGGTACTTTTCTTTTTGCGGACTGCGGCCTGAATCAGGACCCGACGCCGGAGGAACTGGCGGCGATTGCGGATACATCTTCCAGAAGTTTTAAATCCCTGATAGGACCCAAACCGGTTATTGCCATGCTTTCCCATTCCACAAAAGGCAGTGCAAAGCATCCGCTGGTGGACAAGGTGGTGGAGGCCACAAGGATTGCAAGGGAAGAATATCCCCATCTTGTGATTGACGGGGAATTGCAGCCAGATGCGGCGCTTGTGCCTTCCGTTGCAAAGTCCAAATCTCCCGGAAGCGTTGTCGGCGGCAGGGCGAACGTCATGATTTTCCCTAATCTGGACGCCGGAAATATCGGTTATAAGCTGGTACAGAGGCTGGGCGGCGCCGAAGCCTACGGTCCCATGCTGCAGGGCATTGCCAAGCCGGTTAATGATTTGTCCAGAGGATGTTCGTGGGAAGATATCGTAGGCGTGGTTGCCCTTACGGCAGTACAGGCACAGTTGGTATAAAAAGAAAGGAATCAGATATGAATATTTTAGTCATAAATTGCGGTAGTTCTTCTTTAAAGTTCCAGCTTATCAATGCGGAAACGGAGCAGCTGATTGCAAAAGGATTGTGTGAAAGGATTGGCATTGAAGGCAGTAAAATTTCCTATACGCCTGCGGGAGGAAGTAAGGAAGAAAAGGAAACGCCCATGGAAAACCATACGGATGCCATCCGTATGGTGATAGAGGCCCTTACCAATGAAAAGACGGGTGTGGTAAAAAGCCTTGAAGAAATCGGTGCGGTGGGACACCGCATCGTGCATGGAGGGGAGAAATTTGCAGAGGCAGCCATTCTGAATGAAGAGGTTCTTTCCGCTATAGCGGAATGTAATGATTTGGCGCCCCTTCACAATCCCGCTAATCTGATTGGCATTAATGCATGCAGAAAGCTTATGCCGGACACGCCCATGGTCGGCGTATTTGACACCGCATTCCACCAGACCATGCCGGCGAAGGCATATATGTACGGTCTGCCTTATGAATATTATGAAAAATACAAGGTCAGAAGATACGGTTTCCACGGAACCAGCCATTCCTATGTAAGCAAAAGGGCGGCAGAGGTTTTGGGCAAAAACTATGAGGACTTAAAAATCATTGTCTGCCATCTGGGAAACGGAGCCAGCGTTTCGGCAGTGAAAAACGGTAAGTGCGTGGACACCTCCATGGGACTGACCCCGTTGGAGGGACTTATCATGGGCACACGTTCAGGGGATATAGACCCTGCCATTATGGAGTTCATTGCCCATAAGGAGAATAAGACGATAGAAGAAGTGATATCTGTTTTAAACAAGAAATCCGGCGTGCTCGGACTTTCCGGCAATCTGTCTTCTGATTTCAGGGACATCGAGGAGGGGTATCATGCAGGCAATGAGAAGGCCGTGCTTGCCATGGAAGCATTTGCATACAGAGTGGCAAAATATATCGGCGCTTATGTGGCGGCAATGAACGGTGTGGATGTTATCTGCTTTACGGCAGGCGTAGGTGAGAACGGTCCCCTTGTCCGCAGGATGATTTGCGACAATTATCTGGGCTATCTGGGGATTAATCTGGACGAGGAAGCAAATAACCGGAGGGGAGAAGATATTTCCATTACAACCCCGGACAGCAGGGTTATTGTGATGACGGTTCCCACAAACGAAGAGCTTGCCATTGCGAGGGAGACTTACAGGCTTGTCAGGTAATGAGCGGGTCAAGGATTTTATTTGGTAAAAGTCAAGAAGAAAATGTGATTTTTTCCTAAATTTCGTTACTTTCTACACATTGCACAAAATAGCAGATAGAATAAAGACTTAAAACTATGCATATTGCACAAATGTACACGACAAAAAGACGGTCAAAAGCCGTCTTTTACTGCATATGGATAAGAACAA
>ERZ777305.2096-NODE-2096-length-18747-cov-5.300556_pt1 | contig 18747 bp, 18 predicted proteins | sample MGYA00374965_ERZ777305 | MGnify/ENA primary metagenome ERZ777305 (study PRJEB29328, sample SAMD00013331) | mouse gut metagenome | study: EMG produced TPA metagenomics assembly of the Metagenome analysis of fecal microbiota from mouse which was promoted... | reverse complement strand
TGCTACATTTACTCTGCGAGATTTCGATTATCGCTTGTAATGCCGGAACAGTAGCGAAGCGAAGGAGATTTTTGAATTCTTCCCTCTGTTCCTTTTCGTCATCATTCATTTTCGGTCTGCCCTTTGGATTTCCCGATACACCCTTTTGGAACGCCATTACTACATCACCACCTTACTGTACACGGATATTTGCAACCTTTATGCCCGGGTGCCACTGTTTTATAAACTGTCGCTTTACACTCTCGTTTAACAACTCTTTTAGTATCTCCGTTTTGTTCTCTATCTCCGCAGACAGCGAAGTAACAATCATATTGTACGCTTCAAAACCATTTCGGGGAACTTTGGTCAACCCTACATCAGTATCTAACCTTTCAACCATATACATCACACTCCTTATACAACACACTGTTAATTCCTTGATACAATATCTATCCTCTTGTCCTTATTATGGACCAAGCGTGAAACCACTCGAACATTGATAAACTATTACCAACCACTATATACACACCATATGAACCATATACAAGATAGCCTTTCGTGGAGATATATACACTTTTCAAAAATACCGAAAAGGTCACCAAATTGGTTACCGAAACATAAATTTTAACCTGCCGCCTGATGAAAGGCTCGGAGTGTTTTAAGTACGTCCTCCGCAAGTCCTAAATCCTTGTTACGGTATTTATGTATCATTTGTTTTGAACGGTCTTCAACACCTCGAAACTTGTACCATCTCTTTAACGCTCGTCTCAGGCACTCCACGTCAACTATAATGTTTTTGTGGCGCATGATAGTATCTGATATTTCATTACCGCTCTCACTTTGCGTAAGGCTTTCGAACAAATCGGCTACACAGTCGTTCAGCCACGGTATAATATGCTGTTCTATTATTTCGTCAAATACTTCTTTGTAAGCTCTGCACATTACATCAAGCGATTTTGCAGACAAAACATTATCCAGTGTTCTTTTATTCTCGCCAAACATACTATTCAATTTTCTGTCTTTGAAAACCACTTCCAGACGGAATGATTTTCTTTCTGCGATTGGAACACCTTGTCTATGAAGATCTTTTTCCTTGTCATAGATTTTCAACTGATACAAGTGCTTTTTCTCGTACATAATACCGTCCTTTACTATATCGCATCTTGAACCCGGCTTGCGGTCTGTAAAAACTTTTGCTTTACCGAACACTACGTTGAAAAAATGGCACATATCAGATGGCAATGCTTTACCTACACATGGCCTTGTTATATTCACTTCAAGCGATGTTACTCTTGAATTCTCAAAATATTTGTCCTCATACTTGCTCCCCAAATTCTTTTTAAGGTAGTCACGAATGAAGTCAAACACTTTGTTACGCACAATTTCCATTTTTATACAATCAGTTAATGAAAACGGCTCCGCATTCGTATTTCTTATACAGTGTACTGCATTAACAGAACCACTAACCTTGCCGTTGACACACTTCACCGTTACAATTGATTTATCCGCTTTATTTGGAAGTGTTTCTTCATCAAATGATAGATTTTCCATACCCTCTAAAGTAATGGAGAATTCAAGTGTGTCCATTCCCGTTTCGCATTTCTTCTTGTTCAACTTCACTTTATTAGCATCACTCATGGCTATACCTCCAACTCAACATGGGAGAGGAGTTCTTTCAGAGCCACCAAATCAGCCTTGCTCATGGATATTCCTTTTAACGGGTGCTTTACTCCTTCCTTGTCAACTCTGAAACCTCTAATGTCACATACTGGCGGTCTGCCATTCCATGAGATTATATTTACTTCTTTCGTGTAACTGTTTTTCTCGGAAATAACGCCTATGCTTTCAATAACCTCATAAGATAATTCTTTCGTATCCATATTGTTGTACTTCCTTTCTGCTTCAAATTGATATGAACGCAAAAAAAGAGCAGCCTTGTCTTCTCGACAAACTCTGCTCGTCATCAGCACTCGTTATTAAATTCTAAAATACTTTCTGCTCTTTTTCTTACTATCTCCTATTATACTCCGTTTTAATTTATATGGCAACAGCTTTTTCTTATTTTTTCTAAAATTATTTTCTGTTATTTCTTTTGTTCCAAATATATTCCCGGCTCTGACCTTGTAGAATCAATTTTAAGGCGGTTCTAATTTCATTCTGGGGAAATCTCGCAGAACGGATATTAAAAAGGAATTTACCCGCCTTCCGGAGGGGAGAACCGCATATAAATATAAATGGCTGATTTATAGGCTTTCAAGGATATTTCCACCCAATTCAGCATAACAACATATTTTCCACAAATTCCATGTTACACACGTTTCAACACGTCCAAAACCGAGTGAAAAAAGAGTAGCTTATCCGTTCGCTCTGTCCGATAATGAAATAAAGGCTTTCCGAAGCCTCATACCTCGAAAAGCTTTTATTTTCGCCTTTTTCAGAGCTACCTAGCGGACTTGAACCGCCGACCTCATCCTTACCAAGGATGCGCGCTACCGACTGCGCCAAGGTAGCTTAGTAACAAATTTTTGAACTGCTGGCTTCATCCCTACCAATGCGACGCTCTACCGACTGAGCCACAGCAGCCTGACAAGTAAGGTTTCCCTTTTGTCACCGTTTTGTAGTATATCACAGCCTTCCTGGCTTTGTCAATACCCGCACTACTGTTTTCTGATTGCTTTCTTTATTTTGGTCTTAATCCGCTGTAAGGCATTGTCCGTGGACTTATCATCCCTGCCTAAAACCTTTGCAATCTGCTGATATCCCATCCCTGTGAGATACAAATCCAGCACCTGTTTCTCGAAGCTGCTCAGTTCCTTGTCTATGATCATTTCCAGCCTGTCCACATTTTCCTGATCAATGACCATCTCCTCGGGGCTCTGTTCGAATCCGGCCGCCAGCACGTTGACCAGTTCTTCCTCCTCTCCCTCATGGTCCGTGGATACGCTGCCGTAGAGAGAGACGTAATTGTTGAGGGGGATATGTTTCTTTCTCCTGGAAGCCTGCACCGCCGTGTACATCTGTCTGGAAACGCACAAATCTGCAAACGTGGAAAAGCTGGCGTCCCGTCCCGTATCGTAATCCCGCACGGCCTTAAAAAGCCCAATCATGCCCTCCTGAATCAAGTCCTCGCTGTCCGCACCCAGAATATACATGGACTTGGCTTTGCTTCTCACCAGATTCTTATATTTATTCATGATATGGTCCGTAATACCGGCCTCACCGTCCCGCAGACGGACCAAAAGTTCTTCATCGCTATACAGTGTATAGTCTGCTTTCAAAGCCGCTTCCTCCCGCACATTTACATAACAGATGTTTTCTTTCCATCCTGTAAGATTTCGTCTGCCTTCTATATCATTTCTCCCCGGCAGCTGCCCCGCCCGCTTTACTGCATCCGGGACATCCTTCACACCCCCGGGTCTGCACATCCTCACTGTAGATTTCACTGGGACTAGCCAACATACAGATTGCCTGGGCGGAAATTCCTTCCCCGCTGCCGGTAAATCCCAGTCCTTCTTCCGTGGTAGCCTTCACATTAATCTGTGAAACATCTATCCTTAGGGCCTTTGCCATATTCGCCCGCATGGTATCTATATGAGGCCGCATTTTCGGTGCCTGGGCAATAATGGTGGCGTCAATATTTTCAATCAAAAACAAGTTTTCTTCCAGAAGCATCCCCACATGCTCCAAAAGTTTCATCGAAGAAATCCCCGCATAGGCCGGGTCCGTATCCGGAAAATGTTTACCGATATCTCCCAATGCCGCTGCTCCTAACAAAGCATCCATTACTGCATGAATAAGCACGTCCGCATCCGAGTGCCCCAGCAGTCCCTTTTCATAAGGAATCTCCACACCCCCAAGGATACACTTCCTTCCTTCCACCAGCCGGTGCACATCATACCCCATTCCAATTCTCATAATATCCTCACTTTCCTGCAATATAACATCTGTAATACCTTTATACTGCTCTGCCAATCCTTTTTATTAAAAATAACATGCAATATCCTACGTAATTACACTAAGTAATTTCTCTCACGGCTCTATGCTTTATCCTCTGTGATCGTCCGCTTAGTTCCAAGGTCCCGCCGGCAAAACATCCAGGACATCACTGTGGCAATCCCCCAGCCCACCGGCCAGGAAAGCCAGATACCGACAGAACCCATATTGGCGGAAAAAATAAAGGCCAGGATTACCCGCAAGATTAAATCCGTAAAGGTGGAAGCCATAAATTCCTTCATCCGTTCCGCACCGCGCAACATACCGTCGGCAACCAGTTTCACAGCGATCACAAAGTAAAAAGGAGACACAATCTTCAGAAACTGAATACCTGTGCGGAGCGCATCGCTCCCCGTATCATCCATAAACAAAAGCACCATGGCGCGTCCAAAGAAGAAATAGGCCACAAAGAACGGCACTGCCACGCAGACAGCCATTTTAAGGCCCGCCATAAATCCGTCTTTGATGCGCTCCTGCTTCCCCGCGCCCCGGTTCTGGGCCGTAAACCCGGACACTCCGTTACCCAGGGTCATAAAGCCTGTGATGACGAAGGTATTCAGCTTTATCGCTGCGGAATATCCCGCAATCACACCCGATCCATAAGAGTTTACCAGACTTTGTATAAAAATATTACCCACAGACACGAAACTCTGCTGTAAAATACTGGGAACCGCAATCATGCTAATCTTTTTCAGCAAAGAGAAAGAAAAGAGTGCCGCACGCCCCTCCGTCTTTATCTCCCGCATCCGCCTTCCAAAGGATATGAGGGCCAGAATACAAGCCGCTCCCTGGGCAATAAAGGTGGCCCAGGCAACACCGGCAACACCCCATTGAAACACCGCCACAAAAAGCATATCCAACAGAATATTTCCCACAGACGAACCGATCAGAAAATACAGCGGCGTCCTGGAATCCCCTAAGGAATTAAACATGCCTGTAGTCACGTTATATAAGAAAAGAAAAAGGAAGCCGCCAATATAAATCTTCAAATAGAGTGCGCCATCCGCAAAGATATTGTCCGGTGTCTGTATCATGCGCATCATAGCCGGTGTCGTCACAAGACCCGCCGCCGTCAGAAATGCCGCCAATACAAATCCCGTAAGCAATGTGGTAGATACCGCTGTCTTTAGTTTCTCATGAGCCTTTGCCCCAAAAAGCTGGGAGATGACCACCGAACAGCCAATGTTACTTCCCACCGCCACCGCCATGAATATCATGGTGATGGGGTAAGAGGCTCCCACTGCCGCCAGCGCGTCCTCTCCCGCAAATTTACCTGCAATCATGCTGTCCGCAATATTATACAACTGCTGAAATACTACACTGATAAACATAGGCACCGTATACCCAATCAGTGTCTTCTGAGAATCCCCTACTGTTAAATCCTGAATCATGCAATCTCTGCCTTCTTTCCAAGTTTATGCAGAATGAAAGTAAGCAGCCTGTCTGCCACTTCCTCCTTGCTGAGTATGGGCAGTTCCAGGGTCTCTTCCTTGGTAAGCAGGGTCACCACATTGGTGTCCGTTCCAAAGCCGGCCCCTTCCTGTCGTAAATTATTGGCCACAATCATATCTATATTCTTTTTTTCCAGTTTGGCTCTGGAATTCTCCAGCATGTGTTCTGTTTCCATAGAAAAGCCGCAGATAAACTGGCCATCTTTTCTATGGGCTCCCAAATAAGCCAATATGTCCTCTGTCCGCTCTAAGGCAACGGTCAGTTCCCCGTCCTTTTTCTTCATCTTCTCATCGGCTGTCACTACAGGGCGATAATCTGCCACCGCAGCCGCCTTGATGATAATATCCTGCTCTCCTGCCGACGCCTTCACTGCCTGCGCCATATCCGCCGCTGACACCACGGGCACCATATTGACGCCTGCCGGGGACGGTATGCTTACCTTTCCTGACACTAATGTCACATCTGCGCCCCGAAGCATCGCGGCTCTGGCAATGGCATATCCCATCTTTCCGGTGGAATGATTGCTGATATAACGCACCGGATCAAACTTCTCCTGGGTGGGTCCTGCCGTGACCAACACCCGCATTCCCGCCATATCCTTGGGCGTCAGAGCTTTTACAACTGCCTCATACAAGACTTCCGGTTCCGGCATCTTGCCCTCTCCGGTATCTCCGCAGGCCAGATAGCCGGTAGCCGGTGTAATCACTTCCATGCCGTATTTCTCAAGAACCTTCAAATTATCCTGCACCACCGGATTATGATACATCCTGGTATTCATGGCAGGCGCAAATATCTTCGGGCACTGACAGGCTAACAGCGTAGTGGTCAACATATCATCCGCAATCCCGTGGGCCGCCTTGGCAATCACATTGGCGGATGCCGGCGCAACAAGCATAACATCTGTTTGCTTTGCCAGCGACACATGTTCTACACTATGTTGAAAGTTCCGGTCAAACGTATCTACAAGACATTTATTGCCGGTCAATTCTTCAAATGTGATAGGGTTGATAAAATTTGTGGCGTTAGGGGTCATAATCACCGTCACATCCGCCCGCTTCTTCGCCAGCATACTGGCTAAAGATGCAATTTTAAATGCCGCGATACTGCCGCTTACGCCTAATACGATATGCTTTCCTTTTAAGTACATTAGTTATCCACCTCTCATCTGGCTTTTTCCTGCACGCTTCTTTGTGAGAAGCGCACCTACTCCACATTTTTATGATAAATCAGCCCAAGTCCCTTAAGCGTCAGCTCATTATCGCAGACAATCTCCTTCTTGCAATAAGGCACTATGCTGGCCGCCAGGCCGCCCGTAGCCACCACAGGGGCCTGATACCCCAGTTCCTCATAAATCCGTTCTATCATACCGTCCAGGCAGGCTGCCTGTCCCATCACAATACCGCTCTTCATACAGTCGATGGTGTTCGTTCCGATCACCTTCTTTGGCGGCTCCAAACTGATGCGGGGCAGCTGGGAAGTACGGTTTACTAAGGAATCCAGAGAAACCTTCGCTCCCGGCAGAATCATACCGCCTATGTAATTCCGCTTCTGGTCCACCACGCTGATGGTCGTCGCCGTTCCCATATCAATCATAATGATCGGCGCGCCGTAATAATACAGTCCTGCCACCGCGTTGACGACCAAATCGGACCCCAGCTGACCGGGATTATCCATCAGAATATTGAGCCCTGTCTTAACCCCAGGTCCCACCACAAGCGGCGCACAGTGCAGCATTTTCTCCAGAGACGACTTCATAATATTGTTAAGAGGAGGCACCACGGAGGAGATGATACTGCCGGTAATGTCTTCAAGGCCAATCTGATACAAGTCAAACAATGTCTTAAATTCCACCACATATTCCAGCTCTGTCTTGGAAAGATCTGTCGAAACCCGCTCTACAAAATTTACTTTCTCTCCTTCAATACATCCGATGACAATATTTGTATTCCCAATGTCAATCGCCAAAATCATATCCTCTGTCCTGCCTTTCCTTATAATAACTATTGCTATTTATTCTTCCACCGTTACGATGCTTTTTTTCCATCCATTTCAGACGCTTAGAAATGAAATCCTGCGCAAACGGCAAATTTGGGTTTCGGTCTATCCGGGTCAGGCTTTCGTATACACCGGTTTCACTCTTGTCAGCGCAAGGCCCACACCGGTCACAATGATTGCCGCCACGACAGCTTCCACCACGCCATTGAAGGCAACCACACCCAGTATAACATCCAAAACCGCATCGCCTGCAACCCCCATCGCCTGGGCATAAGCATCTTTATATAAAAGGAAGATACCGCTCATGACAAACAAGGTGTTGGTAAAGGCACCGGCCAGTCCTGCATAAGAAAGGGCAATGTCCGCAGATCCCCTTTTGCCTCCGCTGATGGTAAGCACCGCCATAAGCACTACACCGGCCAAGGCGCCGATCAACGTGCACGCCAGGGCACTCAGATTATCCGGCAGCAATCGAAGCAGAAAGGCTCTGACCGATACAAATAAAATAACAGATGCAACCGCATTCACAAGCACTCTGCCGGCCTTCTGTTCCCTTCCTGCCGCTTTGCGAATCAGGACGTAGATAAAATACGGAACCACGCCGACTAAGATTCTCGGCACAAAGCAGATGTACAGGCTTCTGAAAATACCGGATACGCCGACTACGTTTACAGCCAAAACCGGCGAAAACACGAATGCCGAGGCTGTAGCCGCCTTAAATGTGTTGTTGATGAAACTGGTGAGACCAAATACGAATCCTAAAAATGCACCTTTCTTCGGTCCAAGAAATAGCGCTCCAAGGATGACCGGGATATGAATGATCGTCGCATTGATGACTACAAGCGGGATGTATCCCAGCGGTGTGAAGGCCATAATCACAATTATGGCGGTGAACAGTGCCGTAAGCACAAGTTCATAAGTCTTTTCATTTTTCATGGTACGAATCCTCCTGTTACTATTCTCCTTCGAGATATAATACGGTGACATCATACCACATCAACTTTTCTTTGACAAGTTTGTCTCCGAAAATATACAAAGCAAAAAAACAATTTCATTAAAAAAGCCGATACAGTTTTCCTGTACCAGCTTGATGCCTGTCCTTAATAATTCTCCGGCTTAATCTGAAAATATGCCTGCTCATGTTTGCAGACCGGGCAAACCATGGGAGCCTTTTTGCCGATCACCAGATGACCGCAGTTTAGGCACTGCCAGATACAGTCTCCATCCCGTGAAAAGACCAGGCCATCCTCCAAATTTTCAATCAGTTTCCGGTAACGCTCCTCATGTTCTCTCTCAATCCTCGCCACGCCTTCAAAGAGCCCTGCCAGCTCCTCGAAACCTTCCTCCCTGGCATCTTTGGCAAACCCCGCATACATATCCGTCCACTCATAGTTTTCCCCGGCGGCTGCATCTTCCAAGTTCCTGTTCGTAGGAGGAATTACCCCGTCGTTGAGATATTTAAACCAGATTTTTGCATGTTCCTTCTCGTTGGCCGCCGTCTCTGCAAAAATATTACCGATCTGCACATACCCGTCTTTTCTGGCCTTGGACGCATAATAAGTATACTTGGTGTAAGCCTGGGATTCTCCGGCAAAAGCCGCCAGTAGATTTTTCTCCGTTTTCGTTCCTTTTAACTCCATGTGATTTCCTCCTTTTTTGGGCCGCCGTTTTCGGACATCCATATATTTACACAGACCGGCCTTTCCTTTCAGTATTCCCACTTTTCTCGGAATCTTTCCTTGTTTTTGTATTTTTCCACCATTCCGATAAGAGAATTTATGCAACCTCACTATTGTAAAACTGTCAGGGCTGTTATAAGATATAACAGTAATAAAAAACCCAAAACGCTCTGACATGGAGGAAACCAATGACTGCAGTAAAACCCATCAAAGAAGGAAAAGTACGCGAAATTTACGACAACGGCGACAGCCTGATCATGGTCGCTACAGACCGCATCAGCTGTTTTGATGTCATCCTGAAAAACCAGGTGACCAAAAAGGGCACCGTTCTTACACAGATGTCTAAATTCTGGTTTGACATGACACAGGACATTTTGCCAAATCACATGATTTCAGTAGATGTCAAAGATATGCCCGAATTTTTCAGACAAGAGAAATTTGATGGCAATAGTATGCTCTGCCGTAAACTAAACATGCTCCCCATTGAATGTATCGTCCGCGGTTATATCACAGGCAGCGGCTGGGCAAGTTATCAAAAAGACGGTACTGTATGCGGTATCAGGCTTCCGGAAGGCCTGCAGGAATCGGACAAACTGCCGGAACCTATCTACACCCCTTCCACCAAGGCTGAGATTGGCGATCACGATGAGAATATCTCTTATGAGCAGAGTGTAACCTATTTAGAAGAGCAGTTCCTCGGTAAAGGTGAAGAGTACGCCTCGAAACTTAGGGACTACACCATTGCCCTCTACAAGAAATGTGCCGAATACGCACTAACCCGCGGTATCATCATTGCAGATACCAAGTTCGAATTCGGTCTGGACCAAGAAGGAAACATTGTTCTTGGTGATGAAATGCTTACCCCGGACAGCTCCCGTTTCTGGCCTGCTAAAGGATATGAACCTGGTCACAGCCAGCCTTCCTTCGACAAACAGTTCGCCAGGGACTGGCTCAAAGCCAATGAGGGACATAATTGGACGCTCCCGGAGGACATTGTGCAAAAGACAATCGACAAATACCTGCAGGGTTATGAGCTTCTGACGGGCCACAAGCTGCAATAGCTTCAAGCATAAATAGCTGACCACAGCAACCGGATATGTCATCCACGACATATCCGGTCTTTTCGTATCTGTCAGCATATCCTTCCCATCAACTGCCCTATCGGATACTTTATAATACAACTCCTCTATTTCAAATTTTTCACTCATTTCTTACTTTGTCCATATTGACATATTGATATCATAATGATATCATCTATATATCAACCAACAACCATGAAACCTGCTGTGAGGAAAAACAGGATTTCATAACTACTTATGCCGCCCCAAATGGCGGCGGAATGGAGATTCTTATGGAAGAAAAAATTTTAAACAAAAGCAAAAATGGCATGCCCATGCTGCTGCTCTTTCTAGTGCCCTATGCAGCCGCTATCGCCGCAGTCATCTTCGGCAGCATCTATGGGCTGAATGAATCCGGTCCGGAGACATCCTGGGGCGTGGCTCTCTTTATCATCGGCCTTCTCTATCTCCTTTTGGGCTGGATTCCGTTCTGTGGACTCAAGGTATTACGGCCTCAGGAAGCCCTGGTTTTGACACTCTTTGGCAAATATATCGGCACCTTAAAGGAAAACGGCTTTTACTGGGTCAATCCCTTCTGTTCGGCCTTAAATCCGGCGGCGGAGACCAAATTGAAACAGAGCGGCGATGTGGGAAATGGCGGCAATTCCGCCGGTAAAGAAAGCGCGGGAACCTCTGCAAACATCAGTGCCGGCAGAAAAATCTCCCTGAAAGTCATGACCTTAAATAACAGCCGTCAGAAAATAAACGACTGTCTGGGAAACCCCATTGAAATCGGCATCGCTGTTATGTGGCGGGTGACAGACACCGCCAAAGCCGTATTTAACGTGGACAACTACAAAGAGTATCTGTCCCTGCAGTGTGACAGCGCTCTTCGCAATATCGTCCGCATGTATCCCTATGATGTGGCCGAAAATGTAGACACCACCGGAGACGGCCAGGCTGACGAAGGCTCCCTTCGCGGTTCCAGTGAAGTGGTTGCGGAACGTATCCGCAAGGAAATCCAGAACAAAGTCTCCAAAGCCGGTCTGGAAATCATTGAGGCGAGAATCACTTACCTGGCTTATGCACCGGAAATAGCAGCTGCTATGTTACAGAGACAACAGGCTTCCGCCATCATCGACGCCAGAAAAATGATTGTGGACGGCGCCGTCGGCATGGTGGAAATGGCTCTGGAGCGCCTTTCTGCCAATGAGGTGGTACAATTGGACGAGGAGCGCAAAGCCGCCATGGTATCCAATCTTCTGGTGGTATTGTGCGGCAACCGGGATGCCCAGCCCATAGTCAATTCAGGCAGCCTCTATTAAGTGGCAGACAACACCAAGAAGCAAATACCCTTACGTCTGTCATCGAAACTCTACGACGCCATCGCAGCCTGGGCCGAAGATGATTTTCGATCTGTGAATGGCCAGATAGAATATCTGCTGACAGAATGTGTACGACAAAGAAAGAAGAACGGCTCTCCCGTTCCCCATGAACTGGATGTTCCGCCAGAACTTAATATCCCATAAGAAATGCCGTCTTTGCAACAAACCTGCAAAGACGGCATTTTAAAGTCCATGACTTTTCGCTATCTTCTATTGTACGACGCCATCGCCGCTTCTGGTCCAGACGATATTGTCCTCAATCATCTCATCAATATCCATGCCGATGATCTCAGAAGCTCTCTCTTTTGCTTCCGCCTCATTTCCTGTTCCCAGATTCTTATAGATATCATAGGCCGGTTTCTTATTTCCATCCAGATCTTCAATGCCAAGGCTCAATTTGCTCTCCATCTCATGGGCATCGTCTGTCAGTCTAAAGAGCATGAACGCATCTACATCCGGCAGGGAAGCCGCTTTCAGATAACCATAAGCCACCGATGCCTCCTGTTTCTCCTCCCCAAAGTAGGAGGTAAAACCTATCTCCGCTAAGGAAATACTCCTCACATCCCCGGAAGGATTTAAGAACTTATCTTCATGCATATAATCTATCAGGATATCCACATTCTGCATGGTAATATAGGGTGTGGAAATATTCTGCTTCACCCACACTGCCGGACCGTTCCAGGCATAAGGATCATAGAGCGGTGAATTGTAGGGGTGATAAGAAAGCCCCCAGTCAACATTTCCCTCACGATTCATATAATAGTTAAATTTGTCAAGATACTCTTTGGCTAAGAAACTGCCCGGATTAGACTTACGGTTCCACTCCTGGTCGATGGAATTATAAATCTGCACGTTGGCATTCATGGCCTTCATCTCGTTGTACATGATTCGGAAAGCCTTCACATAGACATTCACGTTGACATCCAGAGAAGTAGAATTCATATACCACCACTCTGTCCTGGCATTGACTTCATTGCCCACAATCCAGTTGTCAATCTGCCCGCAGTCTACCCTGCCGGAGTAACGCTGTCCTAAGAAAGCACATACCGCTTTCAGATGGCTGACACCCTCTTCATCCGCCACATTCAAGGCATAGCCCGGACAATCCACATCCCCCTCTTTCGCCATGGGATGCACCAAATCCTGGGAATATGCGCCCTCTCCTCTATTTAGGAGAACTACAGTAATCTGCATTCCCTTCTCATTTAACAGCTTAAACAGCTGGTCATAATGAGTCACTATTTCATGATCAAAATAATAGGTCTTACCGTTATAATCAAAAGATATTGCACCGGGGACATCGGCACCGGAACAAAGCTCATCCACGCTGAGATTATAAATAACCTGCTGAACGCCTAAATCCTCCAGATCACCGTCCAGAACCCTTGTGGTATCTAGTAAGATTCCCTTAATGCCGGTAGACATCCTCTCCGAAGTAAACTCGGCTGCCTCCTCCGGATTCGTAATATAATGCTCGTCGCTGACCTGCATCATCTGCCCGCCGCGCTTCACCGCAATCAGAAATTTACGGCTCAGATTGGAATCCTCTGTATTATAATTCAGCGGGAAGTCCGCCGTAACAGAAGATTCTGCATCCACAGTGGCCACGATCTCGCCTTCCGGCCCATCCTCATACACTTCATTGGCATAGACATAATATTTGCCATCGTCACTGCTCGGTACATTTTTAGCCTCAATCATGCAAAGCACATCATCCCCTGAGATCAGACAACTCTTAATCTCTACAGGACGCCCTGCCGCCTGCACGTGCATCTGTTCTTGTCCGGCAAGCGTACCCGCCACAAAGATTGCCGCTGCGACAAGGACTGTTTTCATTAGTTTACCCATTTTTCTCTTGACGTTTCTCATGTTTCCTCCATATTAACCTCTGCTATACTCTCAAGCATATATTATATGACAAAAAAAATGACTTAACAAGCGGTAACTTATAAAAAGTCAGTAAACTTTTTGAGCTTTTTATGCCCGCCATCTATTCATGACAGCCTGTCATTTTATTTCATCGCTTATAACTTAAATGAGCATCCCGGAAAGGATGCTCATTTCTATATTCGCACGATATGCTGTATGCTGTTTATCTACGTTTCAGCTGGAACTTATTGGTCTGATCCTGCAGACGGTTCACCTGCTCAAACAACTCTGTGCTGACAGCTGCCGACTCCTCACTATTCGCGGAGTTCGTCTGTACCACACTGGCAATCTGTCCAATGCCTTCCGCTACCTGCTCAATCGAAGTTGCTTCCTCTTCTACCGCATCTGTAATCTCATCGATGGCATTGTTGGACTTAAGAACCAAATCAAGGGTCTTCTGCAGAGATTCCGAAACTTCCTTCACAATCTTACCGCCCCGCTCCGTTGCCTGTACGGAATTTTCAATCAATTCCTTAGAAGCCTTCGCCGCCTGATCTGACTGCGCCGCCAGATTACGGACCTCCACAGCCACCACTGCAAATCCTTTTCCTGCCTCGCCTGCCCGGCTTGCCTCCACAGCCGCATTTAAAGCAAGGATGTTGGTCTGGGATGCAATATTTTCAATAGTAGAAATAATCTTTTCAATCTGCTGCGATGTAGTGCTGATATCGTTCATAGCATTAATCAAAAGCCCCATCTGCTGACTGCTCAAATCCACCTGCTTGCTGGTAAGATGCGCATTATCCCGCATTTCGGAAGCTTTCTGAATATTCTGTTTCGCACTTCTTGCCAATTCGTCCAATGTGGATGAAAGTTCTTCTACCGCACTGGCCTGCTCTGTTGCGCCCTGGGCCAACATCTGGGAACCATCGGAAAGCGTCCTGGCATGGCCAAACACCTTTTGCTCCACATTATGAATATTTGCCATAGCTGCGGAAAGTGAATCCGTAAAGCTGTCGATGGATGTAGCAATGGAACTGAAATCTCCAATAAAAGGTACGGAAGTTCTTACATTAAAATTACCCGCAGACAGCTGTCCCATCATCCGGTTAATGTCCTCAATATACTTGCAGGTCTGTTCTATAGATGTCTGCAGAGTTCTGGATAAATCACCAATCTCGTCTTTCGCCTTATAATTCAGTTCCAGCTTCATATTACCTTCTTGCAGAGGCTGGGCCTTTTTCGTAATGGTAAGAATGGGCTTTACCACACGCCGCATGATATAAATAACCAGACTCAGCAGACAGATAATGGTCAAGACCAAACCTATCGTAGTAACAAAATGCATGGTCATCACCGTTTTGTGCATATGTTCCTCACTGAGCTGATTTAACTGCGTGCCGCGCTCCACCACCTCATCCAAAAGGCCTACCAGAACGCCAAGGTTGCTTGAAATCGTCTCCTGATAGTACGCCTGCGCCTGGTCCGGATCGGTCGTCTTCAATTCCAATACATATGTAGCGGACTCATGAAGTTCCTTATGAAGCGGTTCCAGCTTACTGCGCAGTGCAAGAATCTCCTCATCGTCCGTGCCGGGCTCACCGTAGAGCCACTGCCCCAGCACACAGCCGGTAGGATCTGTACTGCCGGTAAATTCCACATCACTGTAAAGAGCATTGCTCAAACTGTTAGACCACTTATAATGGGCCGCTTCCGCCTTCTGCGCCCTCTGTAAAAGAGCATTTACCTCAACATTATATTCCTCAGAATGCTCCATATTGAGAATATTCTTGGTTGTGAGTACACTAAACAGCATAACCGCTATAAATGCTACCACTACCCGGATACCCACCATGATCTTGATACTCTTTCGCATTTCGTTCCTCCCTTAATTGTTTAATATGTCCCTCTGATTACCGCAAAAATTTCTATACTGCATATATGATGCGGAAAACAGCTCCAGCCCTATTTTATGCTGACATAGCCGTATTAAAGTTATCCCGCCACAAAAAAGAGCTGGAATACGGCCATATAAGAATTGTAGCATAGCCGTTATTTTATTTCAATCATTTCTAAAAATTACTTTTTACCTTCTTTTCCTATTTCGGATATCTGACCGCATAGGTGTCACGGCCGTCTATATCCAATACAATCAGTTCCCAATCCGCTTCTTTCTCAACTTCTATGTCCTGCCGTTTCCCGGAAGATAAGTGGTAAACCTCAAATACATCCTCACTTCTTCCTCGTTCCTTATCATAATTGACATAAAACAAACTGTCTTCATCTAAAAATCCAGCCACACAGCAAGGATAACCGCCCCAATATATCTCATCCGGCGCTTCAAAGGCCATCACCTCTCCCGCGCTTAGATTCACCCGGTCCATAATCTTTTTCCCGTCGTCTTCTGTATAAAAAGCAGCTAAATAGACCGCATCTTCCGACGCTGCCCATTTAAAATCATACATATTACCCGTTTCCTTCTGATACAGAGTTTCCCCCTCTCCTGACCGCAGAACAACTCCCGTGATATCTCCCCATACAGCTTCTTCCGTTCCCGTCAAAAACGCATAGCTTTGTCCGTCCGGTCCATACTGCGCCTTTACAGGACCCGAAAAGGTAAAATCAAGCGCGCCACATGCGCAGTCACCCTCTTCAAGTACAATTTCATGATGTGCAAAACAGGCCGGCTCTAACAGCTTTCGGCTTCCCTTCTCCAAATCAAATTCATACAGCCCCTCATCTGTGCAGGCAAGCATCCTTGCGCCGTCCATCGTCACATCGCTTGTTCGGAATGTGCCGGCGGAAAACGAATAGAGATCACCCATAAGCTGGTGTAAATCACAAATCGGAGAAGCTTCCTGAAAATCCTTATCCAAAAAATAGAGCACGCCTTCCATCTCATAGATATAACCTCCATCTACAAGATGGGGACGCCTCATTCGTGCTTCCAGACATTCCGGGTCGTCTTTGCTTTCATAACTCTGCCTGAAAACTTCCTGGGGCACATAATCCGGTGCTTTCACCAGGAAAAAAATCTTCTGCTGCAGCTTTTCTAAAGGAAAATAACATTCACTGACCAAAAGCAGGGTATCTGCATCGACTCGAATCCTGTTATAATTCCAATCATATCTCAGCTCCCCCGTCTCACCGTTCCATCTTACCACCGGTTCTTTGACACGTACCATTTCCGGAACTGCAATCTCTACGCGACTTTCCTGCTCTGCCTGCACTTCTCCTGCCTTTTTCGATTCTGTTTCTACCTCCTCCATCCGTTCCTTTTGCGGTTTAGAATCCACACTGGTCTCCATAGCAAGATTTTCAGTTTCAGATACCTTGCCGCCGTCATCATCAAGCTTTACACACAGGAACAGTAGAAACAAGCCTGCCGCCATTGAAAGGATAATCCCTTTTTTCTTCATTGCTGATCTCTCCATAGGAAACGCTTTTTCATTCTCTGCAACTATCCTTGTTACTGCCTCTTAGCCTTATCTCAATACCCACAAAACAAGTATATGGTCTGATGATGGTTTCAAAATACTGCCTGTCACCGCGGGCATACTCGTTATTTGTTGCAAGCCACTCGCCCCACGCCTGCATAAAGCAATCCATTTCCCACGTTTTCACCGATTCTATTCTGTCGTGGATGCCAATCATGCCTTTCCAATCCGCCGGACTCCTGAACAAACAGGCATCATCGCCGAGCCAATCAGAAAGAAGCTCTCCGGCGCGGCCTGTATATTCATCTTTCAGCCCGGGAATGCCAATCAAGACCACTCCACCGTCTTTCATAAACGGCAGAATCTTCTCCTGAAAGAATCCCCCTCGGCCTGCAAAATAATGATAGGCGTCGATACTGAACAGCGCCTTAAATTGTCCTTTTTCAAAATGAAGATTATTGGCGTCTTCGCAAAGCGGCATTACCTGCTCACCAATCCCCCACTTGGCAAATCGTTCTCCATTCTCTTGTGCACTTACCCACAAATCGCTTGCGTAAACTTTCGCGCCTGTTTCTTTCGCAATTACAAGACTTGTTAATCCCGTTCCACATCCCAGATCAAGAATGCGGTCATCGGCAGCAAATGACAAAGGCTGGCTGTCAAATAGTTCCGCTAAAATCCTGACACTATTTGGCCCCATCATCGTATCCTCGGAAATATACATTTTATAATCGTTAATATCCAAATATTTTACCTCCGCTGCTATATATCGCTAACGTCAACTATAGTTTTAAACTGTATCGTAAAAGCGTATAACTGTGCCCGTCCCGGCTGTCTGTTTTCGGCATTGAAGAAACCATTGTAAAACCTAACGACTTCGCCAATGAATTAGAAGCTTTGTTTTCCGCTCTTGTAGAATAGATAAATTCCTTTGCGCCAATTTCTTCTTTACAATATTGCATGAGACCTTTCAGAATCTGCTTCCCAAACCCTCTTCTCACATAATTGGGCCCCAAACATATCCCCATTTCCTGATATATGTAGGGCTCTATTTTTTCTACACCGGCAAACCCAATCGCCTTACCGCTTGCTTTTTCATAGACCAAATAGGTATCATGCTCTTTCTGAAATGCAATGGTTTTGCGGATTCTTATTTTTGCATCCTCTTCACTGGTGGTAATACGCCATGCCATATATTTTGCACTTTCTGGCTGTGACCAAACATTATCGTACACTTCTTTCCAATCTGAAAATTTTGCCTTGTCAAGTATAAGACTCTCTGTTTCAATCATTTCTTAAATACTTCTCCCGCTTCAGTCGATTGCTTTTATCCCCTGTTCAGACAATTTTTTGAGATTTTCCAACATAGTATTCAATATTTCCGGAGAATGCCCCTCCCATTCGATTACCTCAGCCACAATCTTTAAAGGTTCTTTCGATCTATACGATTTTGTCGGGTTCCCCGGAAATTTCTTGTCTGTAACATTGGGGTCATCTTCAAAATCACCTGTTGGCTCGACAACATATATCCTTTCCTTACCTTCCCCCTCTGCCAGTTCCGCTCCCCAAATTGCCGCATCCAAAGTCCCTGCGAAGTAAACATATTGGGATTTTCTATCATCATTATAATTCTTTTTCTTTCCTGTAACGATCAAATCACCCATTTTCAAATCTGCTCTTGTTCCATGGAAAAAAGAGCCCCGGCTAAATACTATTTTTTCGCTCATCTATTTTTCTCCTTAACTAATGTTCTGCTTCTGAACTTATTTCTTTCATAAGGTTATCTCCTTTACAGTCCCGATTTATCCAATTAAGTATACCACAGGGTTATATTCAATAGAAATAAGTTGCTGGTATTTCATTTTCCCAGCAACTTATTCAGCTTCTTATCAAAAGTTTT
>ERZ777305.2093-NODE-2093-length-18760-cov-4.829511_pt1 | contig 18760 bp, 29 predicted proteins | sample MGYA00374965_ERZ777305 | MGnify/ENA primary metagenome ERZ777305 (study PRJEB29328, sample SAMD00013331) | mouse gut metagenome | study: EMG produced TPA metagenomics assembly of the Metagenome analysis of fecal microbiota from mouse which was promoted... | reverse complement strand
ACGCTGGACGCATAAATGGATAAGGCTTAGTAGCAAACATCAAATAAAATTGTTGTCCGTCTATAACCACTATTCTTTCAGGACTAAATTGTCTATCTACCTTTTCTACAGGTAAAAACCAATATCTATAACCACTAGCTATAAATGTTTTAGTCTTACCTATATGAGGTAGCTCCGCTTTAGTTCCTGTACCAAATTCCAAAAATGGAGCATAAGAAAATAAATCTTTATCAGTATAAACTCTACCAACAACTTTGCCTTTGTCAAAATCTAATATCTCAATAGGAATATATTTCTCATCTTTATTTCCACGCTTATTTTGTAAAGCTTTTTCTTGGGTGTTTTTTAAAGAATCATTCACGCCCATCTTAGTTGCCTCAGGCAATTTCTTGATGATTGTTTCCATCTTCTTTTCAAAACTTTTAAGATTGTCTTTATTCCATTCAATACTTATCATAACTATTCTCCATTATTAGTAATTAAAGTATAAAGTGTAGTTTTACCTATCTTAGGCATATTTTCAACTAAATAATCAGGTTTACCATTATTGATAACCACATTATTTTCATCTACTTCTAAAGGACTAAAAGAGATTCCATCACCTTTAGTTATATTCACTTCTCTATCAATACGAAGTTTAACAATTTCATAGTCAATTTCACCAGCACTATTGCGGTTTAACTCATCTATGTCTTGCTGAGCATTTAACCAATCTTCACCTTTAAAAACCCAATTAGTGAAGTATTCACCTTTTATTAGTTTTTTATCAGGCTTATAAATATATATTTTAGATAAGTTCTTTATTCTCATATTCTAAATACCCTTACACTTCTTACATCTTTAGCTAGTTTTTCTTCTATATCAATATAAGAAGTTGATTGACTTCCCTCAGTAGAGCTAGAGCTCCCCTCGTCACCTCGTCTTTGATATGCTTCTTTAACAGCATTGTAAACATACGGATATAATATTTCATCGTTTTTTTTACGATTAGAATTGTTGGAGGCAATAGAAATATAATCATCTATGAATCCTGATAATATACTATCATCTCCAACTTTGAAATTGACACTAATATCCTTTTTTAATCTTTCAAGCATATTAGCCTTATCTTTTTCATTCATTCTATTACCCTCCAATTCTTAATAACAATTATTATTCACCATATACAGCGTATAAAGTAGTGTCTTTAGTTGGTGTAAATGGACTTTCAACACTTGGAGTTTGAGCTGTACTTGATTTAGCCCAACCTTTAAATGTTTTTCCAGTTGGTGCTGTTAAGCCAGTACCATCACTTAATGTAACGCTTTTTCCAGCTTCTACTTGAACAGGTGCAATACTTCCAGTACCTCCGTTAGCGTCATAAGTGATAGTGTAAGTAGTGACAGCTGTTTTCTTTTTAGAAACATAAATAGCTGACTTTTTATTATTTCTAACAAATGCTGTGTAATATACACGACCCTCGACTAATGAGCCACTAACACCTGGAGCGTCTTCGTGGATTTTATAATCCGCTAATTTAACAGCAAATGTCGTAGCTACTGGGTGAGCTAAAATATAGTTTACATCAGGTAATAATCTTGATGGAACTTTTTGAATATTTGTTCCGTCCATTTCACCAATTACACCTTTGATTCTTAGATTTTGACCGATTTCACTATCTAAAATAGCTCTCTTATCAGCTTTTAGGCATTTAATATACATTGGATTACCAACACATACTCTTCCTTGTTCAGGTACACTTTTTTCATCTTGTTCAGCGTTTGCTGTTGCTAATGAATCATAAGCGTTTTCATCGGTAATAGTTTCTTCTACTGTCTTACCAGCATTATCAACCATTTTTTTGTAAACATATTTATCAGTTTCAGGAATAACTACCTCAGCTATTTGTCTAGCTAATGAAGTACCAGCGTTTAAAGCTCCTAGAGTTTCATCTTCGTCCATTTTATCAATAGCATAAGTAAAACTTCTATCCTTTTCCATTGAAACTTCTTGAATGTCAGTTGCTAAATCCTTAACATTACCATAACGAGCTGTACCATCGGTATTTCTACCATAATCATTCATCTCAGCTGTTCCAACTGAGTAAATTTTAATTGACTTTGAACCTATAAAATCATAATCACTATTAACTACTAATGAGGCTTTACTTTGTTCCTCAAATGCTTCATCTACTACAGGACTAAATTTAGTTGCTAAATTTATAGCCATAATATCACTCTCCTATTTTTATTTTTTTGAACTTTTCATATAATTTTTAAATCCCTGTAAATAAGGGTCTGATGATTTTCCGCTATCATCTACAGCTTTTGGTGATGGTTGTTTTAATTTATCTTTTAAATAACCATCTAAATCAGCACTTCTAGTTTTCACTAACTTGTCGATTCGTTCTTTAACACTATCAGCTGTTTCTTTTGCAAAGTCCCAGTCTTCTATATAACCTAATGGAAGTCCTTTCTCATTTGCATAAGTGGTAGCTTGTGTTTTAAGCTTTAGTGAGTTCAATTCACTTGTTAAAGCTTCATTTTCCTTTGTTTTTAAGTCCAATTCGTAGTTTAGCTTTTGTTCAGCGTCCATTTTAGCTAATTTCTCAGCTTCGGATTTTTGAGATTCATATTCTTGGGATAGCTCATTTTTGATTTTGTTTCTTTCAGCACTAAGCATTTTGTTTACTTCATCTCTTGAAAACATCTTCTCCTTTTGAGTGTCCTCTTTTACCGGGCTTTTTTGAGTAGTGTCCTCTACTACTTGTCCACTCTCGGCTGGACTAACCACACTTTTGTTATCATCTTCCATTGATAACCCTCCTTTTCTTTCACGGATAGAAAATATCCAAACAATTATTTAAGATAATCACTCTAATTCGTCACGGGGAATTAAGCCAAACAAAAAAGAACGCATTTCTACGCTCTTTAGTGCCTTTATGAGCACTGCACCAACAATACATCAAGTATTATCAGTGCACTACTTATAAAAGTAATGCTATTGATTATATTTTCTTCTATAATCATAATATTCTTTTTTTAATTTTTCCCATCTTTCAGGGTCATTCAGTTTCATTTTAGTAAATTCTTCTTGTGTTTCAGGTAAATCATCACCAAAGTATTTTTTATATCTATTGAATTGCTCTTTATCACTTTCATTAGATACTTTTATACCTTTTCTTACATCATCGGCTATAGATTCTTCTAATTGATAAGTTATTGTACTTCTACACCAATGAAAATGGTTATTTATTGGTGGTAAATTTACACCAATCTCTAATCCATAAACATTATATAGAACATCTCTTTTATCAATATCACTATATCTATAAAATCTATTCCAATCATTTACATAAAATAATTGATTATTTAAACCCTCACACATTTTAGTTGTTCTTTTATCTATTTCAGCTATGAATCTAACTTGTAAGCCTTTTTCTTCTTTAAATGGCTCAGTATATACTTTATTACCTAATAATCGGCTAGTATCACTTAATACGCCACTATATTTTCCATCGTTGATAGAAATAACTCTATTAACTTGCTTTCTAGTTAGCTCTTTCAAGTCAGCTTCCTTTATAGGTCTATCTTGTTGTAAATTACCTATAATCAACTTATACATTTCTTGTTGATTAGTCATAGTTAAAAGTTTAAGATATTCTTCCCATCTTTTATTATAAGTAGGAATCCAAAGAAAGCTCCATATATATTCCCAAGTCAATGAAAATTTCTTTTTAGGTTTTATAGGAATTTCATCTAAAGCTTGGTTATAAACATCATCAGCTACTTCAATAAATACTAATTTACTTAACTCATCAAATTGTTTTTCTTGGACTATGTATATCCAATATAACAAGATTTCTATTAAATCAGCGTATGTGTATTTATTTTTAGAAGTCACTAGATAAGCAAAATATCCATTAAATAGTTTTGATTTTTTCCATTCTTTAATATTCTTATCTAACTTTCTTCTATCAGCTTTAGAAATAGGCTTATTTAAGTCATTATAGGTTATGTCTAATGATTCCATCATCTCAACAATATCATCTATTGTATCAATACCTATTGACTTAAAATGCTTTAAGTTATTTTCTAATATTTTATCAGTCATTTTCCATCTTTTATTCAGGATTTCATCATTAGACATTTACTCACCTACTTTTCTTCAATTTTTTCTTTTATTTCCTCTTCGTCATTCTCTTCTTTTGTTGATTTTAATTCATCAACACTTTTCATAGATTGACTATCCTCAAATGATGTTTCTTTTTGTACATCGACTTCATCACCTAACATTTGCATACGCTCAATGTTCTTTATCATATTATCTTCGGCTTCACTATCTTTTTTATTTCTTTCGTCTAAATAGTTATATCCTAACTTTTCAATGATTGTTTGCTCCGACAATATATTTTGTAATTTTAATGTACTATCAATCTTTTCATCATCATTAGCTGGGAGATTTTTAGGAAGTTCAATATCAATATCTCTAAAATCATAATTAGTATTTTTCTTTAAATTGATTCTCCCAAAGATTAACTCGAATCTTCTTTGATATGCCTTTTTTAATTCACTAATTATATTAGCTGTCATCATATTCATAATATAGAATTTTCTATCTATAGCACTTGCGTTTAAATCAGCACTATTGAAAGCTAAATCGTTTGTGTTAGGAATACCAGCTAATTGGAACATCAAATTAGTATATACTTTCAAGACTTCAACAGCTCCGTTGCTATCAAGTGGCTTAGTTATCCATTCAACATCACCATTTTCACCAACATATAAAGTTTTAGCTTTTAATATATATTCATCTTCCTCTAATCTTGCTGGATTGATTTCTTTTACTTCTTTTTCTTCTCCAGTTTCTTCATCTTTAACAAACTTGCTAATCATTAAAGGATTCTCAGTCATATAATTGCTAAATTTCATCTTACAATCACTATCATTGTATTGGAAAGTATTTCTAATATTTTGTATTAGTTGTTCGTGAGCTTCTATAACATCTTCACAGGGCTCAAATATAGCAAAATCAGTTTCAATAGCTATAGCTGGAACATCTCCCCAATTATGATTTTGGTTATCATCTTCTTTGACTTCTTTATATTGTTCAGTCATTGAATAAGTCTTAGTTCCAAGCTTATCAGTAATTTCACATTTTCTTATTATCTTTTCATTTATGTCAGTTTCTTCCCATACTCTTACTAATGCTATTAAATTAGCTGGAATACTATAATCCCATATAGCCACCGTGTTAAGTGGACTATATCTTGAATATACAACCTCGTTATTTTCATTTTCATATAAAACTTCATAACAGCTTGTAAGCTCTAATATATCGTGTACTAAATCGTGATGTTCAGTTTCGTCATCATTAAAACTAACAATATAATCAATAATAATTTCCATTTCTTCTTTATACTTTTCATCAGGTATTTCTTTATCTAATACCTCATTTAAAAGTTTTTGCTTTTCTTCATCTATTGCGGTTGCTACCGAATATATAGGTTTACCACTTAAATAGCCAGCTGATATATCAGTTAAGAATTTCTCATAGCTAATTACGGTCTTAGTGGATTCACCACTAAACATTAAGGTTTTATCATCAGCTTTCCTAGAATATATCTCGTGTAATTTTCTTCTTTTTTCTAGGATAGGATTAACCTTTTTCATTAGCTTAGGTATTGTTTCACTAATATTGTTTTTATCCGTTATTGTTTCAAGATTACTTATTCTAAGCATTTCCAATCACCTCACTTATATCAAATCTTTCTTTTTTATCAATAATAAAAGGCTTGCCTTTTGCAATAGACAACGCCTTATTTTTTATTGTTTCATAATCCTCTTTTTTCTTATTTATATAGAACTTATACCTATTATCTTTATCTATCCATAGAATCCCCATTGTTCCTACTATATTGGGCACCGTGTTATCGGTAGAGTGATTATCAAAAATAATTAACTCTTCCTCTTTATCTAAAGGCAATAAACTGCATAACACATCTTTTATATAATCCTCACTATTATCAGTTAAAACTATAAAACTTTTCATTATATCACTCTCCTATTACTTAATTCCCATTTAGTATTCTTCATATCATTTTCCCTAGAGTATCTCGTTAGGTCGATGGTATGATTATTCATATCAGGAAATTTACTAATAAAATTCCCGTATTTATCTTTTTCATATTCATAGCTTTTAAATTCTCTAGCTGTATTGGGACACCTTTCAGGGTCTATTATGATTTCAAATAAGTCTTGCAACCATTTAACACCATATTCCACGCTATCAGGACCTTTTTTAGCTCCTAATACTCTAAGTGTTCCATAAGAATTTAATTCAGCTATACTCTTTGGCTCAGCACTATCAGCTGTTATATATGAACTACCAATTTTTACTTTTATTATTGCTTCCCACAATTTCCTATTAGACATATTTACTTGATATATTTCATTAAAAATAAAAAGACGCTTTCTCGTCTTGTCATAATGATTTTGCCCATAACAGGCTGGGTCAACAGCAAATCCAAAGTCAATTCCATCAGCTATATTGTCAAAATGTTTGATTTCATCATCAGTTATTTTTCTTAATATAACATTAGTGAATACCGCTCCTCCCGTTCCTGTGGCTTCTCCTAAGTATTCATTTCTATAAGCCATTTCATCTTGTTCTTTTAATGTATTGGCTTCAATTATAAATTCTTCTCCTAACCACTCAACAGGTACATCTAAATATGTACTAGAATGTACTAATCTATCTTTTCTTTCAACGATTGATTCACCATTTACCCAACTAGATAACATCTTAGGAGGGTTATAAGAATAAAATACCTCATATCCAGTACCACCTCTCAATAATGATTGATTGATACTTCTTATTTCAGGCATACCAAAGAACTCATCTAACTCTTCATACCATACATACTTACAAAAACCTTTTTTAAATTTTGTTGATTTTATTTTCTTATGGTCGTCTTTGTTATTAGCACTTCTAAATCTTATTTCTTGTTTAGTTGGCTTATATATCAACTTTAATGGACTTACCTTAGCTTCCCAATAATCGGATACTCCCAGCATTTCTATACCCCATAATATTTGAGCATAAACACTATCACTAAGCGTATCTCCTACTTTTCTAAGTGCCACAGCGTTAGAATGAATCCCGTTTTGTGAATCTATCATCATAAGTAAAGGTATTGCTATACCTATAAAACTTGATTTTGTACTTCCTCTTCCACCTTTTAACCAATAATGAGTATGCTTATTATCTAGTACATCATCTAATAAATCGTAAAAGTGTGGAGCAATTACATTATATGGATTCATTATTTTGGTCTTTCAATATTTATTACAGGTGGATTAAGGTTTTGTACTTGTTCTATTGGTTTCTCTCCAATAGTATCTCTAATAAGTTCATAAGCTTTTGTATTACCTCTCATAGCTTCCTGATATAAAGCTATTGTCATAGCCATTTGATTATCAATTTCTTTTTTATTAACACCTAAGTCAGCTATTTGTTTTTTTAATTTTTCATTTTTTAATGGTAATTTTAGCAACATTTCTAATTGCTCTTTCATAGCTTTTCTTTCTCTCCTAGCTTTTACACTAGCCTTTCCACCTTTAGAGCCTCTTTTCTTTGCTTCCTCTTTGCTTAATGTTTCTATCGGTTTTAAATTTTCTATGTTAGCCATACATCATTCACCTACTTTCTTTTTTACTTAATTAGTCCATAGATACCTGTACATATATCTTTCCATCTCGGCTAGATACATTATTGATTGTATAACTTTGGCTATTCTTTAATAAGACTTCATTTTGTCCCATTCTTTTATTAAGTGAAGACATTTTCTTTCCTAAATTAACTCCTTTAGTTGTCTTTTTTGTTTTTATCTCCATTACTACTTCTTGATAACCTAAATCCTTTAATACCGTGTAGCGTTGATGTCCTCCTATTATTGTGTTGTCTTTATTGATAATAATAGGCTCAACATATCCAAACTCTTCAATACTTCTTTTTATATTTTTATATTCTTTGTCTTTCGGAGTTAATTTTTTTCTTGGATTGTATTTTGCTTCTTTTAATTCTTTTATGTCTTTTTTTATTAGATTCATAAAAATCAACTCCTCTCATAATTTTTTCTTTTTCTATTTCTTCGTCACACTTTTTATTTCTAGGACATAGTTTACAACTTCCGCTATATCTCATACACAACCACAATGTATTCTTCTCTTTCATAGATTACTTCTTCCTATCATTTCTTTTATTTAGCCAATCTATGATTTCATCTATATAATTGAGTGCAATTACCCCTCCACAAAATATAGTTATTCCTAATAAGAATAAAATCTTTATTATTGTTTCAATCATAATTATCACCCACTTTTTAATCACATAAAAGGAGCTATCTCTAGCTCCGCTCTTTTTTGTTGATAACATCAACGAATAAAAAGAATAAAAAGGACGGGTGAACAGAGAATTGAACTCTATACAGCCCTCGGCTTTTGTTTCCTACTCCCCGACGGAATCCTACCTTTAGATTATCACCCATATTTAATCAAATAAAAATAATTATGATTGTTGATTCATTCAGCTATCATAATTATTTCATTTTACTATATTATATCATTATATTTTTAGTAGTCCATACAGCACTTTTTCAGCTATTTTTCAATTTTCCAATCTAACATATCATCACCTAACAATCTAAAAAGCAAAATAGGTATTCTTGCATAAGTTCCATAAGAATAAATTAAAACTTCTCTAGTTGATTCTATAATAATCAATTTTTCCTCTTTATTTGATGAGGCTATATATCTATTTTTTGATGTATTATTTTTATCAATTTTATATTTGAATCCGTATTTTTCAAGCTCTTTAAAATCTCTTCCATTTTTAAATATTAGATGATTCACTATAATTCCTCCATAAATGTATTAGGAAATATATATACCTTTAATTTGTTTATAAGTTCTTTCTTATTCATACTTATAGTTCCAACTGAGCAATCTAACTCTTCCGCTATTTCTTCTATAGTCATTTCTTTAAAATAATACATTGGAATAATCTCATACCACTTATCATTCTCAATCTTTTTCAAAGCACTTTTAACTAATCTTACTTGTGACTTAGCTTTTACTGATATTTGCTTCAACTCACTTATTCTAGTTTCAAGTGTTTCATCTCCATAAATATATGTAGCGTCCCTTTCATTTAAAACAAGTGTATTTGATTTAGCTGGGGCTTTAGGTATATTTTCCATCTCTTTTTCTAATTTCTCTACTTCTTCATCAATTAGCTTTATAGCCTCAGGTAAAACATTTAAACTATATAATATCTTTTCCGTACTCTTATAAGAAGATTTAGGATTCTTTAATAGCTTCTTGTTTTTTAATTCTTCTAATACTCTTTTTACTATTTCATTTTTAGCTTCCTCTTCTATCATTTTTTACCTCCAATTCTTCTTTAGTAAATGAAATCCCCCTAATCTTTTTAGTGTTAATATATTCAACAAGTTTATAATCACTCATAGTCATAACACTTTTATATAAAAATTTTGCATAATCTAAAGCCTTTTCTTTTGTTGCTGGAATCCAACCATCAAATAAAGTTTTTATTTCTATCATTTTTGATTCACCTCTAACTTTATCTTTGCATACTTCTTAACATTGATGATAAAATAACTTCTTTATCGGCTCTTAGTTCTCGTCTAATTGGTCTTTTTACTACAACTAAATCATCAAATCCATTTTCATATATATTACTTTGTCTTTGTAAGTTATATTCATTCCATTGTTCAAGAGTCCAACCTTTAGTATCAGGAATTTTTACTGATACATAAACGCCTATATCTCTATATTCCTCTTTTGAATATAATTCATCTTTTACTTTTTGATACAAGTCATAAGTCATTACAAAATAATTTATATTTCCTATAAATGTAAGTTTATTTTTGCTGTGAAAATCACTTACTGATTGTTTAATCTCATAACAATACACTTGCCTTTGGCAATTATACATAATACAATCAACTATTTCTCTACCATTCCAACCAATAGTACATTCAAATACATAGAAATCATTACCATATTTAAACTTATTTTTTAATAAATGTTCTAAATCTTTAGTTGCTTGTGTTTTCATTGGATTCACCTAATTTCTTATTTTCTAAATAATCACACCATTCTATAAAACTGCTTGTAAAAATAAGTGTTCTTTTCATATCAGCCCAACCACAAAATCCAATAAAACCATCTTCATTAAAAGTTATAGCTTCTCTATCCGCAAAATAATTTCCCTTACATTTCAATCCAGCAAATACTAATTTATTATTTTTATCAAGTATAATATTTTTGTTTTTACCTCTAATTTTAGGCTCATTCATCATAACCAATATATCATCTTTAAACATTTCTTTATTCAAGATTGTAATTAAGTAATATAAATCTTTCATACAAATATCACTATAAGTTAATTTACATTGTTTAAAATAATCTCTTGCTAATTCTCTATAATTCATTTTTATCCCCCTTAGGTAGTGAAATAACTTCAACTTTACAAAGGCAATCACGACATTCAACATCATCACCTTTAAAATACTCAGTATTCATTCCAGCTAAATATGGCTCATTTAAAATTATTGGATAAAATTCTTCTTTATCAGTATCAAAATCTCTTTTAGCTTTTCCACAAAAAACACCTTTCTTTTTGTGATATACTTTTAAAATTGTTCCTTTAATAATCTTCATATTCGTCCTCCATTTTTAATTCTTCTATAAAAGAATGTTTTATTACTTTGGTTATCAGCTCATTCAAAGTTTCTATTGCTTCACAATTTATATTTTCTATTTCTTCTATAAATGAATCACATATTATCTTTGTACGAGAATCATAATAAACTGACATCGACCTAGCTTGTTCTAAATCGTACTTTCCTTTTTTAACCTCTATTAAAAAATCTTTTTGAGAACTCAAATAACAATCTTCCAAAGATTCCTCTTGAATTAAATACCTTTCAACGAATTCACATAAGCGTATAATATGATGTAATTGTTTAGGGTCATATCCATATTTATTTATCTTATCTATTAAAGTTGGATAAGGGTGTTCCATAGCCTTTACCTTTTCCATTGACATACCTTTAATACATCTTAAAAACTGGTTTTTATTTATTGTAGCTATAGAATCCCTCATCATTAGTAATTGGTCTATATATTCCTTATACTCTTCATTCACTATTTTAAAATTCGTATAAAGTAATTCAATGTATGAAATGTTTTGTTTAATAAACATATCTTTCATTATCCTTATATCTTTAACTTCAATATGTTCATCATTATCAAGAACTAAAGTTGTTGATATAGGAGTTTTATTTAAAATAATATCCTGTAGTGTAGGCAATATTATAGCTTTTGCGTCTATATCACTTTTATAGTCATCATCATATATATCTAAGTTATAATTTTGACTTCCCTGTAGAAATAAAGCTACTACCTTATATCCTTTTTCTAAAAGATAATTATATTTACCTTTTAAATTATCCATAATATACTTTTCTCTATTCATTGGAATCCTCACTATAAAACTTTTCTCTTAAAGTGATAATATCCTTACCTAGAGTTTCTTCATCTTGTTTCTTTAACCACGCATAGAAATAGTTAGCTGTAGAATTAAATAAACTAGACAATTTAGGCGTTCCTTTATGAGCTACTTGTTCTTTTACTCTTCTCATAAACTTCCAAAAGTTATAATATGGAAATTTTAATTTAGTCATAATTCCTGATGATTCAATAACTACTCCCTCTATATCATCTTTAGACAAATCTTCTTCATCAGTATTACCTAAATACCATTTATGAAATTCTCTTACATCGTCAAATTCTTTATAGATAGTTTTACATTCACAACCTAATAATTTTGCTAATTCTACTACTTTTTCATAAGGCTCTTTTTTAAATTCATAGTCATTATGAATAATATCTAATAAAACTATTTTTGATTTATCATATTTTATAATATGTGGGTCATTCTCAATATCAATTACTTCAAAAGTTAAGGATACATCGTGATTCTTTAGGTAAGTAATTAAATTAAATTTATCAATACCGCTTTCATCAAATATTTTCTTAAAATAATCAGCAAACTCACCTTTGTTAGTAGATTTACTAGCTAAGAACAATTCACCATTTACTAAGGATAATATACCTAAAAAGCCATTTTCTTTTTTATAGCAAGTTATTTTATCCTTAAATTTAACTAATAAATGTTCTAATTCAGTTTCTCTTTTTTCATTTATATTAAAGAACTTCTCATATCCTCTTGCCACTATTTTATTTTTTTCAGTATCTATGAATAATCCTCTAGCTTTACAAGTCAATTCGTTCCAGTGTTTATTATAAAAAGCATTTCTTGTAAAATTGAATGAGCTAATATTATTTCCTAAATCCACTTCTCTTATATCTTTTGACATTCTTAATTGTTCTACCATCGGTATATTTGTTATTTTAGCTCGGCACTCATTATATTCATTTATTTCCTCAGGCTTACCAAAATAATCATTTTTTATCTTAGCCATAGATGGAAGCTTTCCCTTTTCTAATATCATTACTTTTAAGAATCCGCCAAATTCAACTTTTCCCTCAAGATTAACTGAGTATTGGTTTCCGTCTATTTCAAAAGTATTTCTATGCCCGTGTACTTGCATAATATTTTTATCTCTTTCATTTTCTAAAAAGATTTCATCTATTTGCACATTATAATCACCAACACCATTGATAAATTGCTCAGTTGCTACTAATTGTAATTCATCAGGAATATAGCTGATTCCTCCGTGAGATACTAAATATGTCTTTCCGTCATAGTCAAAATATGCAACTTGACCGATTCTTCTATAAAAGCTTCTCAACTCACTTTTATCAATATCAATAATCTCAGGCATAGTTTTATTTAAGAATGTTTTACTTTTTATATTTTCATATTCATCTAAAGAATAGTAATTTAACCATTTCTCGTGATTACCCTCTAAAAATAATACATTTTTATTCTTTGCTAATTCCATCAAGAATAACAATGTTTCTTTATTTTGCAAGCCTCTATCCGTATAATCTCCGCAAAAAATATACATTTCGTCAATATTATAAGGATTATTATCAAAATATTCTTTTAAAGGATTATAGCACCCGTGAATATCTCCAAAAATATGAATCTTAGAATAGTGGTTTAAGTCAAATAATTTCATTCCTACTTCATTCCAAAAATTATCTTTATTAACTTCTATCCACCCGCTTGTTTTTGATTGTGTTTTTAATCTTGAATACATTTTATCAATAACATTTTCCGGCACTCTCTTATAATCTTCTCTTAAAGAGTTTCTTCTTTTACATTCTTCAATAGGTACATCACTAAAATCAACATAATAGCGTCTATATCTATATCTTTCACATAGTTTGTTATATCTACTAAAATCACTCGACCTACTATGTGTAGCGTCTATTACAACAAACTCCCCTCTACTCATTCTTTTTTCCAATAACTCAAATAATAATTGCCATACATAATTATCATTTTTTTGGCTAATTACTCTATGCTTTTTATCAGGTACAATTATAGGGCTTTCAACTAATAACCTAATTGTGTCAGCACATAAAGTATAATTTTCTAAGCCCATTTCTTTAACCCAAGTAGATTTACCACTTGCTGGGCTTCCTCTTAATATAACTAAACTTCTCATTTTATTCCTCCATATTTTCTATTTGTTGAATGAGCTTAACTAATTTAATACAAAATTTATATAAATCAGTTTTACTCATTGTTATCAACTCTTGTTTATTTTCTTTTTTTATCTTTAAATACATCTTCTAGCATTTGCTTAGTTAAAAGCTCAATAGTATCATCTAGCATTGATAGTTTCCTTAATCCAATCAATTAGTTTTGTATAATTGCTTTCATTGATTTTGTTTGAAGATACTACTCTATAAATTTCATTTAACTTAGCTTTTTCCTTTTGATATAAGTTGTTGATAGTTTTAATGTCTTTATCTTTATCTTTTAATTTTTGAGCTAGGATTCTATTATTACTATCTAAAAGTTGATTCCTAGCTATTAGCTTATTTATTTTTTCTTCTTTTTCTTCGTTCATATTATCAACCTTTACTTTTCAACTAAGGTGTATTTTTTATATTTATTAGCCCACCCTAGATTATTTTTACTTTTAACCCATTCATCAGTAATTTTGTAATTTTCTTTTCTTAAAAGATATATAGCGTGTTGTAAATCGGTTATCCTATAAATTGAATAACATTCCATTGTAGAAATACTCCCATATTTCTTTAGATGATTCAGCACAATATCTTTTTGACTTATCTTTCCCATTTCTAATCCTCAAAATCTAATACATCTTTCCAATAGACAATATCTAATCCACATTCACTAGCCATATCTAAAATAGTTTCTATTAAGTCGTGCATTTCTTTTTTATCCATTTTTGAGCTACCATAGAAACATTTATAATCGTTGAATCTTTTATCTCCAACTTGAATCTTTCTAGCTAGTTGAATTGCTCTAAAGCTTTCTCTTAACATTGATTCAGCTTGTGGCTCAACTAATAGATGAGTATATTTAGCTCCAGCTCTTACTAAAGCCTCAATATAGATGTCATAATCATCATTTGACCTGTCACCATTTCGAGCTTTATCTATCTCACCTATTAGAGCCCACATATATTTATTTTGCTGTTCCGTTCTTTTATCTTTAGCTTTAGATATTACTATAGAATATAATTCATTCTTGTCTAAATCTTGAATTAGATGTTTATAATTTTCTCGTATTGTTAGTGTTATTTCAGTTTCAAAATTTTCACTTTTACCAGTACGAGCATAATTACCTACCAGCTTCATAAATCACCTAGAAAGGTAAATCATCATCACTAATTTCTACTGATTCTCCAAAATCCTTAAATGGGTCATTTTCTACTTCTTCTTCATCTTCATCTTGACTTGGTACATAATCGGGGTCAGGTATTCCAGCACCCTCACTTTGTTTATTATCTAAAAATTCTATATAAGTTGCTGATATAAATGTTTCATAGCCTTTACTACCATCATCTTTATCCCAGCTTCTAGTTTTTATTTTTCCTGTGATTCCAACTTTACTCCCTTTATGGCAATATTTATTCAAATTTTCAGCTTGCTTTCCATATACATATACTTTTGGAAAGTCAGCTGGTCTTTCTTCTCCCGTTTCAGGATTAGTTCCATTGTTGATAGCTATAAACATACTAACAGCTGATAGTCCGCTAGTTGTTGCTCTTAGTTCAATATCTTTTGTAATTCTACCAATTACATTAACACTATTCATATCCATTATTTATCATCTCCTAACATCTTATCAATGTCATCTCTAACCATTGTTAGTACATCTTTTATCATTTCATCAAAGCTATCTTTTTCCTTTTTAGAGTCTTTTTCATCATCAATTTTTCCTAACCCAAGATTTATAGAATGCTCTAAAATTTCTCTTGGGCAACCACTAGCTGATATTTGATGTATTATCATAGCTAAATTACTTAAAATCATAGGTAAATTCCCCTCTACTCCTATTCCATTATCAGTAGAGATAATTATTGAACTTGCCCCTTTTAATAATCTTTCTATATCTTTTTCTCTTAATTTATCTTTCATATTTATTCTCCTATCCTGCTATCTTTCTAATTATTTCATTAAGATTTCTTTCTAAACTTATTAAATTCCCTGTATTTATTTTTATAGTGTCTAATACACAATTTTCACTTTTCATATCACATTCATCTTGAGGAATAGCACCTCTCAAAATTTGCAATATTTTTTCACTTAAAGAAAGTGAGTTCATAATCATATCTCTTTGTCTTGCTGTTTCTTGACAAATATTAAATTCTTCTTTCATATTAGTTTCCATTTTCATATACCTCCAAAAATTCATTTAATTTTTTTATTAAAACCTCTCTAGGTTTTCTCTTTATTTCTACTATTTGCCCTATTCCTTTTTTAGGAAGCCAAATAGCATATAATTTTTCAAAAGTCTTGCTCATAGCTAATTCATAATAAGATAGTTGCCAGCTTAAATACTCTTCATCTAACTCAGCTGTAGTCTTAATGTCACATAGACTTAAATATCCTTTAACATTTGCTATCATATCGAATCTACCAGCATACTTTTTTTCAAATTGAATCATCATCTCTTGTTTCAAAACATCTATGCTATATCTATTTTTTAACTTTAAATATTGCCTTAGACTAGCTTCTTGAATATAAGTTAATTCTTTAGCTTGAATCGTGACATCAAAAGCTTCTTGAATAGACATTGTTTTAATGTTAGCTTCATACATCTCTATAGATTCGTGTATCGTAGTTCCATATTGAGCTTTTTTATTTAAAATTTTTCTATCAACACCTTTATACTTATCAGGAAATATAAAGTGTAGGATTTCACTAACACTTGGAGTTATTACTCCATCAACTAAATAGATGTGTGGCTCTTCTAAAAAATCAATCATTATTCAACATCAATAGTTATTGAACTTGATACACTTGAATCTTTAGAATATTCTTCATAAATCTCAGGACATTCTTTTTTGAATCTAGCCGAATCAAATCTCTTAGTTGTATATCCTTTTTTTATCTTAGCGGAGAATCCATCTCTAATAACGCTATCTTTTCCTGTTGATTCCATAGCTTCTTTTAGTTGAGCTTTAAAATCTTTATCCATTAAGTCAAATTCTAATTTTAACTTTGCTAATTTTTTATAATCTTCAATAGTTTTTTCAGGTATGACTATTTCACCTTTTTCAATGATTACTAATTTATTTTCTTTCATTTTTATTTCCTCCTAATCTAAATAGTTATCATCATCTTGTGGAGTTTCTACAGGTGCTTCCACTTTTTGATTTTCTTTTCTTTTTATTAGGCTACTAGCTTCTAGTAATGTAAGTTCAGTTATTTTTTTCTTTCCTATATGCTTCATTAAAGGTAATAGTTCCTCAGCTGTATATAATTTTTTTATAATTGTTATTTGATTTTCCTGTACTGGTAAATCCCCACCTTTTGGCTGTTCTTTCTTAGGTGTAGCTTTAGTAGTTGCTTTTTTAGGTGCTTCTTTTGACTTTTCAACCGGTGTGGATTCACCATCATCAGTTCTTTTTAAGAACTCATCACTTTCACTATCACTATAAATTCCTGAGTAAGCAATTCTACTATTTTTTAAAACTACTCTATCAAAACATCTTTTCAAAGCCATAGCATAAGGATAATCATTTTTACAATTATCTTTACTAACTTCTCCTACTTCATATAATCCCTGTTCAGGACATATATAGCTGTAAACAAGTGAGTTGTTATAACCCTCTTTATCTAAACCCATACATTCAGGTTTAAATTTTAATTTATCTTCTAAAACATCATTGATTTTTAAACAACCATCGTGACTTATAATAAGTCCACTATACATAGCCTTTGTTTTATTGGCGTAAGTGTTTACTAATATCCAAAAATCACTTGGCTCTAAAACACCTTTATACTTATCACTATTTAATAATTCAGTAGCTTTATTTTTAGCTTCTTTATACTTTGGTGTATGAAATTCTACTGGTATCTTTTTACCATTGATATTTTCTTCTTTCTTTTCACCAAAGTTATAAGTTGCTGTTTTTGTTTCTTTACTTTTTGCGGTTGGCATTTTTTAATTCCTCCTTAAACTCTTTATTTTGCAACCTTAATCTTTTATTTTCTTCGGTTAGTCTTTTTATTGTGTCAGGCTCTCCTAACTTATCCATAAACTTTTTATAAAGTTCATCTTTAATAGCTTCTTTTAAGATTTCATTTTCACTCTCTAAGCTATTTATTCTTTTACGCATTTTCCATTTACTAGGAAGAGTGTCATCTTCAAAAAATTTTTTTGAATCTACTTTTTTCTTTTTAGAAATTGGCTGTTTCCAATAATCGGATATTCTCATTTCTAACACCTACTTCCTTTCTCTCTTCACCCTTATCAGGCAAAAGAGTATTAACCTTATATCCATACTTTTGCATATCTTTTAATAACCAATTAGGAATAATACCTTTGCTAAGCCACATAGTAGCTTTTTCATAGTTTTTTATAGCTTGGTTATCATCTAATTCACCCAAAGCACCACGCTTGAAATATCCATCTTCTTGCATAATTTTTAAAATATCGAATGTATAAGTTTTAGCTTGTCCGTTGCATTTTTCAAGTATTTCCGCAATAGTTGGCATAAATTTAGAAGTCCTAATTATTTCTTCTATAGCTTTTAAAACTATTTCGGGCGTATATCCCACTATTTCGTCTTGATACATTTTTATCAATCCCATTAGCATATCTTCATCTAAATCTTTAAAATAATATGGATAGGCAATTCTTAGTTTAGCTATAACCCCACTAATCAATTTTGATTGTTCCATTATAAACACCCTCCAAGATTTCCATAGTTTTATCTTTCTTTTGTGGTTTCTTACTAGCCACTTTTTGATTCAAGTATTTTTCAAATTTTGTACCGAATAGAGTTTCAGGACACAAGTATTTCTCAAATTCAGTTCCTAACCACTCTTCATATTTTTTATCAATAACATCTATAAAGTCGTCGAGATGATAACCCTCATTTAATCGTGCATTGATTTTTTGTTGAGTAGCTTTAGTTGTATATTTAAACTTGCTATTTGTTTTTTCATTCAAATAAGAAACAATATTTTTAATAAGTTCTAATTTATTATTTGATAATTGATTATTTGAATTATGA
>ERZ777305.2092-NODE-2092-length-18785-cov-15.319167_pt1 | contig 18785 bp, 18 predicted proteins | sample MGYA00374965_ERZ777305 | MGnify/ENA primary metagenome ERZ777305 (study PRJEB29328, sample SAMD00013331) | mouse gut metagenome | study: EMG produced TPA metagenomics assembly of the Metagenome analysis of fecal microbiota from mouse which was promoted... | reverse complement strand
CTAGTTTGCAAGAGTAGTTGCAAGCAAAAACAAGCAGTTAAAAATTCATTTTTAGAATCTCTTTCACATAATACTGTCCAAGAGGAAGGTCACTTACAAATATACACTTACCGTCTGTACCTGTCACAGCCTTTTCCACAAGGGTATCTTTAGCAACGATAATTTTACCGTCTGCATTTACAATATCCTCTGCCGCATAAAGACCAAAAATTGCTCCTTCAAGCGTATTTTTAGTCTCTGCATCTGTCTTGATTACAGTTACCTGTACCTTCTGTCTTTCATTGGTTACTTCCATACCTGCATAAACCACTTCGGTATGCTGATCCACATAAGATAAGTCAGCCATGATAGGCTCGCTGTCTAATACAAAGCCTTCCAAAGTCTTTGTTTCAACAAGATAATACTTACCTAATGGAAGATTCTCAATGCTTGCAATCCCCTTATCATTTGTTACGATTTCTGCAACAAGGGTATCCTTTGCATAGTAAACTGTATTAAGTCCGTCAGGACTTACAATATCCTCTGCTGCGTAAACCTCAAAGGTTACACCTGCAAGAGACTTCTTGAAGAAATCAAACACAAAATCATACCAATGTCCCTTAATGAGATTGATGTCTGTTAAGAACTCTCCGTCCTTATTGATTACAATAGTTCCGGCTGGTACTTCATCCTGCATTTCCACATACTGCACATCTTCTGTATCAGAAATGGTAAACTGGATTTCCTCTGCCTGCAAATATCCATAAGGAGCAAATTCTTCACGAAGTGTATAAACCTCTCCTACATGGAGTCTCTTGATTACATGTGCTTCTCCTGCTACGGAAGTCCATGTATCAACCACATTTCCCTTGCTGTCAGTTACAGTAAGAGTTGCACCGGATAATTCGGCTTCGCTTGTAATGTCTGTCTTTGTGATTTCCACCGTAGTAGGTGTATTTACAAATTCAGACTCCAGCTTAACGACTTTTACATCCTGTCCCTGATAAGCTGCATTGTAATCCACGATTTCCTCAGAAGATACATAGCCAAGAGGGGCTTTGATTTCCTTTGCGTAGTAAGAGCCAAGAGGATAATCCTTAACAAACTCTACATTTCCGTCTGTTCCAGATACTGCCACTTCAAGTAAAGTGTCCTTTTCAATGATGATTTCTCCGTCCACATTGAAAATATCCTCTTTTGTGTACAAACCAAACTCAGCACCCGCAATAGGAAGTTCTGTTTCCTTATCCATCTTCACAACAGATAAATCAACCTTCTGTCTGTCATTTGCAAAAGTTACACTCTCATAAATCACAGGAGTCTTGTCATCCACATAAGCAAATGTCACTACCTGCTCCTCTTTGTTTAATACATATCCATAAGGTGCTTCTACTTCCACAACCCTATAACTTCCTAATGGTAAGTCAGAAAGAGTTGCCTTTCCATCTTCCCCGGTAACAATGGTTGCCACCAAATCACCTGCGGAATAATACTTTGTTCTGTTTCCGTTTTCATCTACCTGCATATCGGCTGTGAAAATATCCTCTGCCGCATATACTTCAAACTTTGCACCTGCAAGGGAGCCTTCTCTGTAAACAAATTCCTTTTCTTCGGAATCTGCAAACAAACCACCCTTGTATGCGTCTAATACTTCGCCCTTCTTTTCCACAGTAAGCTCACCAACAGCAGGCTCATCCACATAGTCTACTGTAATGATTGCTTCGTAAGTGTCAGGATCAATTTCATAGAAAGTATCTGTATCTACCATTACAGTTACATACTCGTCATTGATTACATAACCATAAGGGGCTGCCACTTCCTCAATACGGTAATTGCCAAGAGGTAATACATCCGGTAAAATCAAATCTCCATCACCATCGGTAAAGAATGAAGTGTGTGTTTCCTTTGAAGGATAGGTTGTAATCATTTCTACATACTCATTGGTATCCATATTGAAAATCTTAAACTCTGTATTCGGAATAAGAACTGTCATTCCGGTATCTGCATCCTTCTTAATAACACGGAGCTTTGCAGTAAACTCACGGTCAAGGAACACTCTCCAAATCTGAGGTGTTGTAGGATTATTCTCTGTAATCTTTACCTCAAAAGGCTTGATTGTTTCCATGTTATGAGGTGTTGTAGATTCAATCACCACATAAGTTCTATAAGGAATTGCAATGGATACAACATGACCTTTTTCATCAGAGAAAATCTCTGTTTTTCCGTCTGCACCGATGATAACAGGTGTTGCAGACTCAAAATCATAGCTTCCATCTTCCTTTACGGATAATGAAGATTTGAGGTAGGCTGTAAATCCTGCCCCTGAAAGCAAAGGTGCTTCGGTATCCTCTCCATTGTCAGAAACCTTGATTAACTGGAAAGGCTGCTTGATTACCTGCTCCATAGAAGTTGTACTTCTGGAAACCTCTGCAACCATGTCGCCCTCATAATCACATACTAAGTCATGCTCCTCCTCATCCAAGAGATAACCCTCAGAAGGAGTAATTTCTTTCACATAATAATTTCCGAGATAAAGGTTATCTACCTCTGCCTCACCATACTTGTCTGTGGTAAGTGTGGCAATTAAATCCCCTGCCTTAAATACCACGCCTGTTGCTCCGTCAGGATGAACAATGTCATTGCGGGCATACAAGCCATATACAGCACCCTCTAAAGACGCATCGCCCTGTGGAATGGCTACACAGGTTTCCTTATCCATCTTGAAAATATGGATTTTTGCTGTGGTACGGTCATTCTCAAAAGTATGGGCAAAGGTTGCCTTTGGTGTTGTTTCAGAAAGGTAATTGAAGTTGAAACTGTAAACATCACTACTGTTTCTGATATATCCGTAAGGAGCCTGTGTCTCGGAAATATAGTAGCTGTTTGCAATCGGTAAATCCAATGTGTAAGCTGCTTTTCCATCTTCTCCTGTTGTTACGGTCTGTAATGCAGTACCCTTTGTCACGATGACCTGTCCTGCATAATTCTTAATGTCATTTCCGGCATAAAGAGTGTATTTACCTCCATCAAGAGGATTTTCTGTCTCAGAATCCTTCTTTACAACGGATACTTCCGCTTTCTGTCTTGCATTCTGAATGGTAGTTGCTTCGTACTGCACATTTACAGTCTGATCCTTGTACTCAATCTTTACGGTCTGAGGCGTAGTATTGATAGTATAACCGTCAATACTCTTCGTCTCTGTAACCACATAAGTTCCTAAGTGAAGGTCCGTAAGCACCACCTGTCCGTCGGTTCCGGTCACAAGGTTTTCTGCAATCACATCGCCCTTGTTATACACTTTAGTACCGTCTGCCTTATAAATATCTGCACCTGCTGTTACCATAAAAGTTGCTCCCGGCAGTTTTTTCATCTCATAAGTGAAATTCGTACCATTCCAACCTGAAAGCACTTCTCCCTCTTTGTAAATGGTAATGGCTCCAAGCTGTTCCTTGTCCGTAGCAGTAAAGGAAGTAGTCTGTCCCGCCTTTACAGTTAAGGTATGAATCTTGTCACTAAGCACATAACCCTTTGGAGCAGTAATCTCCTTCACATAGTAAGTGCCTGCTACAAGAGCCTTTGATTTCGCCTTACCATCTGAGCCTGTTGTCAACTTATCTACAAGATTTGTGCAGCTACTGTCGGAATAGATACCGTAAACTGCACCGGATAACTTCACACCGCTTTCCTCATCCTGCTTTGTAATCTGTCCATAACCGATATTCTCAGTTTTAACCTTGAAATACGCATGAACCGGATCAGCTTGTGGTCTTTCAGAAACAAATTCCTGATAACCGGATTTGTCTGTAAGCCAAAACACACAGCTTGTTGTAGTCTCAACTGCCCCGATTGTGGAATCCATTGTTGCTGTGGTTGCATTTGTATTTACTGATGTGCTGGAAATAGTAACGCTGTTGCCACTCTTTTCAACAGAATATCCACTAAGGGAAATCGAGAAGTTTCCAAGCACTCCGTTACTGTCTGTTAAGGTTGTTTCAAATCTCTGATTTGCTTCATTCCATTTCAGCTCATAAGTCGGAGCCTTACTCTGTCTTGTGGCTGAAAAGCTCGGTACTGTCACATAATAAGACGCATTGATGCTGTTCTTTAATGATGTGTAGTAATTATATGAGCTTGTAGGGTTCGGTGCTGTATTACAGAGCTTCTGAGCCGCAGAATCCGCACTCGAAGTACCATAAATATTTGCAACGATTACCCATACCATTGCCTGTGTTGCAATGAACTGGTCACACTGGTCATTGGACGGAGCTGTTGCACTATTTGTGCCGTAGCCATAATATAGACAGTAGCTTAACAACTTCTCCTGCTCTGCACTCATGCTTGTGCTTGAGTTCTCATAACTGTTCATAAGCTGTCCACCGTCAGCCGCAAGACCGAAATTCATACAATAGGCTGCATTTCCATCAATGACTGCATATAGGATTTTTCCATGATTATAACCCGGCTTTAATTCGCTTACCTCCCCGGAATCCTTTGTGGAAGCGTGCCAGAATGAAATATTTGCACTCGGACTTGCTGCAAAGGCTGTTGTTCCGTTGGTAAACAAAGTTGTAAATACCGTCAGCATGGCTAAGAATCCTGCCATAAATCGCTTCAATCTCTGTTTCACTTTTTATTCCTCCTCAAAATCGGGCAAAAAAATAACAGGCTACATATCAGCCTGCTATTTTTACCTCATATTTAGTTTTGTTTATGCACGATAACATCTGAACTCATAGAAGTCTGTACCGTTTAAGGAGTGAACACCTGCATACTCTATGTAGAAATAAGGACCTGTCTCAAGGGAAAGCATTTCTGCAATATAGCTTGCTATTCCATCTACCGAACCAAGCTTCCTGCCTGATGTGGTAGCTGCCTGATTCAAATCTGTTTCTACAAATACGCTGTAATATCCTGCTCCATCGTAAGGATAGTATTCATCATACTCCTCTTTGGTTATCTCACCGTTTGCGAGCATATTGTCTAAATCCTCCGGTATGGAAATCTTACCATAAGCCTTCGTCTTAGCTGTTGCAAGGGAAACCACTTCGTAAGGATCATACGCTACTGTTTCCACTTCTGCCGGAGCTTCGGTAGGTTGTTCCTTTGGTTGTTCCGGTTCTATCGGAGCCGGTGTAGGAGCTTCTGTGCTTACAGGTGGTTCCGGTTCCGGATTTTCCTCTTGTGACGGAGTAGTTTCTTTCGGCTTACTCTGTTCTGCCTCCTGCTGTGGCTTTTCCGGCTCCGTTGTAGGCTCCGGTTCTACCTTGCTCTCCTCTGCATCTGCCTGTACACTTTCCTCTGTACTTTCCACTTCTGCAATATCTACATCTTCGGTTTCCACACTCTCCGTACTCTCGGTTTCTTCCACTTGTGAAGTCGTCTCCACACTCTGACTTTCTGTTATCGGCTGTTTTTTCTGACCGCTACATCCTGCCAAAATCAGGGTACAAACGGTTAAAAGGATTAATAATCTTCTCATAATATCACCTGTCCTCTCTCCCATGAGGGACAGGCTTATTGTTCCATAAACTGCCCTGCTACATTTTTGTGACATTTCCCTCAATGGGTACTGTATTTATTTGACTGTTTACGGAACTCCCATTATTAGGGCTGATCCCGTATTCTGTTCATATCTTCCTCCTGATATTTTACTACATTCTGTTCATGTACGCCATAAGTCTCTTAGCTCTGGCATTGTTCTTGTGTGCCATAAAAAACTTATATCTCCACATAACTGACACCTCCCTTCCTTAATCATGTGCAGCTATCCCAACCAAAGACAACAGCACCCTTACAACGAAAGCAAGCAACAGCAGGAACAACTTCAAGCCACCAAATAACAGTTTCAAAATCATTAACGCTACATGAAGCATTCCCTTCAATATGATAAGTAATACCATGTCTGTCTTTCTTAAAATCATTCCTGCCATAACAGTTCCTCCTTTCCATTATCCCCATGATGAAACAAGTCCCATTGTTGTTTCATTCGCACTTACATCTTCTGTCTCCTTCGGTGTTACACCCTCCCTAACAGCCATGATTTCCGGCATCTGAATTACTTTTCCGGTAATAAGAGCCGAACCCAATATGCTTATCATCTCCTTTTGCAGTTCATCCTTAATCTTCCTGCGTAATTCCTCTAAATCATCCTTTGTGATATAACGGACTTCCTCCTTCTTTGGTACATCTTCATAAGTCAGGTCACTACCTTCTAACCTACTGATATAAGCATCTGCCGCTTCCACCAAGAATTGGTTGATTGATTTATGCACATCCAGATTCAAGCCTGCTAAAACCTTTTCCACTCGCCTATGCTGTTCATTATCGAGATTAAGCCTCAAACTATGATTTGCAACATTTGACCTAGCCATTTACATCACCCCAATCCAAACTCTTTTTTATGTGTAGATAAATAGAGCCTGCCAAGATATTCATATCCTTTCGCATTTGCTTTGACATCTTCAATATACTGAATATTATTTCCGTCATAGTTTCCAAAACGCTTTACTACATTTGCACCACCGCCAACAAATACAATTTCTGTGACTTCAAGGTTATATCCATGCTCTAAAAGAATGTTATAAACCTTATCAACATAAGCTCTCAGACAATCTTCCACAATAGTCAGATACTTCTGGGGAAGTTTCTCGTGCTTTCCAGTTCTCATAATCTCCTGAATATCTTCCTCTGAAAGTTCCTTACCATACTGCCTCATACATTCCTCATTAATTGTCCTCATGCACTTAATCAAACCTTCCCTGATAGTGATACATTCTGCTTCGTTCGGTGCGGAATCTTCAATCGGCATAATGTCAATGGTCCAACTTCCAATATCCACCACCACAACCCTTTTCGGGAGAATCTTCATTCTGTCGGCAACTGCCGCATAGCATTGAGGGAACACCGACACCCTTGCGAGTTTGATACGATACTGCTCGTTATCAAATCTGAAGGTCACTTCCTTTTCCTTTGATAAGTAGTCGATGAAGTCCTGCTTCTCTGCTCCAAATCTTGTAAGAGGCAACCCTACGGATAAGAGAATATTTGCATTTCTCATTCCTCGTCTGTTTAACTCTTTCGCAACTGCCGCCAATGTAAGAATGTAGAAGTTATCATTTTCTACTTTTAAATCCCTTACTTCAAGCCGCTTACCGCCTACCTTGTAATAAGTACCATTGAACTCTACTACATTGTTGTAAAAAGCAGGTTCTGTTGTAATTTCCTTAACTCCGGTTGTAAACACCTGACTAACTGTTTTCATTCCGGACCAGCCGTGATCCACACCGACAACCTCAATATGTCTATCCATAAATATCTCCTTCCTTAATATCAATTCTTTAATCCTAATCTGCGAACCAGTACACTTCCAACTGCATTCCTTACATCATCCTCGCTGTAATGCGGATAATTGTCATATTTTTTAATTTCTTCACTAACCTCTCCATAAATGGCATCTATAATTTCTTTCACATAATCTCCCACTATCACCTTTTCAAGCTGACATCCGATATTTCCCCACAAGGTACACTCCCATTTTGCTTCTCGGATTGCTTCTTTCTTATCTTGCATTATCAGCGATTTCAGATATGCACCACTTTTTCCATTTTTCTCAAACCAATTTCGTGCTTCCATATCCGTATTCGGATTAAACTGTAATGTGAATCTTAATACTTTCTTTCGGTATTCCTCCGATTTTTCATATCTTCGCTGCTTTCTCTCTTCTACTGTTAGCTTAGACCTTGCCATGTCAACCACCTCCATAATTCTTTTCTCAAGTTAGTCCAAGCAATTCCTTCATACAAGGGAAACAATAACCTTCTATATATGGGTATGGACACCCAAAACATTTACTTTGCTTTTCTTCCTCCGTTATTTCCGGCTGTTTCAAATCTTCCTTAACACATTTCTTTGCTATGCATTGGCGATTGTTACCATGAAAGTATCTACATCGCATACAACTTTTTAAATCACGCTCCAACCTTGCCTCTGCTGTTACAACTTTGCTAGGTTTTGGAGACTTTTGTACCTTTACATTAATTCCCACAGACAACACCCGCCTCTCGCTCGGCGGAAAGCCTCTGTATTTCTTCCAATCTTCTGTCTGCCGTACCTGCTGCTTTAACAAGTGCAAAGAATGTAATCCACACTAACGCAACTCCGATACCTATAATCGCTTTTATCATCTGCCTTTCCCCCATTTCTGCTCTGCTTTCTTTCTCTGTTCCTCCTCCATGCGTCTGACATACTCCTTAATGTCAATCAAATCATCTAAGTCATAGATTTTGGAACTCATTGCTCTTTCCACATTTTCCGGGGTACACTCACCACACTCTGTTAATGCAGCTATTACCTTTGCCTTGATTTCTTCCTGTATCAAATCCGGCATTGCCGCTATATAGTAAGGTGGCAGTTCTGCAATTTCCGTCTGAACCTCCTTTTCGTACTCATAACTTCTCTCAAAGTCATTGATAAACTTTTCCTTAACCAAGATTGCTCTCGACTTGTTTTCCTCGCTGGCTAGCTCTACCAACTCATCCATGAACTTAATAAGCTCTTTCTTAGTGATTGCCATTTAGCTCCTCCTTTTCCGGGCAAAAAAAGTAGGACCTATTCAGCTACCAGAGAAATAAATCACAAGGTTAGAGCTAATTAAGTCCTACTTAAAATTCATATTACATTGTTGCTAAATACGCATAGCTATTCTATTATAAGGGCAACCCTCCTTATGTTACATAATTGCTACACGTTTGATTTTTATTCATTTATTAGATTACAAACAGGCCTGTCCTAATCAAAATTCTGAATAAAATCAGCATTTTTATATAGGACTGAATTAGCGGAATCCCTTTGTTTATGGGCTTCTTACTAACTTAACCTTATTATAACGCCATCCCCCCACTGCATCAGAAGCGCCGCTGAACCTGTCACAAAGGGAGTCGCAAAAGAAGTGCCTGTAAACTGTCCATAACCTCCAAAAACATCCGGCGCGGTGATGTTTACACCCGGCGCCACAATATCCGGTTTGATGGCCCCTGCCGCCACAAGGCCGACTGTCCTTTCCGGGTAGACATAGCCACGCCCGGAAAAATCAGCGTAGGATTCAAAGGCGCTGTTATAAGCCCCCACTGTGATAACCTTTTGCGCCGTGGAGGGAATCGTTAGCGTAATCTGCGGGCTTGGGGTGAAAAAGCGGGTATTCCTGCTACGGACAGCCTCGCTCGGCAGATAAAAATAGTATTGCCCCGTGACGCTTTGCAGGCTTTCTATCTGAAAGGTCCACACCCCTCTTGTCACATACGATTCCGCCGGAATAAAATCAAAATAGATTTCCTGATTTACGGCGTAGGGCGCCGGTTCCCCGATATATACCAGAATATCCGTCTGTTCCATCCTAAAGGTTATTTTTCCTGCCCTGTCAATCGGCACAACCTGTTCCTCCCCACGGGGTGAGCGTAGCGTAATCCTGTAACGGTCAACATAGTTTTTCCAAAGCTGTACGCTGAGCGCCGTTTCATAATCGCCCACTCCCAACTCTACCCCGACGCTTCTTCCTGCCGGGATTTCTCCGCCTCCCACGTCCAGATTTCCCTGCACATGCCCTGCGGAAGCTCCCTCGTTTCCGCTTCCCACACTGATTACCGTCCTTCCCACTTCCGCGGCATTGTCCAGAAACCGTTCCAGCAGGGAAGCGCCGTCATGCGCACCGTAAGTATTGCCGAAGCTTAAATTGACGGAAACCGGCATGGATAACTGCTGTGCTTTCCTTGTGACATATGTTATAGCGCGCATCAGCTCTGTTGTCCTTGGAAAAGACTGCACGTCGGGCACTCCCAGTTTTACCACGATAAGGCTGCTCTTTGGCGCAACGCCTTCATAAATGCCGTCCCCTCCCCCTGCCGCAATGCCTGCCACCGCCGTTCCGTGTCCGCTGACGTCACGGCTCGGCACCAGACGGTAGCTTTCCTCCATGGTTTCGGCAAAAAGCGCCTCGTCTATCTGTTCTTTTGTAAACTCCGTCCCCTGGGCAAAACCTTCGGGCGCCCTTCTGCCCAGTGCTTCATTTGGCAGAATCGTCTGGTCCCAGAGATATAAAATCCTGCTGCTTCCGTCTGCATTGCGAAAATGTCTGTTGGAAAAATCTATGCCGGAGTCAATCACTGCCACGATAACGCCCTCTCCGTCCAGATACGGTTCCCTGACAGTGACCGGCGTGATGCAGGAAGCTTCTTTTCCGTTTAAAACAGAAAAAAAAAGCCGCTTGGGCTTTTCCACATATTCTATTTCCGGCTGCTCTGCCACCTCTTCCACCAGCCCTTCCGGAACTGTCAGGATGGCATAGCCTGCCAGAAGCTCTTCCACCGTAATTCCCATTGCGGCAAGTCTTTCTAATGACCCGTTGTACTTTACGATTAATTCCCATGTGCGGGTATCCGGTTCAAACCCCACATTTAAGTTTAAAGACTTCTCTCTGACATATTCCGGTGTTTCCAGTGCCAGATTCAATAAATTCTCCAGCTTTTGATTTTCCATACCGGCCTCCCTATCGCAGTTTCTCTATAACCCATATCTCACACTAACCTCCATGATTCCACTCTGCGGAATCTCATATCTGTGCGGAGAATGCCGCATTTTAGGCATTCTTCAGTGTGAGACTTAGTACTTCTTAACGAAGCAGCCTCTGCTGCTGAGTTTTAGAAGTACTTCTCACACTATTACTTTATGTTGCGCCGGCATGTATCATTCTGTCTTTCATACAAAACTTCTTCTTATGCAAAAAACCTCTTCATCATCCTGATGGCATATGCCGTATCCCTGCTTCCCGCCGTCTCCACCGCGGAATGCATGGCAAGCTGCGCCAGCCCGATGTCCGCGGAAGGAATGGATACATGCGCTGTGGAGATATTGCCTAAGGTAGAGCCCCCTGCAATATCCGAGCGGTTGGTATAAGCCTGTACGGGCACATCGGCTTCCCTGCAAAGCTCTTTTATACGGGCTGCCGTCAGGGAATCGGTGGTATACTTCTGGCTGCCGTGGTATTTGATGACAATGCCGCCGTTTAAGCAGGGCTTATTGACAGGGTCCGCCTTTTCGGGATGTCCCGGATGAACTGCATGGGCATTGTCCGCCGAAATCAGAAATCCCCGCGCAATATTCCTCCGAAGCCAGGAATCAGGCTTGCCAAACGCTTCCTGTATCCGCCCCAGTACATCCGCCAGAAACGTGGAGTCCGCTCCCTGCCTTGTGCCGCTTCCCACCTCTTCGTTGTCAAACACGGCGCAGATATTGATGCCGGAAGCCGGGCTGCTCTCTGTCAGGGCAGTCATCGCCGAAAACGCGCACTGTAAATCGTCCAGTCTGGGGGAGAGGATAAATTCCCCGTCCTTTCCTATCCTTCTTCCTTTCTCCCTCACATACAGGAACAAATCATGTGCCAGGATTTCCTCCGCTTTTACGCCTGCGGCTTTTGCCACCGTCCCTAAAAAGCTGTTCTCTTCCTCCGTCAGGGCGTAAAGGGGCAGCATGTCAATCTGAGGATTGAACTCCGCACCCTTGTCCGTTCCCCTGCTCATATGGATGGCAAGACTTGGAATCACCAGCAAATCCTTATCCACATTCACAAGCCGGGTAACAATTTTTTCGCCCTCTTTTACGGCAATCCTGCCCGCCACCGAAAGAGGCCTGTCAAACCATGTGTGAAGCAGCATACCGCCGTATTTTTCCGTATTCAGCTTCACATACTGCCCTTCCGCCTTTATCTCCGGATTTTCTTTCACCTTAAAGGCAGGGGAATCACTGTGTGCCGCCACGATATGAAAACCTGCTCCGTCACCGTTTTCTTTTCCCAAATCCGCCGGGATGCAAAATGCCGCTATGGAAGAATCGTTCCTCGTCACAAAATACTTCCCGCCCGCAAGAAGCGTCCATTCCTCCTCTTCCCGTAGTTCTCCGTATCCTGCCGCCATAGCCATCTTCTTCAAATTCTCCACCGCATGAAAAGCGCTGGGGCTCTCCCCGATAAACCGCAGCATCTCATCCGTCCTTCTCCCAAACTCCATCTTCCATTTCTCCTCTCCAAAATAATCATAATTTTGTAATTGCAAAACTTCCTTCTTCTGTTCCGAATTGCGGATATTGTATATTCCAGAAGCGAAAGCGGGTCTGTGTTGGAATATACAATGTCCACAATGACAACTTCCAAAAACCTAACTTTTGCAATCCACCTGATACCGAAGCGGCAGTTCAAGCCCGTTTTCCTCCAGCAGCTTCCTGTCCGTAAGGATTTCCTCCGTCCTGCCGTCTTTTATGATTTCACCGCCGCAAATCAGGATGCACCGCTTACAGGTGTCCAATACCATGTCCAAGTCATGCGTTGCTATCAGCTTTAAGTGGGAAAACTCATTGAGAATCCGTATCAGGTTCCTTCTGTTTTTCGGGTCCAGCGTCACGCTCGGCTCGTCCAGCAAAAGGATGTCCGGCGTCATGGAAAGCACCGTTGCTATGGACACCAGCTTTTTCTCGCCGCCCGAAAGCCTGTAAATCTGCTTGTCCTTTAAGTGGGATATCCCTGTTTCCTCAAGGGCTTTTTTTACCCTGCGCGCCACTTCCTCTTCGGAAAATCCGTAGTTACGCGGGGCAAACGCCACGTCCTCCCCCACTGTCGTCATAAATAACTGACTGTCCGCATCCTGAAACACATACCCTATTCTCTCCCTGATTCTCATCAGCATGGATTTTTCCACAGGCATGTCTTCTATCCTTATGCTTCCCGAAAAATCAGTGTGCAATCCCACCATAAGCTTTAACAAAGTGGATTTTCCCGCCCCGTTGCTTCCGATAATGCCTATAGACTCCGTTTCCCCTGCCTCGAAGCTGAAATGGTTTAAAACCGGTTTCCCTTTTTCGTAGCCGAAAGAAACGTCGCTGACAGATATATGTATATGACTCATTTTATCACAAACCTCCCTGCCATTTCAAATATGGGATAAATCCGCAGCAGCGCAATGCCGCTCCCGAAAAAAAACAGCCAGAGAAAATCCCGCCCCGCAAATTTCCCGGCATTTACCCCGGCAAAACAGGCGCCCCTCCTGCTGCCGTCAAACCCTCTCAAGCACATGCTTTCATAGACCTCCCCCGCCCTGTCCATGCTGCGAAGCAAAAGCCGTCCGGCAAGGGAACCCCACACCTTACAATGGACGCCTTTTTGTTTGGGGGCGCGCAGGGCATACGCCTTGGTCATGCAGTCTGCTTCTCTTAGCAGCACCGCAATATACCGGTAAATAAACAAAACCGTCGTCACCATTACCTGCGGCACATGCAGCATACGCAGGGCAGCGCAAATTTTTCCGATGCTTGCAGTGGCAATAAGCAAGTATCCCGCAAGAATGGTAAAAATGCCTTTTATCAACAACGTCAGAAAAGATAACGTGCCGCCGGATATGGAAATCGTTCCCCAGAGCAAAAGGGGCGTCCTGTCAAAGAAGGGATTCCAAATTCCCACAAAAAGAAGCAACGGCAGAATCACCGCCGTCCTTCTTACACATTTCACAAAGGAAATGTCAAACACGATAAATAAAACCAGGGGATACAAAACCATCCCCAAAAGACCTGCAAGGTCATACTTGTCAAAAGAAACCACAAGCAGGATGTAAAGCACGGTTACAAGCAGCTTGCTCAGAGGATGCACCCTATTTATAAACTTTTCTTCTTCCGCCTGCTCCTCCAGGAGCAAAAACTCCCGAAGCGCTGTATCCATTTTACTCATGTATCACTTTCCTTCTGAAAAACTTAAAAAGATAACAGCATCCCACGCACAACGCCACCACTGCCAATCCGCCCACAATGCCTGAAAACGATGTCCCTGCCGGAGAATCCTCATTTTTAAAGCCATAATCCGGCAGCAGTGCGGTATGCTCCTGTATGGAAGCCGCCGTATCAAAAATGCCGTCCGCCGCCTCCGGTTCCGTGCTGCCTGTCAGTTTTTCCACAGACCATTCCAATCCGTCCGGGAAAGAAGAGGCCGCAAGGGAAAGTGCACCGCCGGTTAACACCGTTGCCACCACAAGCGCAGCCAACGTTTTTCCAAAGGACAGCCTTGCTTTTTTCTGCTCCTCTTCTTTCGTCCCCCACAAAAGCTCCGGTCTTGCCTCATAAACGAACAGCAGCACAGCCGCCGTAATCAGCCCTTCCACTAAACCGATTGCCAGATGGATGGGCTGCATAAAGGAAAGGAACGCCCCAAACGGCAACTGCGTCACACCGGACAGAAGCGTTTCAAAGGTCACGGAAAATGCCCCCATCTGCAAAGTAACCACGCAGCCCAAAACGGAAGCCGCCCAGATTTTTTTCCGGGATATCCCGCCCTTCATCATGTTTTTCCATATCAGAAGCGCCCCGACAAAGCACCCGTAAAATGCCATGTTCCAGATATTACACCCCAACGCCAAAATCCCTCCGTCCGCAAACAGCAGGCATTGTATGACAAGGACACCTATCATGGCCAGAAATCCCGCAAAGGGACCGAGAATGGCCGAGAGCAGCATACCTCCGCACAAATGCCCGGAAGAACCCGTCCCCGGAATGGTGAAATTAATCATCTGGGCGGCAAACACAAACGCTCCCATCACCCCCATAACCGGTATCTTTTTTGAATCGTTTTCCAGTTTCACTTTTTTTATGGAATATCCTGCCGCCGCAGCGGAACAAAGATACATGGTTCCCGCCACTGCCGGCGCCACCAGCGCATCCGCCATATGCATAATTTTATTCCTCCTCTATCCGGGCTTTGATATCCCTTATGGACATACCTGTTCTGTCCGCTATGCTTTTTATATCCTCATACTCCGCTTTCCGCTTTTTTACGCCAAACCCGCTGCTTTCCTTGATGCGGACTTTTCCAAAAGCGGTATCCACTGTTTTTTCCTCTCTCGCAAGCGTCATCCTGTTGCAGGCATACTCCCGTATGCCGATTGTGGTAGTGTGCTTAAAAATCAACTCCGCAAAATGCTGTCGGTCGCAGGTTCTGCACATCACCGTCAGAAGTATGCCGGGGCGGTCTTTTTTCATGCCGATTGGGACAGTATAAGCATCCAGCGCTCCCTGTTTCCTGAAAATCTCCAGCGCATAGCCCACCTCTTCCGGCGTCATGTCATCCAGATTGCAGCAGAGTTCTGAAATCTCCTCCGTCTTTTCCCCGCACTCTCCCAGAATGGCACGCACACAGTTTGCCGCGGCAAAGTCCTTTTTCCCCATACCGTAACCAATCTTTTTTATCTGCATGGGCGGCATGGTGCGGTATTCATCGGTAATATGGCGTATCAGGGCAGCGCCGGTCGGCGTGCAGAGTTCCCCTTCCACCGTTCCCGCATAGCAGGGCACCTCCGAAAGCAGCAGGGCCGTGGCAGGCGCAGGCACCGGCAGGATGCCGTGGGCACAGCGAACCTGCCCGAATCCCACATTGATGGGGGAAGTAACCACTTTGTCCACACGCAGTTGACGCAGCAGCAGGATGCATCCGGTAATATCCGCTATCGCATCCGCCATCCCCACCTCATGAAAATGGATTTCGGTTACTTCTTTTCCGTGTACCTTTCCTTCCGCTTCCGCAATGCTTTTATATACTATTTTTACCTCTTCTTTTACGGTGTCGGAAACCTCTAAGGCATCAATGATATGAAAAATATCTGCCAGTCCCGCATGGTGATGCGCGTGTGTATGAACATGCCCATGCGCTTCCCCGCATCCATGCACAGGCTCATGCTTTTCCTCATGCCCATGCGCGGCTGCCTCCCGTTCAGGGCCTGCATCGCTGCTTTCTTCCTCCGTACCGTGTATCCTGACACTCACGCTGTTTCCCGTAATCCCGCATTTGACGGCCTGCGCGCAGGCAACTTCCACACCGGGTATGCCAATCCCGTTCAGGGTGTCAAAGAATGCTTCCTTGTCCGGCAACAAATCCGCAAGCGCTCCCATCAGCATATCCCCTGCCACTCCCATGTTACATTCCAGATATAAAATCCTCATATCTCTGTCCTCGTTACTATCCCAATCAAGTGCTAAATATGGTTTATCATGCTTGCCAGATATCCGGCGCCGAAACCGTTGTCTATGTTCACCACACTGACACCGCTGGCGCAGGAATTGAGCATGGACAACAGCGCCGACAGTCCGCCGAAGCTGGCCCCGTATCCCACGCTGGTAGGCACCGCTATCACGGGACAGTCCGCAAGGCCTCCGATAACACTGGCAAGCGCCCCTTCCATGCCTGCCGCGGCAACTATTACCCTTGCTCCCATGATATCTTCTATATGGTCCATCAGCCGGTGCAGACCCGCCACACCTACATCATAAAGCCTGCAAACCTCATTGCCGTAAACTTCAGCCGTAAGGGAGGCTTCCTCCGCAACCGGCATGTCGCTGGTTCCCCCTGTGGCTACCACAATTCTGCCTTTGCCGTCTTTCGGAGGCATTTCCCCCACAATGCCAATCCGTGACAATGCATCATATCGCAAATCCATTTGTTTTGCTACAAACTCCGCCGCTTCCTCCCCCATACGGGTAATCAGTATGGTCTTTTCCTTTTCCGCCGCCATGGTCTGTGCAATCTGTAATATCTGCTCCTTCGTCTTTCCCGCGCCGTAAATAACCTCCGGCATCCCCTGCCGGATGCCCCTGTGGGTATCCAGCTTGGCAAATCCCAAATCCTTATACGGCTCTGTTTTTATCTGTAATACAGCTTCTTCCGGCTTTGTCTCGCCCGACGCCACCCGGTTCAGCAACAGTTCCAGTTCCTTTTTATCCATATCCATCCTCCATGATTCCGCTTCGCGGAATTTCAAACCTGTGCGGAGAATGCCCGGTTTTTGGGCATTCTCCTGTGTGAGACTTAGTACTTCTTCGCGAAGCAGCCTCTGCTGCTGAGTTTTAGAAGTACTTCTCACACTAACCTCCATGATTCCGCTTCGCGGAATTTCAAACCTGTGCGGAGAATGCCCGGTTTTTGGGCATTCTCCTGTGTGAGACTTAGTACTTCTTCGCGAAGCAGCCTCTGCTGCTGAGTTTTAGAAGTACTTCTCACACTAACCTCCATGATTCCGCTTCGCGGAATTTCAAACCTGTGCGGAGAATGCCCGGTTTTTGGGCATTCTCCTGTGTGAGACTTAGAACTTCTTCGCGAAGCAGCCCTTGCTGCAAGCGAAAACTGCCAAAGGCAGTTAGAAGTTCTTCTCACACTAACGCTCCACCAGAATGTCCAGAAATACCTCCGAAAAAAACGGCTGCAATGCTTTGGCAATTTCCCTGCGTTTTTCGGAAAATATCTGCCATTCTTCCCCGCAAATCTGCAATCTCGCCGCCCCATGGTATACCCTTACCCGAAAATCTTTGAATCCCATTGCAAACAACGCCCTTTCGCTTTCTTCAACCCTGTTAAGCATATCCGCCGTTATCGGTGTTCCAACGGGTATCCTGGTTGCCAGACAGGCATAGGCGGGCTTCGCATGGGTAAAAATGCCTTCTTCTTTTGCCTGTTTCCTGATTTCTGCCTTGCCCATCCCACATTCCCTTAAAGGAAAATACACCCCGAGTGCCCGAAGAGCGCGCATCCCGGGTCTGTCGTCTTCGTCGTCGGAGGCGTTGGTTCCTTCCAAAAGAATGGTATAACCATCCTCTCCCGCTGCCTTTATCATCGCTTCAAAGAGCGCTTTTTTGCAGTAGTAACACCTGTCGGCGGAATTGTCCGCAATCCGCCTGTCCCCCAGCACATCCACCTTGATTACGCAAAGCTTTACACCTGCTTTTTCGCAGCATTTCCTTGCGTCCTCCAGTTCAAAACCCGGCTGAAAAGCAGACTGCACAAAATATGCCTTCACATCCTTTGCATACTTTTTTGCCTGCACCATCAGAAACGTGGAATCCACACCGCCGGAACAGGCAACCGCCACCCGCGGATGCTTATTAAAAAAATCCCGTAAGTCCATGTTTATATCCTTCCTGTCCGCTTTCCCGTCAAAACGGCTTTCCATAATCCGGAAAAATCTACACACAAAAATGCCACAAAGGCAGACTTATCCTGAAATACCGCACTTCAGTACGAACCTGCCTTCATGGCATTTTTTCCTTTCTATTCCCATCCGGATTTTTCCGGCGTGAGAAAAGTCCGCTGCGCAGACTTAATATTTTTCCAAAATACTCTGCTGTGAACAAAACTACCACGAAAGTTAGAAATTCTTCTCACATTCCTGTCCGTCAAAATACTTTTGCAACAGCCTTACGGCCTCCTCCACCACATCCCCGATTGGCATGGGGGAAACTCCCGCAACCTGAATGTCGCATTTGTTCATGGGAACCAGAATCTTCCTCGCCCGGCTTTTTCCTATGGCTTCAGCCATAGCCGGCGTTACCTCCCCCAAAAGGGCGTCCGCCACCACTATACCAAGCGGTCCCATAATCACATCCGCATACCTGCATGCGGCAACAACGGGGTTTTCTCCGGTAGCTGCATTTTCCGCCCCACCTTTTATCATGCCGGCGGTAGCTATGCTGTTGGTCCCTACGGCAATAATCTTGATTGGCAAATCCAAAGCCTTCATTTTCTCAATCAGCAGCCTGCCGATTCTGCCGCCCTGCCCATCTACCACAAGTACTGTCTTTTCCACCATCCGTACCCTCTTCTTTGCTGTCACCTGCTGTATGTTTTTTATTTTACAATATAAGCGTTTTTTTCGCAAGACCCCTTCTCTCTTGAGACAGTTTCCGCATTTTGCATTGCGGCAGCCCCGGCGTGCATTTGTTCCAACAGGACACGCTCC
>ERZ777305.2091-NODE-2091-length-18793-cov-3.790799_pt1 | contig 18793 bp, 16 predicted proteins | sample MGYA00374965_ERZ777305 | MGnify/ENA primary metagenome ERZ777305 (study PRJEB29328, sample SAMD00013331) | mouse gut metagenome | study: EMG produced TPA metagenomics assembly of the Metagenome analysis of fecal microbiota from mouse which was promoted... | reverse complement strand
CGCGCACCAAGCCCAGCCTTGAGATGGTGGAGCGGGGCGAGGGGGCTATTGAGGGCGGGGCGCTCCTTAAAGAGGCCCTGGAGAATGTGGAGACTATTCACATCAATGCCTATGAGGATACAGAGAGGTAGATATGAAAAATATTGCGACTAAACAGTTCAGCATTTTGAGCGACCATATGGACGTGTATGACTTCCTGCTGGACATTTTTTCACAGGACCGCCGGGGCGGCGTGCCCGCGCCCTTCTGGGAGTACGCCCTGGTGTCCAGCTGGATGGACAAATCCTACCTGCACCGCTGCCGTATCTGGAAGGAGGGGGAGAAGATAGTGGGCTTCTGCTTCCATGAGAACCCGGTGAGCGACATTTATTTCAGCCTGCGGGAGGGCTATGAGGAGCTGGCCCCGGAGATGCTGGAGTACGCCGAAAAGCATATGCCCCGGACGGACGGTAAACAGCAGATAGTGCTGGTGGGGAACCAAAGGGAGTTTGAGCAGGCGGACAAGGCGGCGGGCTTTGAAAAGGCCGGCGGCTATGAGAGCCTGGTGTATGACTTCGACGAGCCCCTCAGCTATCCGCTGCCGGAGGGCTTCACCTTCACAGAGTCTGGCAGCGTGGACCCGGCCAAAGCCTGCGAGTGCTGCTGGAGGGGCTTTGACCATGAGCAGGAGGAGGGGCCCTGGAACGGCGAGTATGAGTACGCCTACGACCTGATAAACGCCCCCCACGCCACCCCGGAATATGATATAGCCGTGATGAACGGCAAGGGCGAGTACGTCTGCTATGCCGGGATGTGGTGGGTGCCAGAGAATAAGCTGGCGTACCTTGAGCCCCTTTGCACCGTGCCGGAGTACAGACATAAAGGGCTTGCCGCAGCGGCGCTGTCGGAGCTCTATAGACGGTTGAGACCGCTAGGAGCCACGCATATGACCGGCGGGGGGAACCCCTTCTATGCGAAGATCGGGTATAAGAAGGGGATAGAGTGGAGCTTTTGGAGGAAGTGACCGGGATAATATATTATGGAGGCTGATAATATGAACGCAGAAATAATTTCCGTTGGCACCGAGCTCCTCTTGGGCGCGGTAGTCAACACCGACACGGCCATCGTGGCCCGGGCCCTATCTGAGCTGGGCATTGACCTCATGCACACCTGCGTGGTGGGGGACAACCCCCGGCGTCTTAAAGAAGCGGTAGAGGGGGCCATTGCCCGCAGCGGCCTGCTCATCATGACCGGCGGGCTGGGACCCACCACCGATGACCTGACCAAGGAAACTACCGCCGCTGCGGCGGGTAAGAAGCTGGTGCTCCATGAGGAGAGCCTGCGGCGCATAGAGAACTACTTTAATGAGAAGCACGTGAGCGAAAACCAGGCAAAGCAGGCCTGGCTCCCGGAGGGTTGCACGGTGCTGCAAAATGACAATGGAACGGCCCCCGGCTGCGCGTTCCAAGCCGAAAATGGGTGCACGATAATTATGCTCCCCGGCCCTCCCTCTGAGCTTGCTCCAATGCTGGATAATTATGCTGTGCCTTACCTCAAAAAGAGTCAGGAGTACACCATCGTGTCCCATAACGTGCACATATATGGCAGGGGCGAGGCCCCGGTGGCCCAGATGATGGACGATCTGATGGACTCGGAGAACCCGACCCTGGCTCCCTATGCCAATGAGGGGGAGTGCTACCTGCGGGTAACGGCCAAGGCCCCCTCCCATGAGGAGGCCGACCAGATGTGCTGGCCTCTTATTGAAGAGATAAAAAAGCGTCTGGGGAATTTTGTGTATAGCGTTGACGTGGACAGTCTTGAGGAGCTGGTGGTAAAGGAGCTTTCGGCACAGGGCAAAACCCTTGCCACTGCCGAGTCCTGTACCGGGGGGCTTCTCAGCAAACGGATAACGGACGTGTCCGGGTCCTCGGGAGTGTTCCATATGGGCGTGGTTACCTACGCCAACGAGGCCAAAGAAGCCCTCTTAGGTGTGCCCCGAGAGGTTTTGGAGCAGCACGGCGCGGTCAGTGAGCAGACCGCCCGGGCCATGGCCGAGGGCATTGTAAAGCGCGGCGGAAGCGACTTGGGCGTGGGTATCACCGGGATAGCCGGGCCCGAGGGGGGCACAGCAGAGAAGCCTGTGGGGCTCATATACATCGCCCTCAGCGATGGCAGGGATACATGGATAACGAAGCGCTCGCCCATAGGCCGTACAAAGAGCCGGGCTTGGCACAGACACTGTGCCGCCTCCCAGGCGCTGGACATGGTGCGCAGATACCTAGCGGGTATGCCGGTAATAGAGCCGTGACGCGGGAGGTTGTGGGTCGCTTTGCGCCCACCCCCAGCGGCAGTATGCATCTGGGGAACCTCTTTAGCTGTCTGCTGGCATGGCTGTCCGTCAGGGCCCAGGGCGGCAGGATAATACTGCGCATGGAGAATCTTGATACCCAGCGCACCAGCCGGAACTTCGCTGAACAGCTTATGCGTGACCTTGAGTTTCTGGGGCTGGACTGGGACGAGGGACCCTACTGGCAGTCGGAGCGCGGAGATTATTATCAGGAGTGCCTTGATAAGCTGAGTGTGCAAGGTCTTGTATACCCGTGCTTTTGCAGCCGGGCCGAGCTCCACGCCGCGAACGCGCCCCACGCTTCGGACGGGGACTATATATACCAGGGTACTTGCCGGGCGCTTACGGCGGCGGAGATCGCGGAGAAAAGCCGGAGCCGCGCCCCGGCCAAGCGCCTGAGGGTAAGCGGTACGGTGGGCTTTAACGATTTGCACTACGGTTGGTATGAGCAGGATTTAGAGCGGGATTGCGGAGATTTTCTTCTGCGGCGGTCCGACGGGGTTTTTGCCTACCAGCTGGCGGTAGTGGCCGATGACGGTGCTATGGGGGTCACCCAGGTGGTTCGGGGGCGTGACCTGCTGAGCTCGACCCCCAGGCAGCTGTATCTTTATAAGCTTTTAGGGCTCCCCACGCCGGAGTTTGCCCATATACCTATGCTCCTTTCCGGAGACGGCAGGCGGCTGTCAAAGAGGGACGCTGACATGGGACTTGAAAAGCTTCGGGAGAGGTTCCTCCCGGAGGAGCTTGTGGGCAGTCTGGGGTATCTGGCGGGTTTGCTGGATAGGCCGGAGGCGGTGAGGCCCCATGAGCTTGTACCGGCGTTCAGTTGGGAGAAGGTGCCTATGGAGGATATCTATCTGCCGTCAGACTTATTTGACCGATCCAGCCGGTCTTAGGCTGGCAGGGTGTGGGGCGGTGCCCCACGACCTTGCCGTAGGGAGCGACCTGTGCTCCCGGAGGCCCCAAACATACTCCAGAAAAAGAAAAAGCAGGGTGAAAACCCTGCTTTTTGTGCGTGTGTCAGAAGGTCTCGTAATTATGCGCGTCTTTCAGCACCATATCCTTGACCTTCATCAGTCTGATCTGCGTGGACCGCTCGTTCTCGTCCAGCTTCATGGAGATGTACTTGATATTGGCCTGAAGCTCGGGTATCATCACGTGCTCCAGGGCGTTGACCCTGCGGCGGGTCTTCTCTATCTCCACGGCCATCAGCTGGCAGGACTTTTCTATCTCCGCCAGCTTAAGCATATCCGGGAAGATGTCCGCCAGTGACTGCACCGCGCCGTCCAGATCGCTGGAGGTAAAGGCGAAGCCGTAGGAGAAGATATCGTTCTGGTCGGGGGTGCGGGTCTTGAAGTCGAAGGTAGGTATCTCCACGCTCATGACGTTCTCCATACCGGCCTCAACGGACACCCGCTGCTTTGGGGCCAGCATGGCGGTGTTCAGCACCTGGTCCTGCATACCCGCCCGGGCCAGCAGAAAGTTCTTGTTAGCGGCTTTTATGCCCTTTTCCACCTGCTCGCGGAGGGTCTTGTTCTCCCGTACCTTCTCCAGGAACTGGCGCATTAACTCATCCCGCTTGTCTTTCAGGAGCTTATGGCCCCGGGTTGCGGTAACCAGCTTCTTTTTAAGGCGCGTAAGCTCCATGCGGGTAGGGGTTATCTGTTTACTCGCCAAGGCCCATCACACCTTTCCGTAATACTGATCCAGGAACTTGTCGTTAATACGTTTAAGCTCGGAGCGGGGGAGTATGGACAGGAGTTTCCAGCCGATGTCCAAGGTCTCCTCGATATCCCGGTTGGCGGTATAGCCCTGGGAGACGTACTCGCTCTCGAAGGCATCCGCAAATTTGGCATAGAGCTTGTCAATCTCTGTCAGAGCCGCCTCGCCCAAAACAACCATCAGCTCCTTGGACTCCTTGCCGCGGGCATATGCCGCGAACAGCTGGTTCATGGTAGCCGCGTGGTCAGCACGGGTACGGCCCTCGCCAATACCCTTGTCCTTCAGACGGCTAAGAGAGGGCAGCACGTCAATGGGCGGAGTCACGTTCTTGCGGTACAGCTCCTGGCTCAGGATTATCTGACCCTCGGTGATGTAGCCGGTAAGGTCGGGGATGGGGTGGGTCTTGTCGCCCTCAGGCATGGTCAGGATGGGTATCATGGTGATGGAGCCGGTCTTGCCCTTCTGACGGCCAGCGCGCTCGTAGAGAGTGGCAAGGTCCGTGTACATATAGCCGGGATAGCCGCGGCGGCCTGGAACCTCTTTACGGGCGGCGGAAACCTCACGGAGGGCGTCGGCGTAGTTGGTAATGTCGGTGAGTATGACCAGCACGTGCATGTTCTTCTGGAACGCCAGGTATTCGGCGGCGGTCAACGCCATCTTGGGGGTGGCGATACGCTCGACGGCGGGGTCGTTTGCCAGGTTCACAAACATAACCGTGCGGTCAATAGCGCCGGTCTCCCTAAAGCTCTGCACAAAGAAGTTTGACTCCTCAAAGGTGATGCCCATGGCCGCGAAGACCACCACGAAGGGGTCGTTGGTGCCGCGCACCTTTGCCTGGCGGGCAATCTGGGCTGCCAGCTGGGCGTGGGGCAGGCCGGAGGCGGAGAAGATGGGCAGCTTCTGGCCGCGGACCAGGGTGTTCAGTCCGTCGATAGCGGAAACGCCGGTCTGGATGAACTCCTGGGGATAGTTGCGGGCGGCGGGGTTCATGGGCAGACCGTTGATGTCAACGCGCATATCCGGCAGGATTTCCGGGCCGTCGTCAATGGGGCGGCCCAGGCCGTCGAACACGCGGCCCAGCATATCCTCGCTGACCCCCAGCTCCATGCTGTGGCCCAGGAAACGCACCTTTGAATTGCTGAGGTTGATACCTGTGGAGTTTTCAAAGAGCTGCACCAGGGCGTTGCCCTCGTTTATCTCCAGGACGCGGCAACGGCGGCGCTCGCCGTTTGCCAGCTCTATCTCCGCAAGCTCGTCATACGCCACGTTCTCCACGTCGCGCACCAGCATAAGAGGGCCTGCCACTTCCTGGATAGTCCTATATTCCTTTGGCATTAGAAGTCCTCCTTTGCGTTTTTAGCTTCGTTTACTTCCTTATCGAGCTCTGTCATCACCTGGTCAAAGGTGGAGGCAGCGTTCTCGGGCAGGGTGTACTTATAGCGGCCTATCTGCTCTCTAACCGGCAGGTCGATGAGCTTCTGGATATCTGCCCCAGCGTTCAGGGCGGCCAAAGCCTTGTCGTAGTAGGCGGCTATCAGCTGCATCATCTTGTGCTGCTTGTCAAGGGGAGTGTAGGTGTCCACCTCGTCGAAGGAGTTCTGGTGCAGGAAGTCCTCGCGGATAGACCTTGCAACCTCCAGCTTCAGGCGCTCGGGGGCGCTCAAAGCGTCCATACCGACCAGCTGTACGATTTCCTGCAATTCAGATTCGTCCTGCAAAAGCCCCATAAGCTTTGTACGCATATCTATCCAGTCCGGGGCAACCTTGTTGTTAAACCACTCTGCGATATTGTCCAGGTACAGTGAATAGCTGGTCAGCCAGTTGATGGCCGGGAAGTGGCGCTGCTGGGCCAGAGCGGAATCCAGGCCCCAGAACACCTTTACTATACGCAGGGTAGCCTGAACCACCGGGTCGGAGTTGTCGCCGCCGGAGGGGGAGACAGCGCCGATAACGGACAGGGAGCCCTCGCGGTCGTCGCCGCCCAGAGTCTTGACATAGCCGGCGCGCTCGTAGAACTGCGCAAGACGGCTGCCAAGGTATGTGGGGTAGCCCTCCTCGCCAGGCATCTCCTCCAGACGGCCGGACATCTCTCGAAGGGCCTCGGCCCAGCGGGAGGTGGAGTCGGCCATCAGGGCCACGGAGTAGCCCATGTCGCGGAAATATTCGGCGATGGTGATGCCGGTGTAGACGGAGGCCTCCCGGGCCGCCACGGGCATATCGGAGGTGTTGGCGATAAGCACCGTGCGCTCCATCAGGGACTTGCCGGTTTTGGGGTCCACCAGCTCCGGGAACTCGTTCAGAACGTCGGTCATCTCGTTGCCGCGCTCGCCGCAGCCGATATAGACCACAATATCAGCCTCAGCCCACTTTGCCAGCTGGTGCTGGATAACGGTCTTGCCCGAGCCGAAGGGGCCGGGGACCGCCGCCACGCCGCCCTTTGCGATGGGGAACATGGTGTCCACCACCCGCTGGCCGGTGACCAGGGGCATATTGGGGGAGAGCTTCTGCTTATAGGGCCGCCCCTGTCGGACAGGCCACTTCTGCATAAGGCCCACCTGCTTGGGGCCGTCCTTGGTCTCCACGGTGGCCACCATGTCGGTGACCTTGTACTTTCCGGCCTTTATCTCGGTTATCTTGCCCTCGATGCCCACGGGCACCATTATCTTGTGAGAAACCACTTCTGTTTCCTGCACGGTGCCGATGATGTCGCCGGGAGCTACCTCGTCGCCGGCCTTCTTGGTGGGAACGAAGTCCCACTCCAGGTCCCGCTTCAGAGAGGGAACCTCAACGCCGCGCTGGAGGTTGTTGCCGGAGATCTTCATGATGTCGTCCAGCGGGCGCTGGATGCCGTCATAAATGCTGGTGATAAGGCCGGGCCCAAGCTCCACGCTCATGGGCACGCCGGTGGATTCCACCGGCTCCCCGGGGGCCAGGCCGGAGGTCTCCTCGTACACCTGTATGGAGGCCTCGTCGCCGTGTATCTCTATTATCTCGCCGATAAGGCGGCGCTCACTTACGCGCACCACGTCGAACATATTGGCGTCGCGCATACCCTTGGCGATAACGAGAGGTCCGGCTATTTTTTTGATGGTACCATTGCTCATGTTTACCGATCACCTTTTTTCTCGTATTATTTTTTAGTTGCCGTTGAAAATGATGTCAGAGCCCACGGCCTGCTCCACCGAGCGCTTCACCATGTCGATGCCGTACCCGGTGTTTCCGTGCACCCCCGGTATGGGGATAACGGCGGGCATAAGGCTCTCCCGGCAGCGGTCAAGCTCCCCCGGTATCTCCTTGGCCAGGGCCTCGGTAATATACACCACGGCGTAGTCCTGCTCTGAGAGCCGCCGGAGGGTATGGGCGCCCTCGTCGCCGCTTTGGACCGGGAATACCTCCAGCCCCAGGGCCGCGAAGCCGTAGATGCTGTCGCGGTCGCCCAAAACTGCAATCTTATACATACATATCCCTCAGTCTTTCCCGGACCATGCCGTCGTCCAGCTCGTTTAACTTGCCGGAGAGTATGATCCGCACGGTGTTTATTTCGTTCCTCCTCGCCAGCACATAGGCGAAAAGGGGTCCCACGGTGAAGGGGTTCATCTTCTGCTCCTTGATAAGGTCCATAACCCTGTCGTCGCAGTATTTTTCAAAGGCGGAGTAGGACTCCCGAAGCTTCTCCGCGGCCTCGCCGTAGGGCGTTACCGTAAGATAGCCGAACAGTTCCTCAAGGCTCTTGCAGGCCGCTGCCGCCAGGGAAACCGCGTCCAAAGTCCCGCAGGGGACCAGGGCGGACTCTAAAAACGCGCGGCTCTTGCCGGTTTTGCAGGCGCGCACAGCTATCTTGATGTCGGAGATGGCCACTGTCAGCTCGGCGTAATCCCGAAGGATATCCACCCCGCTCTCCCGGCCGCAGCGCAGCAGGTCCACAAGGCAGGCCTTATCAAGTATCACGTCGCAGAGCTGGCCGTCCTGGGTCTCAAGCAGAGTGTGATAGGCCTCGTCGGCGGCCGCCGCCATGGTCTCGGGAAGGTCGGAAAAATCGCCCTCCCTGACACAGCGTAGCATCACCTGGGGGTCAACGGCCCCGCCGGGCAGGAACACGTCGTGGGGCTCCACTCCGGTGACCACCGTTTTAATGGCGGCCTTCAGGTTGTTATAGTCGGTGGGGTATAAAAGCACGTTAAAGGGCGTCAGGTCGTCCGTCAGCTCGTGGATGAAGGCCCAGGTCTTTTCCTCCTCGCCGGCAAGAACAGCCTCCGCAGAGAGGTCGCCGCCGCCCCAGCCCTTGTCTGATAATGTCCTGAGGCACTCGTCATAGGTCCTGCAGGCCATCAGCTGGTCCACGTCCTGGCGGCTGAGAAGACTGAGCTCCCTGGAGCGCACCCTCGCCACCGCGTAGATGTATTCTTCAGTCATAGAGGCAGTTTCCTTTCTCCCTGCGTACTCATGCCGTCGGGGCAGCAGCTTGGCTGTTGAACAGCAGCCTGCCCGCCGTATCCCTCAGCTCCTCATAGGCGTCCTCGAAAATGGCCCGGAAGGTGCAGTTGATATCGACGCCGCCGTATACCAGCAGGAAACCGCTCTCAACGTCGTGGGCCTTTGGGGAGATGGTCACCTGCGCCCCGGGGACCGCCTTGCGCATACGGGACAGGAAGTCGTCCGGCAGCCGCTCAAGGTCCCTCGCGTTCAGGTGCAGCTCGCCCTGGCCCTCCCGGGCAAAGCGGGTGTAAAGGGCCAGAAGGGTGTCGAAATACTCGCCGTCGGGGGCCTCCTCAAAGGTCCTCCGGGCGGCGTCCACGGTCTCGCCGATAAGCTGCTGCTTAAACACCAGCATCTGGTTTCTCTGCTCCAGCTCCGCAGCGGACTTGGCCCTGTCGCGGAGGTCCTGGGCCTGGCGCTCGCCGTCCTTCAGGATCGCGCGCACCTGCTCGGCGCCCTTTTCCTTGAAGCCCTCGGAGATCTCGCCGGCCTTTTTTCTGGCCTCCTCAAGAATCTCTTCTGCTTCCTTCTGGCCGTCACCGGCTATCTGGCTTAAAATGGATTCCAGTCCGGTCATGGATCTGCCTCCTCTCTCTTATGTATTGCCGCGCCCATTCTTACAGGACGGCGATGCTGGTGATGGAGAGGATGGAGATCAGAAGGGCCAGAACCGCGTAGGTCTCGACCATGGCGGGGAAGTTCTTGGCAACAAGGCTGATAGAGGAGACAGAGGCCTTGGCCTGCCACTTTGCGGAAACCATGCCCACGATGGCCATGGGCAGGCAGGCGGCCAGGTACAGAAGGCCCTTCCACAGGCTGTCGGGAGCGGTGCCGCCCAGAACGCCTATCTGGGTAAGGGTCACGAAGCCGATAAGCAGGCCGTAAATGCCCTGGGTGCCGGGCAGCAGCTGAAGGATAAGGACCTTACCGAACTTGGAGGGGTCCTCGGTCACAACGCCCGCGGCCGCCTGGCCGGTCATGCCAACGCCGACGGCGGAGCCGATGCCGCCCATGAGAGCCGCCAGGACAGCGCCCAGCAGCGCGAACACAACGCCTAAAGAGTCCCAATTGAATTCCATTTCTTATTCCTCCGTAATCTTAAAGTGTTTTGTATTTGCGGCGAAGGGCTCAAATTTTTGCCCGCCGCCCTCATAGAACTTGCCGAAGAACTCCACGTACTGCAAGCGGTTGGTATGTACGTATGCTCCCAGCAGGTTGATGAGCAGGTTGAGAACATGGCCGATAACGAACACCAGAATGAACAGTATCGCGCCGATAACGCCGCCGCCGGCCATGGTGCCCAGCATATTGAACACCTGGGCGATAACGCCTGTGGCAAGGCCCAGGGCCAGAAGGCGGGAATAGGACAGAATATCCGACAGCCAGCTGGACACGCCGTAGAGCCCGTAAAGGCCCTTGAGTAAGCGCTTGAAGCCCCGGCTCTCCCGGCCGCTGGTGGCGATGATGCCCACCGCGCCGATGGCGGCGAACACCAGGGCTATGGTGATGACTATGGACGGAATGGGCAGGTCAAGGCCCATCATGTCCTTGAACATATCGCTGCCCACAAGGGCGATGATAAGGCCGCCCACCAGCATATACCAGAAGCCGCTGTCATACAGGGCGTCCAGGTACTTTCCTCGCCGGCAATACTGGTATATCTGCATCCCAAGGCCCGCGAATAGGTGGATTATGCCCAGCAGGAAGCTAAAGAGCATAAGCCTCATGGGGTCGTCTAAGGGCGCGAACCACAGGGGCGGCACATTTACCTCGTTTCCGAAGAAGGTCCTGGTGATAACCGGGATAGCGTCGCCGAAATAGCTGCCGAACATCACACCCCAGAACATAGTCGATATGCCGCAGAAGAAGAACATACGCATGGTCTTGCGCAGGCCCTCCTCTATGTTTTTGAACTTTAAGAGCACGATGCCGCAGACAAGGGAGATCAAAAACCCGTATGCCGCATCTGAGAGCATCATGCCAAAGAGCACGTAGTAGAACACGCACATGACCCTTGAGGGGTCCACCTCCCATTTGCCGGGAAGGCTGTAGCCCTCCAGCACCCCTTCGACCGGCGCGCCAAAAAAGCCGTTCTTCAGCTTTACGGGCAGCTCCTCGTCAGGAGAGGGGGTTTCCAGCTCCACCAGAGCGTCGTACTTCTGCTCCAGGGCCTGCTTCAGCCCGTCGGCCCGGGCGGCCGGGACGTAGCCGGTGAGATAGAACACGTGCCGGCTCTGCCAGAGCTCGCCCAGGACCTGGTACTTATCCGCCCGCATGGTGTAGTAGTCGGCGGTGAAAAGCAGCTCCTCGCGCTTTTCGGCGTAGGACATGATCTCTTGCTTTGCGGAGTCTATCTCGCCCTGTGCCGCCTTGATGCGCTCTTTTAGCTCCTTCACTCTCTCGGGCGGAGCGGTCTTGCTTGGGGCGGCGGGATAGGTGAAGCCCATGCCGCGAAGGGCCGGCTCCAGCTTTACTCCGTACTTACCAAGGCATACCACGAACACACAGGTCTGCTGGGGCTGGGTGCTTATGACCTCCACCTCCACGCCCTCCACCTCGGGGGCGCTCTGTGCTATCATGGCCTTTATCTCCCCTTCGGTGAACTCTTCGGGGAAGGAGCCGATGAACACGCTGGTGGAATTGGTACCGATGGTGCGCATAGACACGTCCAGGCCCCTCCAGGGCTTCAAGGCGTCGATCTGGGCTTCAAGTCTTGCGATCTCCGCCTGCTGGTCCGTAATGCGTTTGCCCAGGGCGCTTATCCTGCCGGCTGTTTTTGTCAGCTCCGGGGCGCTTTGGGCGGTCTCATCATACTCTCTAACGCCTATGCTCTTTCTTCCCTCAAGCATGGAAAGCATGGGCTTTTTAAAGGAGGCGTAGGTATCCAGCACCTCCACGGCGGAGCTGATGAGCTGAGCGTTTTTCTCGAATGTCTGCCTGGCAGAGGCCGTATCCGTCTTGGCGAAGGGGCCGTCGTTCAGTTCCTCGCCGGTCTCTTTGGGAAAGCTGACCTGTACGGCGGCTCTGCGCTGCAGCATCTCAAGGATTTTTTTGCGGTTGTTCTTCAGCGCGTACACATGTATGCGCTTCATTTCCACTACCGCCATTCTGCATCGAACCTCCTTTAGGCCTTGCCCAAAACGATTTTGCGGATCTCCTCTGCCACCCGGGCGCCGTTCGCCCCGGCGGACTTGCGCAGCTCCTCCTGTAAAGCGAGGGTCTGCTCCCGGACGGCGGCGCGGGTCTTCTCTGCGTCCGCCCGGGCTACGCCGCAGAGCACATCGGCCTTTTTGCGGGCCTCCTTGGCGGCGGCCTTCAGGGCTTCTGCGCCCTGGGATTCGGCCTCGGCAGTGATCCTTTCGCCTTCTTCCTTGGCATGCAGCACCGTGTTGCGCGCTTTTAGCTCGGCATCACTGATGGCCTGCATGGTCTCTTTCGCCAAACTTCTTCACCTCCTGCTGATAGCCTCAATGTAGTTTTGATAATATAAGGTTGCACTGTGCGCCCCTATAATTATAGGCACACAGACACAAGGATATTATACCCCTTATATTCCCAAATGTCAAAACTAAAATTCCAAAAAAGAGGTTAAAAATTCAATAACACTATGCGCTGTTCCCCTGGGCAGAGAAACGACAATATAGAGCAAAAAAAGCTCCGCCGCAAGGGGGCTCTCCCTTCTGCGGCGGGCTTAAATATTTTTTATTCGCTCTCTGAGCTCTCTGAGCTCTCTGCGCTTTCAGAGCTTTCAGAACTCTCGGAGCTCTCAGCCTGTGAGCTCGCCCCGCCGGAGCTTTCAGAGCTCTCTGCGGAGGAAACGCCGTTCTTGCCCATGACGTTCGCCACCTTCGAGGGATTTATGCCGTTTATGGCGCTCTGGTTTATCTCGACGTCCATAGTCCTGCCCTGGTCAATGGTGTACTGGGAGAAGTCCTCCGCCTTCATCTCAGTGAGAAGGCCCGTAACCCGGGACTCGTCCTCTATGAGCGCCTTGAAGTCCTCCTCTATGTCCAGCCTCTGTACAATATAGTACCTAGTGGTGGTCTCCGCAAAGGCGGCCCCGCCGTTCTTCAGGGGCTCCAGCGCGTCGGTAAAGACGCTGCTGAGGTTGTCCCGCTTATAGGCCATGGGCGCGTTCAGGTCGGGCTCTGTGCCGTGCAGGGCGGAGTAGTTGCCGGAGACGGTATCAAGGTCCGCGCGGCCGCTGTTTACAAGCTCTGCCTGGTCCTCAAGATATTCCTTGATACCGGCCTTTTCGTCGTCGTCCATGTCTGTGGAGTTGCCCTCCTCATCGGTGGTGGTAAGGCCCACGGACATGTAGCGGTAGTACACGTATTCTTCGGTGTAGTAGTCGTGCATTTCCTCCTCGGAGAGCTCCATCTCGCCGCCCTTGCCGTACATCACGCCCAGAAGCTTTGAGAGCTTGGCGTTATAGACGGAGTAGGCCTCCTCAAAGGAGCTCTCGGCGATGCCCATATTCTCGAAGGGCTCTCTGTAATAGCTCCACATACTGTCTGTGACGTACTCCACAGAGTCCAGCTCCTCCTCGTCGAGAGCAAGGCCCAGCTCGTTGAACTTCTGGTTCACGTAGCAGTAGGAATAGAGATAGTCCATGGCCTTGGACTTTACCCACTCCGTGGCGCTCTGTCCGTCCAGGTCGGCCTTCAGCACCTCGCTGCCCGTACCCACCTTCCCGGCGGCCTCGGAGTAGGCGCTGGAGAGGTAGTAGATGTATCCGCCAATGGGCAGGGTGCTGTCCCCGGACTTTACGGCCCATGTCTTGTTCTCGCTGTAGCAGCCGGTAAGGCCCGCGCACATGGCCAGGGCCATTACCCCGGCGGCGGCGCGCTTGAAAATTTTTGTCATAGATACACTGTCCTTTCTTTTAAACAGGCCGCAAAAAGCCTGCTTTTTCCTGAAATCAAACTGGAACTCCCCTATTATACCGCAAAACTTCGCAAATGTCTACTCATTTTCCCCCATGATTTTTAAAACCCTTGAAAGGACCTCAAGAGGAGGAGCCCCCTTAAGCTTCACGCTGAGATAGGGCTTGCTGCCGGCGCTGACCATCACCTGGCCGTTCCTGGCCTTTATGAGCCGCTCCACCTGGGCCATGTCCACCTCGCGCTGGTACAGAAGCAGGGAGTCGTTCTGCTGCTTTATCTCGTTTATGCCCAGCCACGCCGCCCTGCCCCGGAGCAGAGCTATCTCTATAAGCCCCCTGACAGCTTCGGGCGGCTCTCCAAAGCGGTCGATGAGCTCGTCGGTCACGTCTAAAGCGTCCTCCTGGTCCTGAATCCCGGCTATCCTGCGGTAGACCTCCAGGCGCAGGTCTATGCTCTCGATATAGTCCTCGGGAATATGGGCCGAGACCTGCATATCCACCGTGCAGCCCTCGTCCACCGGGGCCTTTACCTCCTCGCCCTTCATAAGGCTGACGGCCTCGTTTAAAAGCTTCACGTACATATCATAACCCACGGCCTCCATATGGCCGTGCTGCTCCCCGCCCAGCACATTGCCCGCGCCCCGTATCTCCAGGTCCCGCATGGCGATCTTGAAGCCCGAGCCGAACTCCGTAAACTCCCTTATGGCCGAGAGCCGCTTCTGGGCTATCTCCTGCAGGGACTTATTGGGGGTATAGGTGAGGTAAGCGTAAGCCCTTCTGGAGCTTCTGCCCACCCGGCCCCGGAGCTGGTGAAGCTGTGAAAGGCCCATCCGGTCCGCGTTTTCTATTATAAGGGTGTTGGCGCTGGGCACGTCCACGCCGGTCTCTATAATGGTCGTGCACACCAAAATGTCTATCTCATGGTCCAGAAGCTGCCGCCAGACTTCGCTTAGCTCCTCCTCGTCCATCTTCCCGTGGCCCGTCACCACCCGGACATCCTCCCCCACCAGCCGTGCGGGAGATGGAGGCGGTGTCGTTGTGGAGGTAGTACACCTGCCCGCCGCGCCGGAGCTCCCTTCTGATGGCGTCACATATCACGCCGTTGTCGTGCTCCATCACATAGGTCTGCACCGGGTGCCTGTCCTGTGGGGCCTCCTCTATCACCGACATATCGCGGATACCCGACAGGGCCATGTTAAGGGTCCGGGGAATAGGTGTGGCCGAGAGGGTCAGCACGTCCGCCCGGCTGCAAAGTGCCTTCAGCTTTTCCTTCTGTGCCACGCCGAAGCGCTGCTCCTCGTCGATTATCACCAGCCCCAGGTCCTTGAACTTCACGTCCTTTGACACCAGCCTGTGGGTGCCCACCACTATATCCACGGCCCCGCGCTTCAGACGCTTTAAAGTTTCCTCCTGCTGCTTGGGGCTTCTGAACCGGGAGAGAAGCCCCACGTCAATGGGAAAGCCCTCCATGCGCCTTAAAATGGTCTGGTAATGCTGCCAGGCGAGAATGGTGGTGGGCACCAAGATCGCGCACTGCTTGCCCCCGGTCACACACTTGAACGCCGCCCGCAGCGCCACCTCGGTCTTGCCAAAACCCACGTCCCCGCATAAGAGCCGGTCCATGGGCACGGCGCGCTCCATGTCGGATTTTATTTCCCCCACACAGCGCAGCTGGTCGTCGGTCTCCTCGAACTCGAACCGGCTCTCAAAGTCCCGCTGCCATTCCCCGTCCTCCGGGAAGGGGAAGCCCTCCTGCTGCATACGCTTGGCGTAGAGCTCTATAAGCTCCTTGGCTATATTCTTTACCGCCGCACGGACCCGCTGTTTTTTCTGCTGCCAGTCCGCGCCGCCCAATCTGCTGAGCCTTATGCCGGAGTCCTCCCTGGGGCCGATATACTTCGATACCATATCAAGCTGGGTAACCGGCACGTATAAAGAGTCGTTGCGCGCATAGCGTATCAGTATATAGTCCTTCTCAATGCCGTTCATCTCCACCTTATGGATGCCCTCAAATACGCCGATGCCGTGGGTGGCGTGTACCACGTAATCCCCGGGAGAGAGCTCCGACAGGCTGGAGATCTCCCGGGCGTTCTTATTCTTCTTTATCTTTTTTACGGCGGCCCCGGCGGCTATCCTTCCTCGGGAAATAAGGGCAAAGTCCGCGTCCGGCCAGTCGAAGCCCGCCGAAAGGGAGCCCGGCACCACCGTCACGGTGCCCTTCGCGGCGGTGGAGGGGTCCTCAATATACGCCGCCGGAAGTCCCGACTGCTTTAAGTCCTCCGCAAGGGCCTTGCCCGCCCGCTCCGTGCCCGAAAGCACCACGCAGGCCCGCCCCTGCCTGAGCAGGGCCGAAAGGTCCTCCTGCAAAAGCTGGACCCCGCCGCCCCAGGCCGGGAACTGCCGGACGGTGATGTTCACAAGGGTTTTGGTGGGTATCTCATAGGTGCCCCGGGCGAACACGTCCATAAAGAAGCTGGGCGCCCGCTGGGCCTGCGAGAGGGCATACTCCCAGGTCTCGGAATATTTGTCCAGCCCCTTGCAGAGCAGCCCGTCCTCAAGATATGAGGTCAGGTCCTCGGACCACTGGACCAGGGTTGTCCTCACCCGCTCCTTTAATCTTGTGCCCTCTGAGAAAACAATTAAGCTGTCCCTTTCGTTGAAGTAGTCGAACAGCGTGGCCGGGCGCTCGTACACCAGCGGGAGATATTTGTCCATACACCCAATACTAAGGCCGTCAGCAAGCTTTTGGGCTTCGGCCATGAGTATCTCTTTGGCCTTGGGGGCCCTCTTGCCCCTGAGGGACTTCGAAAGGGCCTCTATCCTCTTTATAAGCGCGGCGCGGTTCTGAGGTATCACCTCCGTGCAGGGGGCAAGGGTGACCTCCGGGAGTGGGTCCGTGCGCCGCTGGGTGGCGGGGTCGAAGCTGGAGATAGAGTCTATCTCGTCCCCCCAGAACTCCACCCGCACCGGCAGCGGGGCATTGGGGGAGAAAAAGTCCACTATCCCGCCCCGGCGGCTGAACTGGCCCGGGCCCTCTATCTGGTCCTCCCGGGTATAGCCGCAGGAGGTAAGGGCGGATAAAAGCTGGTCTATGGAAAGGGCCTGGCCGGAGCTTAAAGTGAATAACCGCCGGTCCAGCTCCTCCGGGCCCAGAGTGAGCTGCAGTGCCGCGTCTATACAGCTTACAATGCAGTCGCAGGAGCCGTCACGAAGCCGGGAGAGGGCCCGTAGGCGCTGGCGCTCATATTCGTGGGAGGACACGGCGGAGTCCCGGAAGTTAAAGTCCCTCAGAGGGTAATTTGCCGGGTTAAGTCCCAGGCTCTTCAAGTCCTCGGTAAAGCGCTGGGCCTCCGCCTCGTCGGCGGCGACAACAAGAGCCCTTTTGCCGGAGCCCTTCATGAGCCCCGCAGTCAGTACGCATTTGTGCACCCCGGACACTCCCGCCGCCACGGCAGGGGTGTCCCCGGAGCTCAGTGCTCTTTGCAGCTGAACGTATTCGGGAGAGCGGGAGAGGGCTGAAAAAATTGACCTCATAATATCGACCTCAGTTATATAAATTCATGGCCCGGTCGGTTTCGCCCCGGACTATGAGCTCCGCGGCGGCCGAGGCCTTGTCAAGGGCGGCGTCCAGCTCCTTAAGGTCGGCGTCACTGAATTTTGAGAGCACCCAGTCGGCAAGGTTAAAGTCCGGATGGGGCTTCTGCCCCACCCCCAGCTTTATCCGAGGAAACTGGTCAGAGCCGGACAGATAGATAATATTCTTCATGCCGTTATGCCCGCCGTCGCTGCCCTTGCGCCGCACCCGAAGCTTCCCCGGCGGCAGGTTTATGTCGTCGAAAATTATCAGCGTGCGCTCAGGCGGAACCTTGTAAAAGCCCATGGCCTCCCGCACGGACTGACCGCTCAAATTCATGAAGGTGCCGGGCTTCAGCAGCAGCACGTGCCCGCCCCCAAGGGCGCACTCCCCGGTGACTCCCTTGAAGCGTATCCTGCGCATATCCGCGCCCATCTTCTGCGCCAGCCGGTCCACGGCCATAAAGCCCGCGTTATGCCTTGTGCCCTCATATTCCCTCCCCGGGTTTCCAAGGCCCGCTATGATAAAGTCCACCGGCCCCGGGGCCGCCTGCCTTCCAGAAAAAAACATCGGTATCTCCTCCTTGAACACGACAACCTGGCGGGAGGGAGGGCCCGCCCGCCTGTGCGTGGACTATTTTAGCATGGTTTTCGGGGGTTTGCAAGGGATATATAGGGGACCTGCGCGGCCTCGCTGATATTATTCTTGCATTTGGCAGGAATATCTGGTATCATGTCGGTAAGGAGTTCGCCAGACACGGTGGACGGTTGGTGGACGCTGGCTTCGCCAGGTCCCGGAGATTTCCCTCGGCTCTGAAAGAGCCGCCCCCGCTTCGCGGGGTATCGGAAAACTCCGCCCTCAACAGGGGGCCTGGACCCTCTGATAACATAGAAACCCGCAAGGGAAGCTATAGTAAAGGGGGCGAGCTTATGTGTGTTCCGATAGGAGATGTACTGGGAATAATGGTGACCTTGATTGGTACCATCGTTTTACTCCTGGTGGAACTGATAAATGCACATAAAAAGTAACCGTTCCAGGCCAAGGGCACGGTTACTTTTAAAAATAACTTATAACCCGGGCCAGCCGTCTATCGGCGGGCTCCGCTTTTTTCTGTCTCTATTATACCCCCGTCCCGCCGTTTTGTCAAGCGGAACCTCTCGTTTGCCGGACAGATTACAGTTTACGCCGCCCAAAAATGAGGTTTTTGCAAAAAAATTTGAAAAACTTACGGTTTCCTATGGAATTTTTCGGAAATCTTTGGTATAATCGGACTGTAATCGGAGAGTAAAGATATTTTCAGATTCCGGTTGAGTATTCTTTAGGAGGTTGTTACCAATGAGCCACAAGTATGTGTACCTGTTTACTGAGGGCAACGGTTCCATGCGCGAGCTGCTGGGCGGCAAGGGCGCGAACCTTGCCGAGATGACCAGTCTCGGTCTGCCCGTGCCCCAGGGCTTCACCATCAGCACCGAGGCCTGCACACAGTATTACGAGGACGGCCGGAAGATCAACGATGAGATCCAGGCGCAGATCATGGAGTATGTTGGAAAGATGGAGGAGATCACCGGCAAGAAGTTCGGCGATAAGGAAAATCCGCTTCTGGTGTCCGTGCGCTCCGGCGCCCGCGCTTCCATGCCCGGCATGATGGATACCATCCTGAACCTGGGCCTTAACGAGGAGGTGGTGGAGTATATGGCCAAGGCCTCGGGGAATCCCCGCTGGGCCTATGACTGCTACCGCCGCTTTATCCAGATGTATTCCGACGTGGTCATGGAGGTGGGCAAGAAGTATTTCGAGGAGCTCATCGACC
>ERZ777305.2081-NODE-2081-length-18855-cov-4.347287_pt1 | contig 18855 bp, 22 predicted proteins | sample MGYA00374965_ERZ777305 | MGnify/ENA primary metagenome ERZ777305 (study PRJEB29328, sample SAMD00013331) | mouse gut metagenome | study: EMG produced TPA metagenomics assembly of the Metagenome analysis of fecal microbiota from mouse which was promoted... | reverse complement strand
ACCAACACCAACAGATACACCAGCACCAACACCAACAGATACACCAGCACCAACACCAACAGATACACCAGCACCAACAGATACACCAACACCAGATAAAATTGAAAGTGGAACTCATGATGGTGATAAACAACCAGATATTATTGAAGGAGGAGAAGATGAACTTCCCTTCCCATCAGATGATTCCAACTCAATGGATAATACAGACCAACCAACCGTAGAAGATTCTGCGGTATCAAATCCAAGTGTAGAATTAAATACAACGGATGAAACAATGGATCAAAGTAGAAGTGCAATGCGAATTTTGTTGGAAAATTATAAAGCACAATTGCTTTCAACTTCAAGTATAGTGAATATGAATACAGATGCCATTGCAACAAAAGTTTTTAAAATATAAAAATAAGTATCTCGATTTTGAGATACTTTTATTTTTGATATCTACTGATATTCAACACTATACCAATTTCTAGTAATGTAATCATTAAACTAGAACCCCCATAACTTAAGAATGGTAAAGTAACACCTGTAACAGGAATTAATCCAACAACTACCATTAAATTAAGAACCGCCTGAAATGCAATTTGAAATGTAACCCCAAATGCTAGATATTTTGAGAAAGTATCATTTGCTTTTCTAGCAATTTGAAATCCCTTTACAATAATGAAAAGGAAAAGTCCACTTACAATTAAAACTCCCATAAAACCAAATTCTTCACTAATGATGGAAAAGATAAAATCTGTTTGTGGCTCTGGTAAATAGAAATGCTTTTGTCTCGAATTTAAAAAGCCATAGCCAAATAATCCCCCAGGACCAATCGCATATAAAGATTGAATGATTTGAAATCCACTACCCAAAGGATCGCTCCATGGATTTAAAAAGGATAAAATACGTTCTAGGCGGTAAGGAGCAACCGCAATTAAACCAACAATTCCGATGACCCCAATCATACCCAAACGAATAAAGAATTTAAAATTGACACCTGCTACAAATAAAAGTCCAATAATACTCATCACAATAATTACACCAGTTCCAAAGTCAGGCTGTAGCATGATAAGTCCAAAAATCAAGAAAACAATTCCTAAAATTGGAAGTATTCCTTTTCGAATACTCTTTAAATCTTTCTCATTTTTACATAAATATTTTGAAGTAAAAATAATAAGTGATATTTTTGCTGCTTCACTTGGCTGTATTCCAAAAGAACCAATCCCAAACCAACTTCGACTACCATTACGTACTGTTCCAATACCAGGAATAATGACCAAAACAAGTAATGCAATACAACCAATTAAAAGTAAGTTGGCTTTTTCATAATAAATTTTATAATCGATATTACTTACAATATATAAAATAACAATACCAATACTAAAGAAGAGTGCTTGATGTTTGACAAACTTAAACGGATCATTAAATTTATATTCTGCCCAAATATAAGAAGCAGAATAAACCATAACAATACCAAAAATGGAAATAACAAGAATCGCAATTAACAACCCAAGATCCATTCGTTTTTTCATAATTAGAACCACACTCCGTAGATAATTGCAAGCATAGATCCTAGTAGTCCAATAATCCAAAATAATTTTACAATATCTTGTTCTTTCCAACCTAATTTTTCAAAAGTATGATGAATTGGAGTCATAGGGAAAATTCGTTTATGCGTTAATTTATAGTAATATCTTTGAATAATACAAGTCGTTGTTTCTATTACAAATACAATTCCAATGACAATGAGTAAAAGTTCATGTCTTGTTAGAATCGCAACAGTACCCAATGTTGCTCCCAATGCCAAAGAGCCAGTATCTCCCATAAACACTTTAGCAGGCTTTACATTGAAAATGAGAAATCCAAGAATACTGCCAAGTAAGACAAAACAGAATAGAGCAATCGCTTCATAGCCTTCCAACCATCCAGTTGCCCAAGTAATAATACCAAATGTACCAAAAGCAATTGCTGAAAGACCACCAGCAAGTCCATCTAATCCATCCGTAAGGTTTACGGCATTGCTACTTGCGACCAATACAAATAGAATAAATAGACCATAAAACCAACCAATGTCCCATTTGATTCCTAAAGAATGAATCCATAATAAAGGTTCATTATTGGCTAACATGAATAAATAGAAGAAAACAATGGCAATTACAATTTGTAAGATGAGTTTGGCATGTTCACTAAGTCCTTTATTGTTATGTCTTAAAATAATCAGAAAATCATCTAGAAATCCAATACAACCATATCCAAAGAAGGTAAATAAAACAATACCTAAATTATAAGAGAATGTAATTTTATGAGTGATATATAGTAAAAACATGATGAGTAGTGTAGGTAGTATAAAAATGAGTCCCCCCATAGTAGGTGTTCCTTTTTTTTCTTTATGTCGTTCATCTAAGTAGATACTTAAAGATTGCGATGCTTTCAATTTTCGAAGTAGGGGAATTAAAATACAAGCAAGACAAACGGAAAAAATAAGACCAATCATTACTGCTAAAACAGATTTTGTTAATAATAACATATTTCACCTCTATTCTTGTAATAATAAGCGAACTGTTTCACCTTCAAAGATACGAGTATTGGCACTAGGAGATTGATAATAAACGGTATTTCCAGATCCAGTATATTCCACTTTAAATTGTTTTAACTCTTGCATTGCTTCTTGTAGTGTCTTCCCTGTAACATCTGGCACATTCGCATATTTTTTTTCATAATATTGATAATTTTTTTCACTGCCACCCTTTGGCTTTTCTATATTTAAAATATCAATCGCGGATAATAATACATTTCTAGCAATTGGAGCTGCAACTGTACCACCATACTGTGTAATTCCTTTGGCATTATCAATGGCAATATAAACAATAATCTTAGGATCATTTGCGGGCATAAATCCCATAAAAGAAGTAATATAATTTCCAACCATATAAGAACCATTTTCTACTTTTTGAGCCGTTCCTGTTTTTCCCCCAACACGATAGCCATCAATAAAAGCATTTCGTCCACTTCCGTTGGTTACAACACTTTCTAATGCATATCTTACCATTTCACTTGTTTCGTCACTAATGACTTTTCGTTTGGTTTGTGTGTTAAAATCTTGAATTACAGTATTTGTTTCTGGCTCATTTAAACTTTTTACAATATAAGGTGTATTAAGATAACCGCCATTGATTGCAGCCGAAACGGCAACAATTTGTTGAATAGGCGTTACAGATACCCCTTGACCAAATGCAGTCGTCGCAAGTTCGACAGGACCAACTCTATCAAGAGAGAATAAAATTCCAGAACTCTCTCCATTTAAATCAATACCTGTTGGCGATCCAAAACCAAAATTACGAATGTACTTGAATAAAGTTTCTTTTCCAATCTTTTGCCCTAATACAACAAATCCAGGGTTACAAGAATTTTCAACAACCTGCAGATAAGTTTGTGATCCATGCCCACCATGTTTCCAACAACGAATACGTGCATTTTCAACTGTAATACTACCACCATCAAAGTAACTATCCTTTTCTAAATCTACTAATTTTTCCTCAAGTGCAGTTGCAAGTGTAATAATTTTAAAAGTAGATCCTGGTTCATATGTCGACCAAATTGGTAGATTTCGGTTAATTTGTTCTGTTGTATAATCTTGATAATGACTTGGAGAAAAATTAGGGCGAGAGGAGATTGCTAAAATCTCTCCCGTATTTGGATCCATCGCAATTCCCAAAGCTTGTTCTGGATTATATTTTAACATAGCATTGTCCAATTCTCGCTCTAAAACTGCCTGCAACTCATAGTTAATAGTTAATGTAATATTAACTCCATCTTGTGGCTCTTCATAGATTTCGGTTAATTCTAGTTTATTTCCTTTTGCATCAGACAAGTATTTAATTGCACCATATTCTCCTGTTAAATAATCATTGTACATTAATTCTAAACCACTTAGTCCTTGATTATCGATTCCAACAAATCCTAAAGTATGAGACATCATAGTATCATAGGGATAATAACGTTGTGATTCTTTGACCAAATAAACCCCATCTAATCCGAGTGCATCTATTTGATCCGCAATTTCATAGGATAAGCGTCTTCCTTCTGGGTGTACTCTTTCAATCGATGTCTTTTTGCTGACATGGGCATACATATCTTCATAAGTTACATTTAGAATTTCACTTAATTTTTTCGCAGTTGTCTCTTTGTCTTTGATTTGGTTCGGAATTAAAACAAGAGAGGTGGTTGTTTTATTATCAGCAAGTACAATGCCATTTCGGTCATAAATACGCCCGCGATTTGCTTCAATGGGTAGATTACGACTCCATAAACTGGATGCCAATTGATTCAACTTTTTGTAATCGATTACTTGGGTATAAAAGACCTTCCCAATGATTAGAATGAAAAGACAAACAAGTACGAGTAATACAATTTTAATACGTGTATGAATTCCTTTAAAGAACATAGCAGCACCTCTAAAAAAATATATGTACAACCTATCTAAAAAAGAACCATAGAAAAAAGACTTAATAAAGTCCTTTGATGGTTCCATTCACATCGATTGACATCTGCAAATAGGCAGGTTTTTTGGATAACCCTGGCATTGTCATAATATTACCTAAGTATACAATAAGGAAACCTGCTCCTGTAGCTATTTTTACATTCATGACATGAATCACATGATGACGGGGATAGCCTAATTCATCTGGATTGTCTGCAATCGCATATTGTGTTTTCGCAATACAAATCGGTAACTGATTCAGTCCAAGTTGCTCTAAATGTTCTATTTCCCGTTTGGCATCTTCTTCTACTAAGACAGTATCTGCTTGATAGTAATTTCTTAAAATACATCCAATCTTTTCTAGAATAGAACTTTCTAAAGAATAGGGAAGTGTAAAATGATTTTCTTTTTCACATAATTGTGTTACCATCCCAGCAAGTTCTAAAGCACCTTTACCTCCTAGAGAATATGCATTACAAATCGAAAAAGGCAATCCTTGGCTTTCTACATAATCTTTTACATAAGTAATCTCATTTTCTGTATCAGTAGAAAATTGATTCAAACAAACGAGTATATTGGTGTTCATCTTTTGCATTATATCCATATGTGCTTGTAAATTACATATTCCTTCTTCTAAGGTTCCATTTCCATTGTATTTTAAAGAACGAATCGTGGTATTGATGATGACCAAATCTGGTTTTCTATTCATTTTACGACACTTGATATCCATAAATTTGAAAGCCCCTAGATCAGATCCAAAACCAGCTTCTGTCACAACATAATCGGCAAGTGATAAAGCAGTTTTGGTTGCAATGATAGAATTACATCCATGTGCAATATTGGCAAAAGGACCCCCATGAATGAGAACAGGATTGTGTTCTAAACTTTGTACCAAATTCGGTTTGATGGCATCTTTAAGTAGAATAGTCAAAGCTTCTTCTCCATGTAAATCGGAAACATAAATAGGTTGATTATCTGTATTATATGCAATCAAAATATGACTTAAGTTGTTTTTTAAATCCATTAGATCTTCCGAAAGACACAAAATTGCCATGATTTCAGATGCAGTTGAAATGACAAATGACTCATTTCGTTCATTTTTTCCTTCTAAATGAATATGACGTAAAGCACGATCATTGATATCCAAACATCTAGTAACTTGAATGGTATCTGGCTCAATTTTTAACGCATTTCCTTGAAAAATATGGTTATCAATCATCGCACATAATAAATTATTACAAGCAGTTACTGCATGAATATCCCCAGTAAAATGAAGATTGATATCTTCCATAGGAACCACCTGTGCATATCCACCACCAGTAGCTCCTCCCTTGATTCCAAAAACAGGTCCAAGTGAAGGTTCTCTTAAAGTAGCAATACTTTTCTTACCTAAACGACATAAAGCATCATTAAGACCAATCGTTACCGTTGTTTTTCCTTCCCCATAAGGGGTCGGATTCGTAGAAGTCACTAAAATAAGCTTTCCATTTTGCTTTCCTTGAATGTCTAAAGATAATTTGGCTTTATATTTTCCATAACATTCTATTTGATCTTCTAAAATACCCAATTTTGAAGCAATTTCAGTAATGGGCTTTAATGTAGTCTCATTTGCAATTTCAATATCTGTTTTCATATGTATCACCTAATATCATTATAACACGAGTTATATAAACGGGACTCTTTAATTTGACAAATATTCAATTATATGTTATCTTGAATATAGATGGAGATTTTTTCCATATAATAAAAAGGATACATTTGATTGTAGAAGGTCAAATGCTTTCCCAATTCATTGGAATAGGCATCTAGCAAATCACAGATGTGATAAGCAGATGCCTTTTATTATTTTGCCAATAATATAAAAATTACTAGAAATAATGGTGAGATTATGAAATAAAGACATTTTTCATTCTGTCTCATAATACACCACCACCTTTCATTTACAGGAGTAAAAGAAAGGGAAAAGCATCTGACATAAATCAAATATATCCTACGTTTATTATATCAATGGTCTATAACATTGTAAATATTTTCCTATTCAATTTTAATAGAATAATACTAAATTTATATCATTGCAATAACCCCAAAAAATTTATCATAATAAAGTATAAAAAGTAATATAACCTAAATACTAATGAATGGTGATACCATGCAAACAATTCTTTTTACGGGGGCTCGTAGTGGAATCCAAGCAAGAGTAATTGAACAACTAAAGAAGAAGGATTATCATATTTATTTGACTGTACATAATGAAAAACAATTAGAATTGATAAGACAACACTATAAAGAATATTCTAATATTACATGTTTGAAAATGGATGTAACCGAGCCAAAAGATTTACAAATATTAGAAAAACTTGATATTGATATTTTAGTGAGCAATGCTGCCATTGGTGAAGGTGGTAGTATGGCAGAAATTCCGATGGATTTGATACGCTCTAATTTTGAAACAAATGTATTTTCTTATTTTACTGTGATTCAAATTGTACTTAAGAAAATGATCCAAAAAAAGAGAGGAAAAATCATTAATATGGCATCGCTTGCAGGCTTAGTCCCCATTCCTTATCTCGGAAGTTATTCTGCTACCAAAGCAAGTATCATCAAAATGACAGAGGCTCTAAAGTTAGAACTCAAAGATTTAGATACCAATGTTCAAATTTGTTTAATTGAACCTGGACTTTATCATACGGGATTCAATCAAGTCATGCTAGAAAATAAATATACGTGGATGTCGGTTGATTCTTATTTTGAAAATCAAATGCATCAAATTCAAAAACGAGAAAATCTGATTTGTAAAATATTGGAAAAGAAGAACTTAAACGGTATTGTAAAATTAATTATAAAAGCAATAGAAGCAAAAAAAGTAAAACCGATTTATCGTGCGCCAATATTTCAGGTAATAGGAGCTAAATTATATTTGATTTTCTTTGAATAAACTTTAGTTTATTCTTTTTTTTTGTTATAATGAAAGTGGTGATTTGATATGGGACAAAAGGGTAGTTTGAAAGATCGTATTCGATTCTGGAAAATGCAACAAAAACGAAAAAAAGACCAAAAGAAAATAAAAGAAGAACAGGAATTTAAAAAATACTTAAAAGAAAAACAAAATCAAGGAATTTATATTCAACCTACCACAAAAAAGTATAATGTGTTGCAGATATTCCTACATTCATTTTTAGGATTATTTTTAAGCTTATTTGAACCAAAAAAGAAGTTAAAAGATGAATTTATAATAGAAAAAATTGACCAAGAAATAAGTGCCCTAGAAAAAGCATCCACTCCAGTTGAATTACATAATCATTATCAAAATATTTTAAAGCAGGAACAAGTTGTAAAAAATAAAATAGAAGTACAGAAACAAAAAAATATCCCAATCACGAAATCATTAGAAACATGCATTCAAAAAATAGAAGCAGTGAAACAAAAATATCCTAGTTTGAATGTTGCAACAACAGAAGCAAAAATAGAGAAAAAACAGAATCCAGATAGAAAAACAGATGACCAAGAACTTGCTAGAAAACAAGAAATGATTCATACATTATTAGAACCACAAAAGAATGAATTAGAATCAACGATACAAGAAAAACAAAAGCAAGAAACAACTAAAGTAATTATCCCATCAAATGAAGCAATACATCCGCAAAAGGAAAGCTTAAAAAAAAAGGATGTGTCTGATGAAATCGTTTCAGAAAAAGAAAGGATAGAACATCCAGAAGAACCAAAACCAATGGAAACGTTAAATACTGAAGCAGAACCACTTGATAAATATAAAAAGTACTTGATAGATACCAATAAAAAATTAAAAAAACAAAAAGAAAAGCTACAAGAAATAAAAGAACAAATGAAAAAAGCAAAAACACCCAAAGAATTATATCAAATAGAGTCTTCTATTTTATGGATTGCAAATCAATTGTATTTAATGGAAAAAGAATATAGAGAAATAACGAAAGAGAAAGAATTTGGGTATTTAAAAGATCAAGTAGAGTATTACACATTAGATAAAAATGATTTACTCAAAAATAGTAAAGCAATCACGTTGTTACAAGAAGAATGTCAAGTTTTGATTGCAAATATTGATACATTTGCAAAGGAAAAAGAACATAAAAAACAGACAAAAAAACAAGAAGTAAAAGAAGATGAAAAGAAAAAAGAAGAAAAGAAATCAGAGTACTATTTCGATATAAAAGATTTTGAACAATTACGCTTACAGGTATTAGGTGATTTGAATAGACAAATAGAAGAAATAAAAGAAATCCAACTCGCACCAATTACAAAACACCCAACTGGATTTTTTGGAAAGATGTCTAGATTTATTTCTACTACAGCATTATGTCTTACCCCATTTGCATTTTTTAAAAATAAACTAACAGCAATGCTTACTGGCTCTATTATCGCACACAATCGCATTCGTTCTATGAGACAATTGATTGAAGGGAATGAAGCTATCTATGAAACAGGGCAAACGCTTATAACAAATATTAAAAATAAACAGGATTGCTTAGCTGCAATTCAAAATCATTTGATGGCTTCCTATTTAGAATTAGAGCAAATAAAAGAAAGCCTTATTACCAAATATCAATCATTATATCCTGTTGAAATAGAGAGTTTACTTACCCAGTTTGCTATATTGGAAAATGCTATCACAGTGAAAACGGAAAATCTTCAAATGAATCAAAATAAACTAGTTCAAATGAAACAAAAATATCAAAAAGTATTAAAAAAGGCTGACAAATAAACTTTTATAGAATCACTGCACTAATATTTATGAAAAAAGAGTTTATTACAAATGAAATAAAAGAAATACTTAATGACGAAAATAAAGTCTGTTTTGAAATAAGTTTATTATTAAAGTATTTTAAAAATAAGTGAAATTTGATATAATAATGATTAGAGAAAAGCATCATAGTGATTGAATTCTTATAGTGAATTGTATAGAGGAGAGGTTCAATGAAAAGGTACAAACAAAATGAAACAAATGAATTAGCAAATATATTAAAAAACGATGGGGTGATAAGTGTTCCTACAGACACCGTGTATGGTCTATGTGCGCGTATAAATTCTAAGAAAGCATATGATAAATTAGTTGATATTAAGAATCGTCCTGCTAATAAATCTTTTCCTGTAATGTGTTTAGATGTAGAACAGATTAAAAGTATTGCTATTGTTAATGAAAGTGCAAAAAAATTAATTTGTGCTTTTATGCCAGGACCAATTACTTTAGTTCTTAATAAAAAGCCCGAGGCATTTTCATATATTAATAATGCTGGCGAAAGAATGAGCGACGAACTGGCAGTAAGGATAGCGCCATTAAGTGTATTAGAAGAATTAATACAAAAAACCGAAAGTCCGCTCTTTTTAACAAGTGCCAACATAAGTGGAAACCCAGTGTGCAATACTTTAGAGGATGTTGAAAATTTATTTCCAAATTTAGATGGTATATTAGAAGGTAAAATATCATTTGGAGAAGCTAGTACAATAGTAGATTGTACTTCTGATGAAATAAAAATACAAAGAGTAGGTCCTATTTCAGTAGAAGATATTATGGAAGTATTAAATAAATAATATAAGTTATCAAATAGAAAAAAAATAATTAATATTAAAATAACTTTAAATAGAATGAAAGTGATGATTAGTAATGGAATATAAAAGAACGACAAAAAGCGTGATGGAAACTATGGAAATAGCTAAAAATATAGTATCGAAAAAATTTCCTAATATGGTTATATGTTTAGATGGTGAATTAGGTGCTGGTAAAACTGTTTTTACGAAAGGAATCGCACACTCTTTAGGAATAGATGAAGTTATTACCTCTCCTACTTTTACTATTATAAAAGAATATTTAGATGGTGGAATTCCACTTTATCATATAGACGTATATCGTTTAGATGGAAATATAGACGGTATTGGTATAGAAGAATATTTTACCAAGAATGGTATTGTGGTAATTGAGTGGGCAGATACTATTAAAGATATTTTACCTAAAGAAAGACTAGATATAAAAATTAAAGCGGAAAGTGAAGAAACGCGTATTTTAGTTTTTGAACCACATGGGAAAGACTATGAGAATATATGTGAGGTAGTGCTATGAAATCATTGTTTATAAGTACATCGACAAGAAAAGCTGTTATCGCTATAGTTGTTGATCATAAAATTGAATATTTATATAATGAATATCACGTTGAAGATTTGTCTACTAATTTGATGCCAATTATAGATGTGGCATTTAAAAAAGTCAATATGAAACCTAATGAGATTGACACATTATTTGTAACGAATGGACCTGGGTCATTTACTGGCATTAGGATTGGTTTAACAGTAGCAAAAATAATGGCTTGGGGCCTAAAAATTAAAGTAATACCAATATCAAGTTTAGAACTTATGGCTTCCACTAGAACGGATAAAAAATATATTGCGCCATTAATTGATGCAAGAAGAAATTATGTATTTGCTGGATTGTATGATAGTGAATTAAATCAAGTGATTGCCGATTCATATGTGTTGTTAGATGATTTCAAAAAAGAAGTAAATGATAAAGATATTCTTTATGTATCTCAGGATAAATTTGACTTTGAAGTGAATGAATCTGACTATGATATCATTAAAATTGTGGATAAGCATAAAAATGATGATGGGATAAATCCTCATAAATTAAATCCTAACTATTTAAAAAATACAGAGGCAGAAGAAAAACTTAATGAAGGTAGGTGATAAAATGGATACGTATATTTTAGCAATTGAGTCAAGTTGTGACGAAACTAGCGTTTCAATTATTAAAAATGGATGTGAAGAAATTTCTTCTGTTGTTTTATCTCAGATGGATATTCATGCTAACTATGGTGGGGTTGTCCCAGAGATAGCTAGTCGTATGCATATTGAAAATATAACATTAGTTTTAGAAGAATGTTTAAATAAGAGTAACATGACTATGGACAATATAGACGCTATCGCAGTTACTTATGGGCCTGGACTAATTGGTTCATTGCTAATAGGTGTTATGGCGGCTAAAACACTTTCTTATATTTTTGATAAACCTTTAGTACCAGTTCATCATATTGCAGGACATATTTATGCGAATAATTTAGTTAAGAAAATGGAATTCCCGTTGATAGCTTTAGTTGTTTCGGGAGGTCATACAGAATTGGTTTATATGAAAGAAAACTATCTTTTTGAAGTGATAGGAAGTACCTTAGATGATGCTGTTGGAGAGGCATATGATAAAGTGGCTAGAGTCATTGATTTACCGTATCCAGGAGGTCCAAATATTGACAAATTGGCGCGTGAGGGTAATGATACCTATAACTTACCTACGCCACTCAATGATAATAGTTTTAATTTTAGCTTTAGCGGTTTAAAAAGTGCAGTTATAAATTTAGTTCACAATGAAGCTCAAAGAGGAAATGAAATTAGAAAAGCTGACTTGGCACGTTCATTTGAAAATAGAGTTATCGATATTTTATCTAAAAAAACAATCAAAGCATTACATGAATACAATGTAAAAAACTTAGTAGTAGCTGGTGGAGTATCAGCAAATAGATGGTTACGTGAAAAATTAGCCGAACTATGTGAAAAGGATAGTTTCAACTTAATTATACCAGAGATGAGATATTGTACAGACAATGCAGCTATGATAGGTGTAGCTGGATATTTTGCTTATAAATTAGGTAGAAGAGCCGACTTGACACTTAATGCTAGGGCAACAGATGTATTAAAATAAAATGGCTATATTTTAACTTTATTATATGAATGATTATAAATTCTTAATAGTAATTAAACTAAATATTCATAAAATAGTCTATAAATAAAAATCTTTCCATGATAAAATAAAATGGAGAGATTTTTATATGAAAGAGAAAATAATAAATGATTTGTTCAAAATAAGTTTTTTCACTTAGTTAAACTTGAGATATTATTGGAGGTAATATAGTATGGAAAGTTATAAAAGTAAGCTATCCTTTGTTGCAATTGTTAAAAATGAAGGACCTTATATAATAGAATGGATAGAGTTTCATAGGCTTGTTGGTGTAGATAAATTTTATATATATGATAATGAGGGTACAGATAATTTAAAAGAATTATTAAAACCATATATTGAAAGTGGAATTGTGGTATATCAATATTCGCCTGGTAAAAATATGCAAAACATAGTATATACAGATGCAATTGAAAAATATAAAAATGAAACAAAATATATGGGATTTATTGATATAGATGAGTTTGTTGTTCCTTGTGAAGAGGAAAGTTTAAGTGATATTGTAGATGATATATTAAATAAAAATGAAGGAGCAGCAGGAGTAGCAATTAATTGGAGAATGTTTGGCTCTAATGGTTATGAGAAGAAACCAGAAGGGCTTGTGATAGAAAATTATAAGTATCGCGCAGAAGATAATTTTGATGCCAATAAACATATAAAAACAATATGTAATCCTAGAAGAGTAATAGGATTTCAAAGTCCACATTATCCAATATATCATAAAGGATACCATAGCATTGATGAAGATGGAAATATTATAAAAGGACCATTTAATTTTTATGGAAAATGTAAAAGAATGCAAATAAACCATTACTTTACAAAATCTAAAATAGAATATATTTTGAAGGCCTTACGTGGTAAGGCGGATAATCATTCATTAAGAGGAATGGATGATTTTGTAAAACATGATCGCAATAATACATATGATGGTTTAATAGAAAAATATATCCCATTTGTTAAGAAAAAATATGATCAAGTAATGAGTGAATTTCCAGCGCTTTTTAACTATACAGAAGCCATAAACAATATGTCATCATCAGATTTGGTGAGTATATTAGAAAAAAGAATTAGAAAAGATATCTATCATAGAATAAGAAACGAGCTTGCAAAAATGCATGATTCACTAGCTTATGGAATAGAAAAAAAGGGGAAAAGATAAAAATGCAAGTAAAAACTAACTTATATAATGATTATCTTAATTTATTAATACAAGATAAAATTCCACCATTTCTAGTAAAGTATTTAACAGTTCCATGTTTAATTAGATTAAAAAATATTGGATATTTTTGTGGGATGGATTATGCTTCCAAAAATATATATGATTTTAAAGAAAAAATATCAAGATATGATCACTCTTTAACCGTTGCATTATTGGTATGGAAATTTACAGAAGATAAAAAAGCAACATTAGCAGGATTATTCCATGATATTGCAACCCCATGTTTTTCACATGTAATTGATTATATGAATAAAGATTATGAGACCCAAGAAAGTACAGAGGAATATACTGAGGAAATTATTAAAAGTGATCAAAAACTTCAAAAGTACTTGGAAGAAGATAATATATTAGTAGAAGATATAATTGATTTTAAAAAATATACTATAGTTGATAACAGTAGGCCAAAGCTTTGTGCCGATAGATTAGATGGCATCATATTAACTGGTATGGCATGGACGAAAACGATTGATAAAAATGACATTATTGAAATAATAAACGATTTAGAAGTTTATAAAAATGAATCTCAAGAAATAGAACTAGGATTTAAAACTTGCAGTGTTGCTTTGAAGACACTATATACGAGTAATGAGATAGATAAATTTTGCCATACGAATGAAGATAATTTTATGATGGAATTGCTTGCAGAAATTACAAAACGAACAATAGACAATAAAATAATTAAATATGATGAATTATATTATCTAGATGAACCTACATTACTAGATAAAATAAGGAATAGTAAGATAGATGAATTAAAGAAATTGTTAAATAAATTTGAAAATATAATGATGACAGATATTCCAGTAATGATTTTAAATAATGTAAAAGTTAGAGATTTAAATCCATTAGTGAATGGAATTAGATTAAGTGATCTATCTAAAATGGATAATAATTGACAAAGTGTGGCAATCAACTGAGTATTGGGATATAAAGGCACCCATAGTTGAAACTTATAAATAAAGGAAATGCTTGAAATAAGTTTTTACACATTTAGTAAATAAGAAAGTCATAATGAGGAAAATTGGTAATGAATATAATACTATACTTTTGAAAATATAAAGCATATTGATGATTATGGAAATGAATACTGGTTCGCACGAGATTTGAAGAAGGTTTTAGAATACAAAGATTGGAGAAACTTTAAGACAGTAATAGATAAAGCAGTAATATCTGCAAAAAACAGTGTTTTTGTTTCAGAAGAATGGGTTGTTGAAGTCAACAAGCCAATAAAAACTGGTAAAAGTAAGAAAAAATTTATTAAAGATTATAAACTATCAAGATATATCTGTTATTTATATTGCAAAATGCTGATTCAAATAAGGTGGTTGTTGCTTTAGGTCAAACCTATTTTGCAATTCAAACAAGAAAGTAGGAGATAACAGAACAGGAATATGGTGCATTATTAGATATGAAAAAGGTTTTATCAAAGAGGATTAACAAGGTAAAATAATTATACACTACAAAAAGTTGCATCATCTGCTGGTGTTAAAAATGGTGCAGAATTTCATAATGCAGGATATAAAGGATTATGTAACGGTGAAAATGATGATGATATATTTAAAAGAAAAAAATTACGATATAGACCAGACATTTTAGATAATATGAATGAAGATGCGTTGGTGGCAAACTGATTTAGAATAAATTGAACGAGACAAAACTGTTGAAAGATAATGTGCAAGGAGAGAAAGAAACAAAAGATGTACATTATGAAGTCGGTAAAAAAGTAAGAAAAACGATTGCCGATATTGGTAGTATAATGCCAGAAGGAATGCCAGCACCTAGAAAGAGTTTAAAAAATTTGATAGAAAAATGAAATGGTTAGAAAATAAAGAAATGAAAAATTGAAAAAGAATAGGAAGTGCTTAAAATGAAAAAAATACTATTTGCAACCACCAATGAGAGTAAGGTAAAAAGATTCTCAAAGAAATTATTGGAACATGAAATAGAATTACTGACACTAAATGATGTAGAAAAATTAGAAGTAGAGGAAAATGGTGAAACGGCAATCCAAAATGCATTAATAAAAGCAAGGGCTTATTATAACAAAACAAACTAACAACACTTGCAATGGATGACGATTTATATTTTATTATTTTAATGGAGGAATGAAAGAATTTTATTGGAGAGGTGGCAATTTTCTACCATGGATTAATATTTATGCAACGGGAGCACTTATGATTTATTTTTTAACCTATCGTTATAGAAAACATCCGTGGAGGGTCTTTTGGATTGGTTTCCTATCTTGCGGACTATTAGAACTTGTATCAGGTTTTGGAATGGATATTATAAGAAATGGTAATCGTTGCTGGGATTATAATTCCGAAATTCTAAATTTTGGCAATATTGGTGGGTATGTATGTCTAAGAAGTGCATTATTTTTTGGACTATCCAGTTTATTGCTCATATATTTCATAATTCCTATTTGTTTTTCTTGGGCAAAGAAAATGGATAAAAGAGTATTTATAGTGATTGGTATTTTCTTATGTTCTATTGTTCTAATAGATAAATTTTATAATTTGTTATTTGCAAGAATCTTCTCGTTACCAAGAGCTTATGATGTATATAAAAATTTGGGATTTCATTTTGTACAATTTAAGTAGCAATTGTGGTAAATTTTTTAGAATAAAAACAGGAAAAAAACATAGTTAAAATTTTATAAATAAAGAGCTTGTTTGAACATATTTAACTAAAAATAAAGCAAAAGAGGTGAAAAAATAATGTCAAAAGATTTAATTATAAGGAGTAGTAGTGCAGAATTCCTAATTTTTGAAAGGCAAACACATGATAAAGGCGTAGAGGTAAGATTTGAGGATGGAGATTTGTGGCTAACTCAAAAATCAATTGGTGAACTTTTTGATACTACTAGAAATAATATTACAATGCATATTAATGAAATCTATAATAATTATGAATTAGAAGAGAACTCAACTAGTAAGAAACTCTTACTAGTTCAAAACGAAGGAAACAGGGAAGTGAAAAGAAATATTCAATATTACAATTTAGATATGGTTATTTCTATTGGCTATAGAGTTAATTCTAATAGAGCAATTCAATTTAGAAGGTGGGCAACTTATGTATTAAAAGAATTTTAGCAAAAAATAATTATATAATTCATACGGATGCTATTAAGAATTATATATTACCTGGTAATGATTATTATAAAAATAGAGAGTGGATAAAGTATGCAGAGGAAGCAGATATTTTAAATGTATCTTTATTTAATACAACTGCTAAGAGATGGGGAAACTTAATCCTGATTTGGCAAAAAACTCAAATGTTAGAGATTACGCATCAATAGATGAATTAACTGTCTTATCAAACTTAGAATCTCATAACGCAGAATTAATTAAAGAGGGAAAAAGGAAAGAAGAAAGATTTGAAATACTAAGTGAAATTGCCAAATATCAACTTAATACACTTAATAATGCTGAAAAAATAAAATTATTAGGGAGTAATAATGAAGATTAAAAAATATTCTTTAGATAATATTTATATAACAAATGTTATAATGTGTGCAAGACAAGGTGAAAATTACATGAGGATATGGAAATATATAGATTTAAAAATACAAAATAATAGTGAAGAAGGTGTAAAAAAATGAATGAAAATAATGATAGGGGTTACAAAAAAGCGTAATCAACTGGGATATTGAGATAAATGTAACACCATAGTTAAAACCTTATAAAATAAGAGATTGTTCAAAGAAAATTTTTACACAGTGGTTAAAAATAAAGAAATCTACTAAATAATTCATTGCATATTTAAGTAATTTTGAAATGAGGTAATATATGATAAAAATAATTGTAGATAATGATAAAAAACTAAAAAATGAAATAGATGTTGAATTAACAAAATTTAATCGTGAAAAATGTGAATGGTTAAAAAGAAAATCTAATACTGGAGTAGATGAGTATCAAGAAAAAGAGTTTAACTTCTTAGTATATGATGATAATAAGTTGATAGGCGGAGCAATTGGATTTGTAAAATATGATTGGTACTTTTTAGATATGCTGTATATAACTGAAGAATATAGAAATAGAAAAATTGGTACAAGTTTAATAAATGAACTTGAAATTTTTGCTCAAAAAGAGAAATTGGTAGGTATAAGAACTGATACATGGGATTTTCAGGCAAAAGAATTCTATAAAAAATGGGCTTTAAATTATTTGGAGAATTGAAAGATTGTCCATTAGGAACAATAAACTATTTTTTTGAAAAGAAGATAGGAAGTGATAATGATGAGTGACAATAAAAGACAAAATACGATAATCAACTGGTTGATTACGATTTATTTAAACCCCCTATCAAACCCTTATAAATAAAAGGGTTTCACGAATTTAGATCTTACACATTCTGGTTAAAATTAAGCAAAAAATGCTAAAAAATCATAAAATCATAGCAAATTTAATGAATTTTATTATAGGAATTCAAAAGGTGATTACGACATTTAAACCCCTCAATAAAAAAGAAAGAAGGTGTTAATTTGAAGAATAAATTAGAGACGATATCAAATCTATTTGAAGATAAGGAAATAAGAAGTATTTGGGATAGTGAAAAAGAAGAGTATTATTTTAGCGTAGTTGATGTTGTAAGTGCATTGACAGAAAGTAATGATGCGAGAAAATATTGGTCTGTATTAAAATTGAGATTAAAAAAAGAGGGGTCTGAGTTGACTACAAATTGTAGTCAACTGAAATTAAAATCAAGTGACGGTAAATATTATAATCAGGATGTACTTGATACAAAAGGAATTTTAAGACTTATTGAATCAGTTCCGAGTCCAAAAGCAGAACCTTTTAAATTATGGTTAGCGAATCTTGGTAGTGAGAGAATTGATGAAGTATTTGATCCTGAAATCGCAATAAATCGAGCAGTAAATTATTATCGTAATAAAGGTTATACAGACGAATGGATTAAGGCCAGATTAACGGGAATAGTAGATAGATTTAAACTTACGGACATTTGGAAAGAAGGAGGCATAACCAAACCAATAGAATATGCTTTACTAACCAATGAAATTTATAAAGGATGGTCTGGAATGAAAGCTAATGAATACAAGGAATTAAAAGGGCTAAGAAAAGAATCTTTAAGAGATAATATGACAGATATTGAGGTTCTTTTAACAGATTTAGGGGAGATTGCTACTCGTGATATAGCAAGAAATGAACATCCTAAAGGATTGAAAGAAAATTTGAAAGTAGCAAAAAAAGGCGGAGAGGTTGCAAAAGATGCTAGAAAGTCTTATGAAAATGCAACAAATAAATCTGCAATCTCTAAAGACAATGCACTCCATTATCAATATGCCCACGAACAGCAAAAAATAGAAAGTAAAGTTAATGAGTAAATTCACACATTTAACATTAATTACATTTTTAATCGGAACAATAACAGTTCAGTGAACTGTTATTGTTAGGGGTATAATTC